>JGI24140J50213_10000518_pt1 | contig 17928 bp, 17 predicted proteins | sample BarGraIncu00222A_FD_50213 | JGI IMG/M metagenome (IMG submission 50213)
GTCGAGGTGCCGGCGTCGGTTCCTGGCCCGACCTGGGCCGGGTTGCTGCCGCCGAGGTCGGGCTGGCAGGCGCTGGCGACGGTGCCCGCCGGCGCGGTCTACGACGCGGTGCGCGTCGGTATCGACGCCTTCGCGCGCCGCGTCGAGCTCGTACCCGTCGACGACCGTTCGCGCGGCCGGCTCGACGCCGCGGCGGCCGAGGTCTGGCATCGGCCGGTCGTGGCCGGAGTCCCGCTGCGTGCGGCGCACGCCGCCGANCTGGTGGGGCTGCTGGGCCGCGAAGGAGACGTCACCGCCTACGCCAGCGGCCCCTGGCTTCGGCTGTCGTGCCCNGGCGGGTCGGTGGCCCTCCGCAGCGGCAGCAGCGGACCGCTCGACCTGTTCAGTCTGTGAACGTGTTGACCATGCTGTGCGCGGCGGCCACCAGGTAGTCCCACAACGGGGTCTCGAGCTCCGGCGGCAGGGCCAGCGCGTCGACCCCGGCTCGCATGTGCAGCAGCCAGCGGTCGCGCGCCTCCGGCGTGACCGCGAAGGGCGCGTGGCGCATCCGCAGGCGCGGGTGGCCGCGCTGGTCGGAGTACGTGTGCGGCCCGCCCCAGTACTGCTCGAGGAACATCAGCAGCCGCTCGTGGGCCGGCTCGAGGTCCTGCTCAGGGTAGAGCGGGCGCAGGACCGGGTCGTCGGCCACGCCGGCGTAGAACACCGTGACCAGCCGCTCGAACGTCGCCCGCCCGCCCATCTGCTCGTACGGGGTACGGGAGTCGGCGGCGGGCTCGGTCACCCGGGCATCGTCTCAGATGCGCGCCGAGCCGCTGGAGCCGCCGCGCTTCACCCGGATGGCAGTACGCGCGCGGGTAGCCCGCCGCCGAATTATCTCGCGTGACCCCTCACTCGCAGGTTTCCCGTCGTGACCTGTTCCGGGTCACAGCGGTAGGCGCCGCAGTCGCGGCGTCCGGTGCCGTCTCGACCGCCGCGTCCCCCCCCGCGGCGGCGAGCGGTCCGGTCCTCACCTCGGACCGGAACCTGCACATGCTCCGGCGGCTGACGTTCGGTCCCTCCCCGGCGTCGGTCGCCGAGATCAACTCCCTCGGGTCGCTGAGATGGTTGGAGGACCAGCTGAACCCGGCGGTCATCGACGACCACGTCTGCGCGGGCTACCTCGCGCGCTACCCGAGGCTGGCGTGGACCATCCAGTCGACGCGCGCGCACCTCAGCAACGGGGCGTGGGACCTGATGGAGGACCTTGGGGAGGCCACCTTGCTGCGGGCGACGTGGAGCCGGCGGCAGCTCTTCGAGGTCATGGTCGAGTTCTGGTCCAACCACCTCAACGTCACGAACCCGAGCAGCGACGTCTGGGACAACCGGCACGACTACGACGCCAACGTCATCCGCAAGTACACCTTCGGCAAGTTCTCGGACATGCTCTGGGCGAGCGCCAACCATCCGGCGATGATGCGCTACCTCAACAACGCCGACTCGACCCCGCCGGACTTCAACGAGAACTACGGCCGCGAGCTCCTCGAGCTGCACACCGTCGGCGTCGACGGCGGGTACACCGAGGTCGACATGCGCAACTCGGCGCTGATCATGAGCGGGTACGGCGTGCACGACCCGTGGCCGTCCGACGCGAACACCGGCATCTTCGAGTACATCCCGGACAACCACTACGTCGGCCCGGTCACCGTCATGGGCTTCTCGTCGCCGAACGCGACGGCGGCCGGCGGGTACGCGGTCGGCAAGGCCTACCTCTCGTACCTCGCGACGCACCCGTCTACGGCGAAGCGGATCGCGGACAAGCTGATCACGCGCTTCATCTCGGACGACCCGCGCCCGGCGCTCTCGGCTCGGCTGGCCGCGACCTACCTCGCGCACGGAACGGCCATCGTGCCGGTCCTGCGCCAGCTGTTCACCAGCCGCGAGTTCCAGTACGCGGTGGGGCACAAGGTCCGGCGTCCGCTGGAGGACCTGATCGCGAGCCTTCGTACGCTCGGCATCACGCCGGACCCCGGGACGGGTACGGACGGCATCCAGGCGCTGTGGTGGGAGTCGGACAACCTCGGCCAGCAGCCGATGGCGTGGGCCCTGCCCAACGGCTACCCGGACACGGCGCCGGACTGGCAGTCCACGAACGGCACCCTCGAGCGGTGGAACATCCACATGGCGCTCGCCGGGCAGTGGTGGCCGGTTCAGGCGAGCCCACCGATGCTCCAGGCGCCGCCGCTCGCCTCGTTCCTGCCGTCCCCGCTGCCGGCGAACTACGGCACGTTCGTCGACCTGATGGCCGAGCGGCTGGTCTACCAGAAGCTCGGGCCCGACGCTCGCGCCGCCGTCCTCGCCTTCATGGGACAGGCGGCGACCGACCCGGTCGCCTCGAACGACGCGTACGTCAGCTGGCGTTTCCCGTACCTGATCGCGTTGATCCTCGACTCCGTCTACCACACGATGCGCTGAGGAGCGGGCCACGATGCGACGCGAGACCCCGTCCGACCGACGGCCCGGGAACCAGCCCTGCGGCTGCCCGGGCCACGGCGCCGGCAGTGCCGGCAACGACCTGGCACGGCGCGGCTTCAACCGGCGCGCGTTCCTCAAGCGGTCCGCGGTGGTCGCGGGCGCGACCGCGCTGACCGGCCGCGGGCTCGCCACGCAGCTGGCGTTCGCCTCGACGCCGACGTACACCGGTGACGTCCTGATCGTGCTGTCGTTCCGGGGCGGCTTCGACGGCCTGTCCGTCGTGGTGCCCAGGAACGACCCGGACTTCATCGCCCTGCGGCCCAACATCCGCGTACCCGACTCGTTGATGCTGCCCACCGGCGACGTGCGGTTCGGGCTGCACCCGGCGATGGCGCCGCTGCTGCCGATGTGGACCGCGGGCACGTTCGGCGCGGTGCACGCCGTCGGCCAGGTGAACCCCACGCGATCGCACTTCGAGGCGACGCAGGAGCTGGAGAAGGCGGCTCCCGGCTCGACGCTTCGAACCGGCTGGCTGGACCGCATGCTCGGTGACCGCGGTGCCGGTACCGCGTTCCAGGCCTGCGAGGTCGGCGGCTCCCCGGTGTCACCGGGCTTCGCCGGGCCGGCCCCGGTGCTCGGCATGTACGACATCGACGGCTTCACGCTGTCGGGTTCGGACGGTACCGATCTCGCGCAGTGGGCGGCCGCGCTCACCGGCATCAACGCCGTCGCGCCCACGACCGTCCAGGCCCCGGTCGCCACGACCCTCGGTGCCCTCGCGACGATCCACTCCCTCGGCACCGTCGACGCGTACACCCCGGCGAACGGTGCCGTGTACGACGAGAACAGCGACCTGTCGAAGGCGCTGCGCGACGTCGCGCGGCTGATCAAGGCGAACATCGGGCTGCAGGCGGTGGCCGTCGACTACGACGACTGGGACATGCACGCCGGCCTCGCCGACAAGAGCCTCGACCCGACCACGGGCTGGATGCACGACCAGGTCACCGAGTTCTCGAACGCGCTGGCCACGTTCTTCACCGACCTCGGGCCGACGCTCACCGGGAGCACCAGCCTGATCACGCTGTCGGAGTTCGGCCGCCGGGTCGAGGAGAACGGCTCGTACGGGCTCGACCACGGCCACGGCAACGCGGTGCTGATCCTCGGCGGCGGCATCGTCGGCGGGCAGGTCCACGGCAACTGGTTGGGGCTGTCCGACGCCGTGCTGGACGACGGTGACGTCCCGGCCACGACGGACTACCGCAACCTTCTCGGCGAGCTGCTGCTGAAGCGCTGCGGCGCGACGTCCGTGACGAACGTCTTCCCCGGCCTGTCCTACACGGCCACGGGGATCGCCCACTAGCTGGACGATTCGTTTGATCTAGCGGGTACAACTGTCAAGCTAGCGGGTGACACGATCGATCCATGCCCGCTGAGCTCTTCCCGGTACGCCCGCTGCCCGACGTCGCGGGTGGGTGCCGCAGCATCCTCCCGGCGCACCGGGAGGGGTGGCCGCAGCTGGCGATGGGGGAGTGGGAGCTGCGCGGGTCCCTGGCCGGCCACGGCGACTGCCATCCGCACGACGAGGTCAACTACGTGCTCGAGGGCCTGCTCGTCGTGGACTGCGACGGCGAGCGCGTCGAGGCGGGGCCGGGTGATGTCGTACGCGTCCCCGCGAACCGTCCGGCGTTCTACTCGACGCCCGACTACGCCCGGATGGTCTTCGTGTACGGCCCGAACCCTGACGGCCGGCCCGCCTGGACGTTCACGGACCCGGCCGACCCGAAGCCGGTCTGAGCGGTCACTGCTTGTAAGAGATGCCGGCCTCGTCGAGGGCGTCCTTGATGCGTACCCGCAGCACGCGCGAGACCTCGACCTGCCGGGTCGGCTGGGTGCGCAGCTGAACCCGTACGACGACCGCGTCGGTGGTCACGGACTCGACGGAGCACAGCGGAGGCACGTCGAGGACGTCGACCTGCCACTTCGGGTCGTCGGCCACCCCTTCGGCGGCGCGCCGCAGCAGCGCCTGCACCTCGTCGAGGTCCTCGTTGTGGGCGACGGGCACCTCGACGTTGGCGACGGCCCAGCCCTGCGACTTGTTGCCGATCCTGGCGATCGCGCCGTTGGGGACGTACCAGAGCACGCCGTTCTCGTCGCGCAGCTTGGTCATCCGCAGGCCGATGTCCTCGACGACACCGGTGGCCTGGCCGGTGTCGATGACGTCGCCGACGCCGTACTGGTCCTCGAGGATCATGAACATCCCGGTGAGGAAGTCCTTGATCAGGCTCTGGGCGCCGAAGCCGACGGCGATGCCGACCACCCCGGCGCTCGCGATGATCGGCGTGATGTCGATCCCGATCAGGGCCAGGACGATGATGATCGCGATGCCGAAGATCACTAACGTCGCGACGCTCTTGAGCAGCGCGCCGACGGTACGGGCTCGTGCCGCCGTCCGCTCGGCGATCACCTCCGCGGAGTCGTCCGGGTCGTGCATCGCGCGCGCTCGGGCCAGCCGCCGCGCGAGCGAGTTGTCGGAGAACGTGTGCACGACGCGGTCGATGATGCGGTTGACGAGCCAGCGGCCGATCAGTGCGACCAGGATGGTCAGCGCGACCGCGATCGGGGCAGCCAGCTTCCAGTCGTGGATGCTCGCCGAGAGGTCGTTCATGGGTGCAGCCTAGGGAAGGTCGAGGCCGGTCCAGGCCGCGGTGAACCCCAGCGCGTCGGTCGAGAGCTCGATCGAGCGTGTCACCGCGCGCGCACCATGGCCGACGTCGGCCTCCCGCCGCACGAGTACTGGGCGGGTGGAGGTCGTGGAGTGCTGCAGCGCGGCGCACATCTTCCGGGCGTGCATCGGGTCGACGCGGGTGTCGCCGTCGAACACCGTGAACAGCACCGCCGGGTAGTCGGCCGGCCGCAGCGCCGCGTGGTAGGGCGAGTACGAGAGGAGCCAGCCGAGCTGCTCGGGGTCGTCGGCGCTGCCGTACTCGACGTTCCAGGTGGCACCGAGGCCGAACTTCTCGAAGCGCACCATGTCGAGCAGCGGCGCAGAGCAGACGACGGCGGCGTAGAGGTCGGGTCGCTGCACCAGGGCCGCCCCGACGAGGAGGCCGCCGTTGGAACCGCCGGAGATCCCCAGCTGGGCCGGCGTGGTGTAGCCGGCGTCGACCAGCCACTCGGCCGCCGCGTGGAAGTCGTCGAACACGTTCTGCTTGTGCCCGAGCATCCCGGCGCGGTGCCAGTCCTCGCCCTCCTCGCCGCCGCCGCGGAGGCCGGCGATGACGTAGACGCCGCCGGCCTCGATCCAGGCGAGCACCGTCGCCGAGAAGGCGGGCGTCAGGGGCAGCCCGAACCCGCCGTACCCGTAAAGGATCGTCGGCCGCGGTGCGTCGGGCTCTGCCGCACCGGACATGACGAACATGCGCACGGTCGTGCCGTCCTTCGACTCGTACGCGACCTGCCGGGTGTGGACGGTCGGCACGTCGACCGTGCCGGGTGCGCTCGCCCAGAGGCTGGTCGTGCTCGTCCGTGCGTCGTAGTGCTGCACCGAGGCCGGGGTGGTGTGGTCGGTATAGCCGAACCAGGCCTCGTGACCGCCCTCGGGCCGCTCGACCACGCCACCGATGGAACCAAGGCCCGGCAGCGGTACCTCGCCGACCTTCTCGCCGGTCGCGAGGTCGTGAACGGTCAGCTCGGAGACGGCGTGCCGGGTCCAGGACGCGAGCAGCACCGGCCGGGCGAGCTCGTCGCCGTCGAGGATGGCGAAGCCGTCGAGCACCGCGACGTCGTCCTGCGGGAGAAGCTCGCGCCAGTGCTCGACGGTCGGCGCCATCGGCGTGGTCACGCAGACCCGGCCCCGCGGGGCGTCGAGGTCGGTGAAGACGTACAGCCGTCCGTCCCGACCCACCTCGAGGCCGGTCTGCGCGTCGACGTCGATCTGGACCGGGCGCAGGTCGGGCGTCTCGAGCGGGGCGGCCGTGAGGTCGGCGAGCCAGAGGTCGTTGCGCGGTGCCGTGCCCTCCGACGCCGACACGGTCATCCAGCGGCCGTCGCGGGACACCGAGACGCCGAAGTACTCGGTGGCCTTCCGGCCCTCGCCGAACACGAGCACGTCGGCCGCGGGATCGGTACCGAGGCGGTGCAGCCAGACCCGGCGGTGGAACTGCTCCTCGCCTGCAGGTACCAGCTCGGGGGCGAGCCGGCGCACGTAGTAGTACGCCTCGCCGCCGGGCAGCCAGGCGATCGGGGAGTAGCGGGCCCGGTCGATCGGGCCGTCCAGCTCCTCGCCGGTGACGACGTCCATGACGCGTACGACGGACTCCTCGGTACCGCCCTCGGACACCTGGTAGGCGAGTCGGTCGCCCTCCTTGGACGGCTGCCAGGTGTCGAGCGTGGTGAGGCCGCTGGGGTCGAGGGCCATCGGGTCGATCAGCGTGCGGTCGGTGCCGTCGGGGTCGATGGTGAGCAGGACCGCGTGCTCCTGCTCCGCGGTGCGGCGCATGAGGAACTGCCGCTGGCCGCGCCAGATCGGCGGCGTGATCAGGCCGGCGGCGAGCAGNTCGGNGAGGCGCCCTCTGAGCCGGTCGAGGCCGGGCCAGGTCGCGCGGTGCGCCGCGTANAGCGCGTCTTCCGCGGCTGCCCAGGCCTTCGTCTGCTCGCTGGCCGGGTCCTCCAGCCAGCGGTACGGATCGGCGACGGAGCGCCCGTGCAGGTCCTCGACGAGGTCGAGGCGCTCGGCAGGGACGGCAGGGGCAGAGGGCAGGGTGCGCGTGGATTCAGTCATGGCGCGTTCACCCTAAGCCGGACGGTCTTGCCCTATAGCGCTGGCGCGCGCATGTGTCGGCATCGGACACTGGGGCGTGATGGCGCACACCCTGGTGCTGAACGCCACGTACGAGCCGCTCGGCGTGGTGGTGGACCGGCGCGCCCTCCTGCTGGTCCTGGCGACCAAGGCGACCGCGCTGGAGGTGTCGGGACAGGTGGTCCGCTCCGCCAGCGGGGCCCTCGCGCTCCCGTCGGTGATCCGGCTCAACCGGTTCGTGCGCGTGCCCCATCGGGCCGGCGTCCCGCTCACCCGGCGGGCCGTCTTCGCGCGGGACGGCGGGCGCTGCGCGTACTGCGGGGCGAACGCCGCCAGCATCGACCACGTGGTCCCGCGCAGCCGCGGGGGCCGGCATACCTGGGACAACGTCGTCGCAGCCTGCCACCGGTGCAACCGGATCAAGGCCGACAAGACGCCCGCCGACCTCGGCTGGCGGCTGCGCCAGCCGCCGAGCCAGCCCGTCGGACCGGCCTGGCGGGTACTCGCCAGCGGGAGGCACGACCCGCGGTGGGTGCCGTACCTCCAGGGGCACGGCCTGGGCGACACGGCGCTCCCGCTGGCGGCCGCCCCCTAGGCTCGCTGCAATGACCGACCACGGCCCGACCGGGCCAGGAGCTCCGGCCACGCACCCGCTGCACCGCCGCGTCCGGCTCGCCATCGTCGCGGCGACGGCCGCCGCGCTGGTCGTCTTCGCCATCCCGCTGATGATCGCCATCCGCAGCGCGTACGTGCAGCAGTCGGAGACCGAGCTCGAGCGTGAGGCCGCCCGAGTGCTCGCCGTCGTGCCTGACGCGTCGATCCTGCAGCACAACGTGCTGCCGAACCCGAGCGACCACGACGTGAAGCTCTCGGTCTACAACACCCTTGGCCGGCTCACCGACGGCACCGGGCCGGCGGTGTCGGCCGAGGCACGCGCCACTGCCGTCGACGGGCTGGCCGAGACGGTGCGCGAGGGCGAGTCGCTCGCGGCGTTCCTGCCCGTTCGGTACGACGGGCCGGCGCACGCCGTCGTCCGCGCCTCGTTGCCCAGCACCGTGGTCGCGGATCGGTACCTGCGGGCGTGGGCNCTGATGGGGGCCNTAGCGCTGACCGTCCTGCTGCTGGCCTGGTGGGTGTCCGGGCGGTTGTCCCGGCGGCTGTCCGCGCCGCTCGAACGGCTGGCTGCCAGCGCGGAGTCCCTCGGGCAGGGCGGCTTCGCCCTCCGCGTACCCCGCAGCGGCGTCCTCGAGGTCGACGTCGTCGGGGCCGTCCTCGAGGAGTCCGGGCGCCGGCTCGGCGACCGGTTCCAGCGCGAGCGCGCGTTCTCCGCCGATGCGTCCCACCAGCTCCGCACGCCGATCACCGCGCTCCGGATCACCCTCGAGTCGGCGCTTGTCGACCCGGCGGCCACCGTGGACTCGGTGTCCGAGCACGCCCTCGTGCAGGTCGACCGCCTGGAACGCACCGTCGAGGACCTGCTGGACCTCGCGCGCGATCTTCCCGGTCCGGCCGTGCCGGTCGTCGTCGCGCCGGTGGTCGAGGGCCTCATCGAGCGCTACCGGGGAGCGTGCGCCGACAACGGGCGCGAGCTGTATGTCGAGGTGGCGGCCGAGCTCCCGCTCGCCGCGTTCCCCGAAGCGGCCCTGCGGCAGGTGCTGGACGTCCTGGTCGACAACGCGCTCGCGCACGGCCGCGGCCGGATCGGCGTCGTCGCCCGCGCATCCGGCACCGGGGTGGCCGTCGACGTCAACGACGAAGGAACCCTCCCGGAGGGCGATCTCGAGCAGATCTTCCTGCGCCGCTCGACCAGCGCACGGCGGACGGGGATCGGCCTGGCGCTCGCCCGATCGCTCGCGGAGGCCGAGGGAGCCCGTCTGATGGCCACCCGCATGGACGAGGGGACCTCGTTCACCCTGCTCATGGCCGATGCGGAGCCGGCCAAGGCCTGATTGTCGGGGCCGGTGTGCTTAGCATCTGTGCATGGCCGGCCCCGTGATCCTGCTCGTCGAGGACGACGCGGCCATCGCGCTCCCGCTCGGCCGAGCGCTCGAGAGCCAGGGCTACACCGTACGCAGCGCAGCCACGGCGGCCGTGGCCCTCGACCTGGCGCTGGAGCTGCCCTGCCCCGACCTCGTCCTGCTCGACCTCGGGCTGCCGGACCTCGACGGGGTGCAGGTCGCCCGGCACCTGCGCGAGCTGCTCCCGCAGGCGGTGATCGTGATGCTCACCGCGCGAGGGGCCGAGGTCGACGTCGTCGTGGGCCTCGACGCGGGCGCCGACGACTACGTCACCAAGCCGTTCCGCCTCGGCGAGCTGCTCGCCCGCGTCCGCGCGCACCTGCGGCGCGGCGTGGTCGACGAGCGAGCCGCGCCCGTGAGCGTGGCCGGCGTCGTGGTCGACCAGGCGGCCCGCCGCTGCACCGCGCTCGGGGTCGAGGTGCCGCTCCGGCCGCGGGAGTTCGACCTCCTGGTCGAGCTGGTCAACCGGGCGGGCGAGGCCGTCAGCCGCGACGAGCTCATGACGCGGGTGTGGGACACCCACTGGTACGGCTCGACGAAGACGCTGGACATGCATGTGTCGGCGCTGCGCCGCAAGCTCGGGGCGGCGGGCATGGACCCGTCGATCATCACGACCCTGCGTGGCTTCGGCTACCGCTACGAGGCCGCCACACCGAGCGAGGTGGGCACCGAGGTCGCGGGCGCGCATCCGTGACCGCGCTCGTACCGGCCGTGCGCGAGCTCGCGGCGGCCCTGGGTGTTGCCACGGAGTTCACCGACTGGACCGGCGAGCAGAGCCAGGTCGCAGCGGCCACCGTCGTCGCGGTTCTGGGGGCATTGGGGGNCGACGCCTCGACCCCGGAGGCCGCCGCGGCAGCCCTCGCCGAGGCTCGCCTCGCGCCGTGGCGACGCATGCTGCCCGCGACGGTGGTGGCACGACGTGGAGCCGCGTCGTCCTTCTCGGTGCACGTCCCGCACGGCTCGCCGGTCGAGGTAGGTGTCGAGCTCGAGGACGGTGCCCGGGCCGACCCGGTGGCCCAGCTGGACCGGTGGGTCGAGCCCCGGGAGGTCGACGGCACCCTGGTCGGCGAGGCGACCTTCGAGCTGCCCGGCACCTTGCCGCTCGGCTGGCACCGCCTCCGGGCGCGGTCGGGACGTGCCGAGGCGGTGGCCACCCTGGTCGTGACCCCGGACGTCCTCGGCCTGCCGCCGTCGCTCGGCGATCGCCGGGCCTGGGGCTTCCTGACGCAGCTCTACCAGGTGCGGTCGCGACAGTCGTGGGGCGTCGGCGACCTTGCCGACCTCGCCGAGCTGGCCGCATGGAGCGGCCGCGAGCTGGGGGCGGGCTTCGTCCTGGTCAACCCGCTGCACGCAGCGTCGCCGCGCGCGCCGATGGAGCCCTCGCCCTACCTGCCGACGACACGGCGCTTCGCGAATCCTCTCTACCTGCGCGTAGAGGCCGTGCCCGAGTACGCGCTCCTCGATCCGACCCAGCGCGCCGAGATCGCGGAGATCCGTACCAAGGTGGAACCGCTCGCCGGCTCGCCGTACATCGAGCGCGACACGGCGTGGGCGGCCAAGCGCGCCGCGCTCGAGCTGCTCGCCGACCAGCCGCTGACCGCGGAGAGGGCCGCCGAGCTGGCCGCGTTCCGCACGCGCGAGGGGGCGGCTCTCGCCGACTTCGCCACCTGGTGCGCCCTCGTCGACGAGCACGGCCTGCCCTGGCAGNAGTGGCCCGCCGACCTGCGCGACCCGGCCGGCCCGGCCGTGGCCCGCGAGCGCGCGCGGCTGGCCGGACCCGTCGAGCTGCANGTCCGCCTGCAGTGGTGGCTCGACGAGCAGCTCCGCGACGCCCAGCGGGCGGCCGTCGCCGCGGGCATGCCCATCGGAGTGGTGCACGACCTCGCGGTGGGTGTCGATCCGCACGGGTACGACACCTGGGCGCTGCAACGGGTGCTGCTGAGCGACGTGTCCGTGGGGGCACCGCCGGACGCGTACAACCAGCAGGGCCAGAGCTGGTCGCAGCCGCCGTGGAACCCGGTCGCCCTCGGCGACGCCGGGTACGCCCCCTACCGGGACATGCTCCGCGCCGTCCTTCGGCACGCCGGTGGCGTGCGCGTCGACCACGTGCTCGGGCTGTTCCGGCTCTGGCTCGTCCCCGAGGGTCTCGCGCCGACGGAGGGCACGTACCTGCGCTACGACCACGAGGCGCTCGTCGGGATCCTCGCGTTGGAGGCGCTGCGTGCGGGCGCCCTGGTGATCGGCGAGGACCTCGGGACCGTCGAGCCCTGGGTCCGCGAGTTCCTGCACGACCGTGGCATCGCCGGCACGTCCATCCTGTGGTTCGAGCGGGACTGGTCGGGGCAGCCGCTGGCCGCCGAGCAGTGGCGCGAGCTGTGCCTCGCCTCCGTGACCACCCACGATCTGCCACCGACGGCTGGCTACCTTCAGGGCGAGCACGTACGGATCCGCGAGGAGCTCGGGCTGCTGACCCGCCCGGCGGCCGAGGAGCGGGCGGCGGACGCGGCCGACCAAGCCGGCTGGCTGGCGGCGCTGCGCGATCGCGGGCTCCTCGCGGCCGGCGCAGACGGCACGGATGTCGGGGCGACGATCGAGGCCCTGCACCGCTACGTGGCCGCGACACCGGCGCGCCTCCTCGGCCTGTCCCTGCCTGACGCCGTCGGGGACGTGCGGGCGCAGAACCAGCCGGGTACGCACAACGAGTACCCCAACTGGCGGGTGCCCCTCGCCGACTCCTCCGGCCGTTCCGTGCTGCTCGAGGACCTCGCCGGATCGGAGCGGCTACGGGCCCTGGCTCGCGCCTTCTCAGGTCCGCCGGATGGACCCGGCGCGGTTCCTGCGGGCTGACGTACTCGTCCGGGTCCGGGTCGGATAGCGTGACCGTGTGAGGAACGCGATCAGAGCCGCCGTGGTCACCATCGGCGTGCCGTTGACCACCCTGCTCGCCTCGCCGGCCTTCGCCGCGCAGCACAGCTACGAGGGGGACGACCCCGGTCCCGGCCTCACCGCGGCTGAGACGCTGGGGCTGTTCGTGGGCATACCCGCGCTCGTGATCGCGGTCATCTACCTGCTCGTCTTCGCCGGCTCTGGTGCCCGCGGCCCGCGCTATCGCGCGGGTGTCGCCTGGCGCGGCGACCCCGAGTGGTGGGGCGCTCCCGGTGACGCTGCGACCGACGCCGCGCAGTCCCTGTCGGCAGCGCCCACGACCGGTGGGGGCGGTGCCCGTGCCCACTGGTGAGATCTTCTCGGACCGGCAGCGTGAAGAGGTCGCCCGCGCCATCCGCGGCGCCGACGAGGACACTGGGCTGCGATTCAGCGTCTACATCGGCTCGCTCGCCGGTTCCACCCGCGAGCGCGCGCTCCAGCTGCACGCGTCGCTCGGTGCCCAGGCCGACCACTCGGTCCTGGTGGCTGTCGACCCGGGTCTGCGGCAGACCGAGATCGTCACCGGCCACGAGGCCAAGCGCTACCTCGACGACCACGCCTGCGCGCTCGGAGCGCTTGCGATGACGACCCAGTTCAGCGCCGGCGACCTCGCCGGTGGCCTGGTCAACGGGCTGCGCACCCTGGCCGAGCACGCCCGGCACCCCAAGGTCCTGCACCTCGACCAGCCCTAGGGCACCTCGGGCGCGGACGGCGTCGCGCGAGCCGACGACGCTGAACGGCCGATCGACCTCGGCGGCCCTTCAGTCGGAGTCGCGAGTCTGGCAGCGCAGGGCGCGCTGGACGCCGTCGCGGCCCTCGGCCAGCAGCCGTGCCACCGGGGCGACGGGGTGCTGCTCGGCGATGTACGCCTCCGTGCGCTCGACGATGGCCTCCTCGACGAACAGCGCGGGGTAGAGGCCGACCACGATGTTGGACGCCATCTCCGGTGAACGGCTCGCCCAGACCGGGCCGATCGAGGCGAAGTAGCGGTCGACGTACGGCCGCATGAGCTCGCGGTGGTCGGGGTCGAGCAGGCCGGCGATGGTGGCCGTCTGCAGCGCGTTGGGCAGCTCGTCGGACTCGACGACGGAGGCCCAGGCCTCGGCCTTCGCCTCCGGGGTGGGCCGGCCGGCGCGGACCGTCGCCGCGTGCCGCTGGCCGGATGCGGTGTTGTCGCGGTCGAGCTCGGCCTCGATCGCCGCATCCCCGAGGCGCCCGGTACTGACCAGACGCCGCAGCAGCGACCAGCGCATCTCGGTGTCGACGGTGAGGCCCGGCAGCGCCACGGAGCCGTCGAGGAGTGCTGCGACGACGTCGAGCTGCTCGTCGGTGCTGGCGCTGGAGGCGAACGAGCGTACGAACGCGAGCTGGTGGTCGCTGCCCGGCTCCGCCGACTCGGCCAGCTCCTTCAGCGCGGTGGCGAACGATGCCTTGGTCGTTGTCCGCTGCTCCGGCGCGACGTACAGGTCGAGGGCGGCGGCGGCCTGCCGGAGGACCGACTGGACGGTGACGATGTCGCTCTCGACGCCTACGCCCGCGGCGACCAGGCGGACGAAGTCGCGGGCCGGCATCTCCGCGTCACGGGTCATGTCCCAGGCGGCGCTCCAGCACAGGGCCCTGGGGAGCGAGTCGGCGAGCTCGCCGACCGACGCGGTGAGCGTCTCGAGCGAGCGGGCGTCCAGCCGTATCTTGGCGAAGGTGAGGTCGTCGTCGTTGAGCAGCAACAGGTCCGGCTGCCGCTCGCCGACCAGCCCGGGTACGTCGGTGAGCGGTCCGACCACGTCGGTCTCGACCTTGGCCCGGCGGACGAGGCCCCCGGGCGTGCGGTCGTACAGGCCGATCGCGATGCGGTGCGATCGCAGCGTCGGATGGTCGGCCGGTGCCTCCTGCTCGACCGCGAAGGAGGCGTAGCTCCCGTCGCCAGCCAGCTCGAACGACGGGCGCAAGGTGTTGCAGCCGGCGGTCTGCAGCCACTCCTTCGACCACTCGGCGAGGTCGCGCCCCGAGGTGGCCTCCAGCTCGGTGAGCAGGTCTACCAGCCGGGTGTTGCCCCAGGCATGCTTGTCGAAGTACGTGCGCACACCGTCGAGGAAGTGCTCCAGGCCGACCCAGGCCACCAGCTGCTTCAGGACCGAGGCCCCCTTGGCGTACGTGATGCCGTCGAAGTTGGCCTTGGCCGCTTCGAGGTCGGGCGCATCTGCGGCGATGGGATGTGTCGACGGGAGCTGGTCCTGCCGGTATCCCCATGCCTTGCGACTCGTCGCGAACCCGGTCCAGGCGTCGGTGAACCGGGTCGCCGTGGAAGCAGCGTGGTAGGCCATGAACTCGGCGAACGACTCGTTCAACCAGAGGTCGTCCCACCACTGCATCGTGACGAGGTCGCCGAACCACATGTGCGCCATCTCGTGCAGGATCGTGTTGGCCCGGGCGTCGCGCGCTGCCTGCGTGACCTTGCTGCGGAACACGTAGTCCTCGAGGAACGTCACGGCGCCCGCGTTCTCCATGGCGCCGGCGTTGAACTCGGGGACGAACAGCTGGTCGTACTTCGTGAACGGGTACGGCCGGGCGAACTGCTCCTCGAAGAACGCGAAGCCCTGCTTGGTGATCTCGAGGATCTCGTCGGCGTCGAGGTAGCTGCCGAGGGAAGCGCGGCAGTAGACCCCGAGGGGGATCTCGCCACCACCCGGCCGCTGCCACACGTCGCGCACGACGTGGTAGGGGCCGCCGACGATTGCGGTGATGTACGGCGAGATGCGCGGCGTGGTGCCGAAGGTCCAGCGCGAGACCCCGGGCTCGACGGTGCTGGGGGTGCCGTGCGGCTCGTTGGAGACGAGCTCCCAGTGCGACGGCGCGACCACCGAGAACGAGAACGTCGCCTTGAGGTCGGGCTGGTCGAAGCAGGCGTACGCCCGCTTGGCGTCGGCGGCCTCGAACTGCGAGTAGACGTAGACCTCCTTGTCGACGGGGTCGACGAACCGGTGCAAGCCCTCACCGCTGCGCGAGTAGATGCAGCGGGCGACCACGCGCAGCTCGTTGGCGGCGGCGAGCCCGTCGAGACGGATCCGGTTGCCCGTGGTGACCTCGGCGGGGTCGAGCGAGCGCCCGTTGATCTCGATGGACTCGAACGAGGCCGCGAACAGCTCGACGAACGTCGAGGCGCCCGGCTCCGAGCAGGCGAACGTCACGCGGGTGCGCGACTCGAACTCGGTGTCGCCCTTGGTGAGGTCCCAGTCGACGGTGTAGGTGTCGACGGTCAGCAGGCGGGCGCGCTCGGCGGCCTCGGCCCGGGTCAGGTTGTTGCCGGTCACGGGGTGCGGTCTCCTCGTCGTCAGCCCTTGGGGCACGGGGTGTCGTCAGCCTTGGGGCATTAGGTCACCGTAACCGAACTCGCCGTCCGTCGCGGAATGACGTCGCCCGCCAGATGATTGTCCTGGTATGACCGATTCTGCTCCGAAGGGTGCCTCCGCAGCCGTGCTGGCGACCACCGCTCACGTGGACTTCTGGTTCGACCCGATCTGCCCGTGGGCGTGGATCACGTCGCGCTGGATGCTGGAGGTCGAGCAGGTCCGCGACGTAGCCGTCCGCTGGCACGTGATGAGCCTCGCCGTGCTCAACNAGGGCCCCGACCTGACCGAGTCGCAGCGCGAGTCCTTGGNCCGTGCGTGGGGACCGGTCCGTGNCGTGGCCGCAGCGAAGGCTCTGCACGGCGACGACTTCGTCCTGCCGCTGTACACCGCGCTGGGGCAACGCTTCCACGACCAGCAGCTGCCCAACGAGCGTGCCACGCTCGAGGCGGCGCTCGTCGAGGTGGGGCTCCCGCCCGCCCTGGCCGACTACGCGACGGCGACCGACTACGACGAGGACGTGCGGGCCAGCCACGCAGCCGGGATGGAACCGGTGGGCCTCGAGGTCGGCACGCCGATCATCCACACCGATGGCATGGCGTTCTTCGGGCCGGTGGTCACGCCGATCCCGCGCGGTGACGCCGCGGCACGGCTCTGGGACGGTGTGCGGCTGGTGGCAGGTACCGACGGGTTCTTCGAGCTGAAGCGCACCCGCACCCGGACCCCCACGTTCGACTGACGGCCCGCCTGCGGGAGCGCGTCCGCGGGTCTGGCACCCTTGACGTCCATGGGTCACGACTTCACGCCGATGCAGGCTGTCCACGACGCCGTCCGCCGCGATCTCATCCGTTTCGCGACCCTGCTCGGCGGTACGGCGCCGGTCACCGCTTCGCGGTCCGTCGCGCTCGGCCGGCAGTGGGAGCTGGTCGTGGGGCGGGTCGTCGAGCACGAGCGGCTCGAGGACGACCTCCTGTGGCCAGCGGCGCGACGGTCCGTACCAGCCGACGAGCAGCAGCCGCTGGATCGCATGACCGAGCTGCACGACCAGCTCACGTCCCTCCTCGCGGTCGGCTCCGAGCTGTTCGCCTCCGGTGCGGCCTCCGGCGGTGTCGCGCGGCGACAGCTCGCCGACACCGTGGAGCGGGCTGCGGTGCTCGCCGACAAGCAGTTCGCGTACGAGGAGAGGACCGTGCTGGTCCTGCTCGACCGCTACCTGCCGGAGCCGGACTGGGCGGCCTTCGTGGCGACCCTGCACGCGCCGACGGGCCCGTTCGTCGACCCCGTCCACCTGCCGTGGCTGCTCGAGGGCTCCCGGCCCGACCGCGTCAGCGCGCTGCTGGGGCTGCTCGGAGACGATGCCCGAGACGCGTACGAGCAGGAGTGGAAGCCGGCGCACCGGCTGCGCACGGCCGAGGTCTGGTAGCCCTCTCGCCGGATCGCCCTCACGCGGCGTCGAGCAGCCGCGCGCGGACTGTCGCCGGGTCGACACCCAGCGTCACCAGCAGGACGACCGCTGGATCGTGCGGGTCGCCGTCGACGAGCGCGAGCAGCAGGTGGTCGGTGCGGAGCTGGCGGGTGTGCGCCGCCGACGCCGCCGCCAGGGCTGCTGCGAGCACCTGCCGGGCGGACGCCGTGAAGCGCGTACGTCCGCCGCGTACCGCTGGCGCGTCTTCGGGTGGGCCGTTCTCACCCGCGGCCGCTGCGTCGAGGCCGATCGCGGCCAGCGCCTGCCGGTCGAGCTCGTCGAGACCGCCTCGCGCGGTGGCGAGGTCGACACCGACGGCGCGCCTGACCGTCGGCGTTCCNGCCACGATCAGTCCGAGGAGCAGGTGCTCGGTGCCGAGCCGGCCGTCCCCGCGCCGGCTCGCCTCGGCCCAGGCCGCGTTCAGCGCCGCTCGTGCCGGTGCGTCGAATCGTTCGAACATGGGTCTTAGCCTCCGTGCTTCTTGTGCGCAGCCTGCTTGGATACGCCCAGCGCGTCGCCGATCTGCTCCCAGGACCAGCCCTGGCGTCTGGCCAGCCGTACATGTCGGCTCTCGACCTGCTCCGCCAGCCGCCGNAGCGCGACGGCGGCCCGCAGGCCGACCGCCGGCTCGGTGGACTGCACGGCGTCGGCGAGGTCGCCCACCTGGCTGCTGCTGTCCGAGCTCATGAACGTCAACCTACGTTGACACACGCCGCCGTGTCAACCTTGGTTGACGCAAGACGCCACAAGGTGGACGGTTGTGCGTACTAGATCAAACGAATCGTCAGGCGTGGATGAGCATGGGGCGGCCGCGGTCGCCGGGGGTCGGAGCCTCGGCCGGGTAGGCCACGTCCTGGCCGGCCGCCACCCGCTGCGCCGTCCACGCCGCCACCAGCGCGTCGATCGCGTCGTCGACAGGGACTCGCA
>JGI24140J50213_10000521_pt1 | contig 17868 bp, 15 predicted proteins | sample BarGraIncu00222A_FD_50213 | JGI IMG/M metagenome (IMG submission 50213)
GCCGGCTGAGCCATGCGCAAAAGCTCTATCTTTTTGTTTGAGCATGATCTTTTCGGAAAACCGGTACCCACTTTTCCGGATCATGCCCTCATGGCGCGTATTCTGATCGCAAAAGCGGATGCCACTTTTACGGGAACACGCGCTGAGCCAACCGGAGAACCGGCGGTGCCGCCGTTCGCCGATGTGTCCTGTCCAGATAGGGCCAGTTGCGCCGGCGGGCAAGCGCCAGCGCGCCACCGCCGATCACGTCATGCTGAAGGGCGCCAGCAATTTCAATGCGATGTCGAGATTTTGGCGGTCGAAGCCTGGGCGTCCAGGTAACAGGGGCGGTACATACTCATCAACTGCTTGCCGTGCAGGAAAATCATGTGCGGTGTCAGCCCGCCGCGCTGGGCGATCCACCGCCGCACCGGGGGGGGATACATCGAGTACAGCATCTGCGTTGCTTCGGCGTTGGTGATGGCGCGGCCGTTGGCGCCGAAATCCCACGCCGCATGGAACCCGAGGGTAGCATGGGAGGTCACGCAGATCTTGTCATGGGGGACCTGGCCCAGAACGATCGTGCAGGCCGAGGCGCACAAACCGTCGATAATCACGTCTTCGCCCGAACTGCGCAGGTCCTGGTATTTGTCCACGTAAGTGCCGATCCGGCCACCACGATCTTCAGCGATACGAACCACTGCATGGCTCGCCCCTACCCCCGCCAGCAGGAGAACCGCCGCGAGCAACCCCGTCACGAACTTCATGTCCAGCCCCAGTCGAAAACCGTCGAACCCGAATCTGAGCGTCTTGCGTGATGCATCGCCAGCGTGTTGCCGGATCGGGTTTTTGTCCAGATGCGAAGGCTGGTTCAAAACAAATTCAAATTGAGTGTTGCAAGCGGGCTGCACCCCCTCCGTCCGAAGGTCCCAAACTGGAACAGATCGATGCCGCCCGGCGACGCCTTGGAGCACGGACCGGTACCATTTGCCGTTGACGGTGGTTAATGCCACTGGTTTCTATCTGCGGGAGCTGGGGGGCTGACGTGATGGCAAGCGATGCAGACGTGATCGTGGTCGGCGGCGGACTGGCCGGTCTCGTCGCCGCGACCGAAATCGCCGACGCCGGCAAACGCGTCATCGTGGTCGACCAGGAGGGCGAACAGAGCCTCGGCGGCCAGGCTTTCTGGTCGTTGGGCGGATTGTTTCTGGTTAACAGCCCCGAACAGCGCCGGCTCGGCATCAGGGACAGTTACGATCTGGCGTTGCAGGACTGGATGGGATCGGCGGGCTTCGACCGCGACGAGGATCTTTGGCCGAAGCGCTGGGCCGAAGCCTATGTGGCATTCGCGGCGGACGAGAAGCGCGAATGGCTCCGGGCGATGGGCCATCGAATCTTCCCGGTAGTCGGCTGGGCCGAGCGCGGCGGTTACGATGCGATGAGCCATGGCAATTCGGTGCCGCGGTTTCATGTGAGCTGGGGTACCGGCCCCGGCATTGTCGAGCCGTTCGAGCGGCGGGCGCGGCAAGCCCAGGCGAGCGGCCGCCTGACATTCAAATTCCGCCACCGCGTCGATGCGCTCACGATCACCACCGGCACCGTCGACGGGGTCAGCGGAACGATCCTGGAGCCTGACAACGCCGAGCGCGGCAAGAGCAGTTCGCGCAAAGCTATCGGCGACTTCACGCTGCACGCCCAGGCGGTGGTCGTCGCTTCCGGCGGCATCGGCGGCAATCACGATCTGGTCCGGCAGAACTGGCCGAAGCGTCTCGGCGAAGCACCGAAGAACATGATCTCCGGCGTGCCGGAACATGTCGACGGCCGCATGATCGGCATCACCGAAGCCGCCGGCGCGCGGCTGATCAACCGCGACCGGATGTGGCATTATGTCGAGGGAATCCGGAACTGGAATCCGATCTGGCCGCGCCACGGCATCCGCATCCTGCCGGGACCGTCGTCGATGTGGTTTGACGCCACCGGCCGGCGGCTGCCCCCGCCGCTGTTTCCGGGCTCCGATACCCTCGGTCAGCTGACCCACATCCTGTCGACCGGCTACGACTATTCGTGGTTCGTCCTCACCCAGAGCATCATCAAGAAGGAATTCGCGCTATCGGGTTCGGAGCAGAATCCGGATCTCACCGGGAAGAGCTGGCGGATGACCGTCAAGCGGGCCACCAACAAGGGCGCGCCGGCGCCGGTGGAAGCGTTCAAGACCCACGGCGCCGATTTCGTCGTACGCGACAATCTGGCCGATCTCGTCGCCGGCATGAACGAACTCAGCGGCGACGACCTGCTTAATCCGCGGCACCTGCGCATCCAGATCGAGGCCCGCGACCGCGAGGTCGCCAATCCTTACACCAAGGACAATCAGGTGATGAACATTCACAATGCGCGCCGCTATATCGGCGACCGCCTGATCCGCACCGCGAAGCTGCACCAGATTCTCGATCCCGACCACGGGCCCCTGATCGCCGTCAAACTCAACATCCTGACCCGCAAGACGCTGGGCGGGTTCGAGACCGACCTCGACTCACGCGTCTTCGGCAATGACGGCCAGATCATGCCGGGGCTTTATGCGGCCGGCGAAGCCGCCGGCTTCGGCGGCGGCGGCATGCACGGCTACCGTTCGCTGGAAGGCACCTTCCTCGGCGGCTGCCTGTTCTCCGGCCGCAACGCCGGCCGCGCCGCGGCGAAAGCGGTGGCATAGACGCGACCTGCCGAGATCGCCAACGCAGCGGAGCCCCCAGCCGCGGCTATTGCCTCACGCGGCGCGAGCGGCGTTCCGCTCCGCCTCGATCCGCCGCGCCAGCGCCCAGCGGAAGTAGGTCAGCGCCCCGTCGGCCCCGATCGCCAGCAGCTGATAATTCGGGTCCACGTCGAACACCTTCTGCTGTGCCTCGATGATCGCCTTGTCCTCGTTGAACGCTTCTTCGAGACTATTTCGCAGCGACAGCGAGATGTTCGGATTGTCGACGTCGAAATCGTGAAGATAGTTCCAGAAGAAATGGGTCGAGCTACGGGTCTCCGGCGTCATGAACTGCGCGTTGCGATACTGCCGCGTACCCTCGACTTGAACGCCCTTCTCCGCGCCCTTTCCGGCCGGTGCAAACGTGGTGTCGAGCAGGAAAATCCCCGGAACGATCATGCGGCCGATATTGCGCCGGTCGATCTTGTCGGTCTTGTTCGCGATCACCTTGCAATGATAGGGCGGCGGATCGGCATTCATGTGCCAACGCTCGACACGGAAGCCATCATCGAGTTTTTCGATCGCGACAGGCTTGGTCTTGTAGGCGTATTCCTCCGAACCGCCGAGCGTATGGGTGTGCACGAAGGCAAGATGGGCGAAGTCGCTCAGATTGTCGACGATCAACAGCCAATTTGCCCGATAGTGCATGTATCCGGGAAGGCCGCGCCATTTGGGGTCGGCGAGCGGCGGATAATCGACGATCAGATCCGGATCGGCCTTTTCGGCATCGCCGGTCCAGATCCAGATCAGGTCGTAGCGTTCGACGACCGGATAGCTCCTCACTCCAAGCTTTGCCGGAATCATATCCTGGCCGGGGATCTGGATGCACTTTCCGGCCGGATCGAATTTCATGCCGTGGTACATGCATCGGATATCGTCGCCTTCGATCCGGCCCATCGAGAGCGGAGCCGCGCGATGGCAACAGCGGTCGTCGAGGGCCACGATTTTTCCGCTCTCGCCTCGATAGAGCACGATGGGCCGCTCCAGAATCGTCCGGGCGAGCTTCTGGCCGTCGATCAGTTCGTGATTCCAGCCGGCAACGTACCAGGAATTCCGGAGAAAGATTCCGTCGTCGGTCATGACACCCTCCCTGTTTCGAGGAACGCTTTTCTTCCTTCCATGTCATTCTCTATGACATCGGCGCTTCCGGGAGAACCGGAATTCTCTGGACACACAATACCGGCACATGGACAATCGCCCGGATGGATTGGCGGGATTGGGAGCTGTTTTGCGAGGTTGTTGAGCATGGCGGGTTTAGCGCAGCGGCACGCGCGATCGGTCATCCAAAATCAAGCCTCAGTGCTGCAGTGCAGCGACTGGAAAGCAATCTCGGCCTCAGGCTCATCGAGCGCACGACACGTCACTTGCGCCTGACGGACGCGGGAGAAAACATCTACCAGCGGGTGAGACCGCTGTTCATTGCGTTGCATGAGACACGCAGTGAAGCGATGGCCATGAGCAGCGCCATCGCCGGCACCCTGCGCATCAAGTCTCCCTATGAATTCGGCGCTCACCATGCCGGGCCGGTCGCCTGCGAACTGATGAGCCGCTATCCGGATCTGGTCATCAGGATCGATGTCGAGCACGAGATCGTCAATCCGGTCGCCGAGAACTATGACATCGTGTTTGCCATGCTGGAAGCTCAGCTTCCCTCGACCGGGATTGTCATCAGGCGAGTCTTCTCCCTGGAACGGGGGCTTTTCGCGGCGCCTGCGCTGCTGGAACGGTTCGGCGAGCCTCGCACATTGGAACACCTCGCCAGGTTTCCGCTACTTACCGGCCCCAACGACGCGCCCTGGGCGCTCACCACTCCCGAAGGGATGATCGAACAGCTTCCCGTTGAGAAAGCCCGGCTGATCAGTTCGAATGCCCACATCAGATTGCAGGCGGCGCTTGCAGGCTACGGCGTCCTGCGCGTGACCGCGAGCTACACCCGTGCGTCCGTCGAAGCAGGCTTACTGCAACGTATTCTGCCGGACCATGTCTGCGAGCCGCTCAGCGTGCACGCCCTGCTTCCGACCCGCCAATTCGTCCCCGCCAAGGTGCGATGTTTCCTGGAAGCGCTGGAAACGCAAGCACATAGCGAGCCAGGTCGGCCACCGGCCCGGTGATTGATTGCGCTGAACCCGACCCATGCCGACCGGCTTTTGACGCAAATATCCGGCACGTTCCGGGAACCTGTTCGCCTTTGGCGCATCCAAGTTTCAGCCGTAACGTGCCACGGCAACAGCGGAGTCACCATGCGTAGCGTATATTCACCCCAGTTGGCCACCGCCGGGACCACCGACGCCGACCTGGTCGGGCGCGCCAGCGCACGCGATGAAGCGGCCATCCGTTCGATCATGCAGTCGAACAACCGCAGGCTTTACCGGATTGCGCGCGGCATTCTGCGCAACGACAGCGAGGCGGAGGACGTCGTCCAGGAAACCTACGTTCGGGCTTTTACGAATCTCGAGAGTTTCCGCGGCGACTCAAGCCTCGCGACCTGGCTGGCGCGCATTGCCATGAACGAGGCTTTGGGCCGATTGCGCCGACAGCGACCGAGCGTCGATTTGAGCACCCTGGCTCCGGGAGTTCTGGAGGCCCAGATCATCCAGTTTCCCCTCTCGGCAATGCCAGACGATCCGGAAAAATCCATGGCGCAACGCGAAATCCAGCATGTCGTCGAACACGCGATCGACGAGTTGCCCGAGGCCTTTCGTATCGTCTTCATGACCCGCGTGATCGAGGGGATGAGTGTCGAGGAAACCGCCGACATTCTCGACTTGAAGCCGGAAACCGTCAAAACCAGACTGCACCGAGCCCGCACCATGTTGCGCAACAATGTCGAAAAGAAAATCGGGCCGGTGGTGATGGAGGCGTTTCCCTTTGCCGGCAAGCGTTGCGAACGCCTGACCGAAGCGGTTCTGCGGCGGCTCGGTGTGAGCGGATAATTTCAGGAACCTTTCCGCTCGCGCGCCATCCAATCCTGTGTGCCACCAACAATGCCGGGCGGCATTGAGTCCCGGCGCCACAGGAGTGTCAAAACATGTTCGTTCGATTGAGCGCGGCGATCGCCGTGGTTAGCCTGTTGAGCGGTGCTGCCTTTGCGGAAGGCGCAAAGCCGACCGACCCGCAGATCGCGCATATCGCCTACACCGCGGGCGTGATCGATGTCGCAGCGGCGAAACAGGCGCTGGCCAAAACCAGCAACAAGGACGTCAAGGAGTTCGCCGAAAACATGGTCCGCGACCATGAAGCCGTGAACAAGCAGGCGCTCGACCTGGTGAAGAAGCTCAAGGTCACCCCGGAAGACAACGACACCAGCAAGAGCCTGTCGAAGAACGCCACCGCCAAGCTTGACGAACTCGCCAAGCTGAAGGGCGCGGATTTCGATAAAGCCTACGTCGCCAACGAAGTCGCCTACCACAAGGCGGTCGACAGCGCGCTGGAGACGTTGCTCATTCCGTCGGCCAGCAACGCCGAACTGAAGAGCCTGCTGCAGACCGGCCTGAAGATCTTCCAGGGCCATGAGCAGCATGCCGAACACGTCGCCGCGGAACTGAAATAAGGAGCTTCACATGAAGCCGAGATGGATTGTTCCGATCGTCGCAGCGCTGATGGTGGGCGCGTCCATTTCGGCGGGTGCGGCGACCATCCAGATCTCGATGGAAGATCTGGTAATCTCGCCGGCTGAAGCTTCGGCAACGGTCGGCGACACCATCGAATGGATCAACAAGGACATCTTTGCCCACACCGCGACCGCGCGCAACGGCGATTGGGACGTGACCATCCCGCCGAAGAAAACTGTTAGCTCGGTTCTGAAGACGGCCGGCACCGTCGAATATTACTGCCGCTTCCATCCCAACATGAAGGCGACACTCACGATTGCCCCATAGAGCATGATCCGGAAAAGCGGGTACCGGTTTTCCCTCGCGGCAAACGCGAAGCGTTTGCGCGGAGATCATGCTCAAATGAAAAGATAGAGCGAGATGGCGGTTCGACGAAAGCCATCTCGCTCTGGTGGCACGTCATGCGTGACCCAAATCGAAATCCATAACCCGCGAGGTAATCGATTGGGTCGCGTAAACCTTCGATAGTCGATTGGCCGATCTTGACCGGCACCATCGATGGAGAAGAGAAATGACGGACGTCAATACCATTGCCAGCCGCTATATCGAGCTGTGGAACGAGAGAGCGCCAGGCCGCCGCCGCGAGATGCTGGCCGCGAACTGGACCAGCGATGCGAAATACATCGATCCCTTGATGAGCGGCGACGGCCATGACGGCGTCGACGCCTTGATCGCCGGCGTACAGCAGCGCTTTCCGGATTTCCGGTTTCAACTGATCGGCCAGCCCAGCGGATATGGCGACCACGTCCGCTTCTCGTGGGGACTGGGCCCAGACGGTGCCGACAGCCCGATCAAGGGCACGGATTTCGCGGTCGTCAGGGATGGACGGATCCGGAGCATCACCGGGTTTCTCGATCAGGTCGCGCAAAGCGCCTGACCAATCGCAGTGCGGCTGATCCCGGCGATCCCGAGGCAGTCGCGCCTGTTGAGCCGGCACAAAATAAAGCCGCGCCAGCCCGAAGGCTGACGCGGCGATGGCCGTTCTGTTGCTAGGTGGACCAACCCCGAACGGTTACGCCGCGAGGCGCACTTCGTTCAATGCAACGTTATCGTTTGCATTTAGGTTTTTGACCCGATAACGGCGGTATCATGCCGGGCACAATTCAGAACTTCTTCGCGACCATCGATCCTGGTTCGCCCCCGCCTTAGCAGCCTAGGGATCCTGCCTTGCGGCAGCATCGATCTCACCAAAGATGAGACCTTTAAGCTCAAGCTGCTAGGGTGGAGGCGCCGGGTACTGCCCCCGGGTCTGCCCGCAGTCCGCTCTGAGTTTCAGCGCCATCGTCTTGCGACCAGAACACCTTACGCGTGGCCGATGGCGAAAGATAGGCTTCGTTTTCGCCAAACCGTTAATGCACAGCGGCGTACATGATCCGCTCCTCGTCGGCCTCGCCGGCGGAAAACTCCTCGACGATGCGGCCTTGCCGGGCAACAAGAATGCGATCGGACAGGCTGAGGATCTCCGGCAGATAGGACGAAATCACCACGACGGCGATGCCGCTGTCGGCGAGTTCGTTGATGATCTGGTGGAGATCGGCGATCGCGCCGACATCGACGCCGCGGGTCGGCTCGTCGAAAATCACGAGCTTCGGAACCTGCGCCAGCGACCGGGCAATGACGACTTTCTGCTGATTGCCGCCGGACAATTCGATGACGCGCGCATTGGCGCCGATCGCGCGCACCTTGAGCGCCTCGATCCAGGTGCGGCCGGCTTCAATGATGTCCGATTTGCGGATGATCTCGGTCTTGTTCTTGCCCGCGCCCAGGAGGTTGACGTAGATGTTTTCGCCGATCGTCATGGTCTCGAAAAAACCTTCGAGCTTGCGGTCTTCGGTGACATAGGCGATGCCGCGCCTGACTGCCTCGCGCGGGGTGCGAAAACGCACAGGCACGCCCTCAAACTCGATGCGGCCGCCGTGGAACAGGTCGCGCTTCAACACCCCTGCCACGACCTTCGCCGTCTCGGTCCGGCCGGACCCCACCAGGCCAAAAATTCCGGTAATCTGCCCGGCGTAGATCGAGAAGGATGTGCTGCGCACCATCCGCCCCATGGTCAGGTTCTCGACCGACAGAACTTTCCGGCGATACGGCCGCGCCGACTGACGATGGCCGTAAAGGTCGGAAGACAGCGTGCGCCCGACCATGGCCCGGATGATCTTGTCGCGATCGAGCTCCTTGGTATCGGCCGTTATCACGTGCTGACCATCGCGCAGAACCGTGATCCGGTCCGACACATCGAGCGCCTCTTCCAGCGCGTGCGAAATGAAGATGATCGATACGCCGCGCTGCTTGAGACGCCGCAGCAACGCGAAGAAGTAGTATTTTTCCTCCGGCGTGAGCGAGGCGGTCGGTTCGTCGAAGATGATGATGCGGGCGTCGAAGTGAACGGCGCGGGCGATCTCGACCATCTGTTTCTTCGCAGCACCAAGCGAGGAGACCAGAGCCGTCGGGTCGACGTCGAAGTTCAGCGACTGGAAGAACTGCTGGGCCGAAATATAGACTCCGCGCAGCCGATTAAGCAGGCGTTCCTTGCCGAGATAGAGGTTCTGCGCCACCGTCAGCGTCGGGATCAGGCTGGTCTCCTGAAAGACCATGGCGATGCCGTTGTCGAGCGCCTCGGCAGGATTGGCAAAGCGTATAGCCTTTCCTTCCAGCAATATCTCACCTGAGGTCGGCGCCACCGCGCCGGCGATCATCTTGGTCAGCGTGGATTTGCCGGCGCCGTTTTCACCCAATACAGCGTGGATCTCGCCTTTGCGCAGCGAGAAATCGACGTCCTTGACGGCCGCGGTGCCGAGATATTCCTTGGTCACCCGGCGAAGTTCGAGAATGTCACTGGGCGCCATTAGCCACCATCCGAAAGCGCGATGGAAATAATCTCGTCGCCGCCCTTGCTGGCGACAACGAGGCCGGATCCGTATTCGACGGTGCTGGTGAGCCCATGCCGTGTACCACCGGTGCGGCTATGGAAACTGGCGACCGGCGAATGATGGTCGTCGAGCGCCACGACCAGGCCGTAGGAGCGGGTCGGGGCCCAGGGCTTCAGAATGCCCATTTGGATCAGCGCCCCACCCTGCATCGGTTCGCTGAACGAAGCACCGCTCGACAGCGCGGGTGCAACCCAGAACTCCTTCGGCACTTCGGCCATCATCGCCCGGCGGTAAGTACGCTCGCGCCGCACGAACTCGACAAGCTGGTTGCGGGGCGCGAACAGACTGAGCCAGGTGCCGCCTTGCGCGCGCGGCGACAGCCGGCCCGGATATCCCGGTAGTGCGGTCAGGACCGGTGCCGGGGCCTTTTTCTGGTCCAGATCGATCAGCACCAGGCGATTTTTCCAGCTCTCGGAAACCAGCGCGTTTTTTCCGTCCGCGAGAACGATGCAGCCCGCCGGATAGGACAGGCCCTGGGCGATCGGCTTCGCCTCGGAGTTGCGAAGGTCGACCGACCAGACCGATCCCGCCGTCTCTGATTCAAGCAGGTCGCGCTGCCACTCCGCGACGGAATTCCTGGTTGATCCGACGCAGACCAGGAGCGTGTCCGCGTCGCGGAAGGTTGCCGCGGTGACCGAGGCGAATGGCAACCGCGCGATGTTGCGACGGACCATCGACCTCTTTGAGATGTCCAGCAGCGACAGACCGCGCACCTCGTCGAAGATCGCGATACTGCCGTCCGGCCCNGACGCAGTCGCCAGAATCTCGGCCTCGCACTCGACCACCGGCTCGGGTTTGGACCAATTCCCGCTGACGGCCAGCAGCCGCCGTCCGGACGAGAACAACACGCTGTTGCCCGCGCGCAGCAGATTGTCCGGCCGCGCGATGCTGAGCAGGTGGTCGGCCTTGTCGACGGCACTGTTCGGCTTCAGCGCACCGTCCATCGGCGGTATAGCAACCGAGGCTTCGCCACGCCCGAGAAAGCGGTCTGCCGCCAGCGTGAAGACGTTAGCCATGCGCCTTCCCCCAATAGCTCTGGAAGCCGCTCCATTGCAGGTCGGCGCCCGGAATCTTGTAGCGGCCGATGCGGTTATTGGAGATGCCGCCGAGGTAGAGATAGCCCTTGTGTTCGCGCATCGACGTGATCATGGGATGGTTCTTCGCCTTCTGGTCCCAAAGCGTCTCCAGCGTGCGCCCTTCCGGCGACATCTTGATCACGCAGCCGGTGTTGAGATTCGGATACAGCCACTCGTCGGGCGCCAGCCGCCGGGCCATGCGGCGCCGGAAGCCGGGCATCCGCAGCGCCACATCGAGCGCCGGGGAGCGCATGCCGAGCAACGCGATCCAGTAATTGCCGTCGGACGACCGGTTGATGTTGTCCGGGTAGCCCGGAAGATCCCTGATCAGAACCTCGACCTTGCCTTCGTTGGGCCCGTCGAACCAGTAGCGGCTGACCCGGCATGCCCAGCTCTCGGCGAACAACAGCGACTGTCCGCCCGGCTCGATGCAGATGCCGTTCGGAAACACCAGGCCGCGCAGCACGGTGCGCGTCTTGCCGGTTTTCGGATCCCAGCCGATGATGCGACCGTTGCCGCGGCTTTCCAGCGCGTCCATCGGCCAGGTGTGCATCTCGTAGCGGATGGTCGCCTCGCTGAAGAACACGCGTCCGTCGGGGGCAATATCGAGATCGTCGGCCAGACGTAGCCGGGAGTCGTCGATGATCGAGAACCTGGCCCGATTGGTCTCGTCGGTGACCTTGCTGACCTCGCCTGCGCGCGAAACCCTGTAGAGTCCCATGCCGCCGACGCAGACCAGGATGTTCTCATCCTTGTCGAGGGCCATCCCCAAGGTGTGGCCGCCGATATGCGCGAAATGTTCGGCCTTGTCGTAATGCGGCGGGCGGAAGCGGATGATATCGCCCTGCCGGTTGCCGCAATAGAGATTGTCGTCGCTGTCGAGCAGGACGTCCTCGGGGCCCTCAACCTGCCCCAGGCCGAGAATTTCGACCCCGTTCAGCTTATCGTTGAGGGCGTAGGGAGAACCCGAATTCNTGTCGGTCGAAGCCGCACGCGGCATCTCGACCAGCGCCGGCGACATGTAGACCTTGTTCAAGAGCTTGTCGCGATGCTTCACCCATTTCACGTCGACGAAGACGGCAAAGATCAGCGTCAGTCCAAGCACCATCGATCCCGAGCCGGCGTTGAGGCCGAGCTGGATGACGCTGTTGGTCAGCATCAGAACAACGATCGCGCCGATCAGGACCTTGGCGACGGTGCCGCGACCGCCGCCGAGGCTGATGCCGCCGAGGACCACGGCGGTCAAGACAGAAATCTCGAGGCCGACACCGGTGTCGGTACCCGCACCGCCGAGCCGCGAAGCATAGAGCAGGCCCGCAAGACCGCACAGCATTCCCGAGATGACATAGGTGACGCAGACCGTCCGCGGCACGTTGATCCCGATGTTGTGCGAGGACTTGCGGGAGCCGCCGATCGCCATGGCGCGCCAGCCGGGACCGCTTCGGCTAAAGAGGATGTGGGCGATCGCGAACACGACCAGCATCACCACAAAGCTGGTCGGCAGACCGGCGACATTGCCGAGGCCGAGCAAGTCCCAAAACGCATCGTCGACGAAGCCGGTCGACATCGCTTGCGCGTATTTGAGCAGCAGGATGTCGACCAACGCGCGGACGATGATCAAGGTCACCAGCGTCGTCAGGAAGGCGCGCAGCCTGAGATAGCCGATCAGGATGCCGTTGAAGAGGCCGACGAGTCCGCAGGCGGCGACCACAGCCGGGATCGTCGCCCAGACCGGCAAGCCACCGAGATTGAGCAAATAGAGCGCCAGAAAGTTGCCGAGGGCAAAGTTGGAGCTGACGCTGAGGTCAATGCCGCCGGCGATGACCACCACCATCATCGCCAGGCAGACCAGACCGAACTCGCCAAGCTGCCTCGCGGCAATCATGAGGCTGGACAGCTGGAACATGCTGGGCAGCAGCCAGCCGATGACGCCGAGAACAACGATGAGCACGGTGAACGGGATCGCACTGTCGACCCAGCGCTTGGTCAGGATTTCACCGATCAGGCGATCCGGAATGAAGCGGTAGCGCCAACGCTCTACGACGTTCCAGAAATTCCTTGCACGCGATCCCGAACCGCTGGCTCGCAGTTCCGCGTCGTTAAGGGCCGCACGACCCTCGATGTCTGCCGCAGTCACGCAAAAGGCTCCAGTGGAAAAGGGGCGAGGTCAGGACCCCGCCATAAAAGGCGGCGGCGAGGCACAGCACGGCCTCGCCGCATGAGAGCAGTTACTTCAGGAGTTTCGCGTAGGTGTCCGGATTCCAGCAGGTGCCTTCCTTGACGTCCGCTTTGGTCATGGTCCGGTACGGCGAGTACGCCATGTACTTGATCGAGCCTGCCTTGGGCTTCGCCTGCAATAGCATCTTGATGGTGGTGGCGATGTCGCGCCCCATACCGACGGCATTATAATTGATCGCGTAGTCGAACGTTCCGTCGGAAAGGGCATCGCACATGCTCTGCGCGCCGCCGCCGGCGGTGACCAGCATCACCTGGCCCCTCTTCCCGGCCTGCTGGATCGCAGCACCAGTGCCGCGCGCCTGGCCGTCCCAAACATCGACGATCGCGCAGAGGTCGGGATTCTGCTGCAGCACGGTCTCGGTGATCGAGCGCGCCTTGCTGGCATCCCAGTCGGCTGCCTGACTGGAAACAACCTGGAGATCGGGGTGAGCAGCCAGGACTTTCTTCACGCCCTGCACTTCGAAGAAGCTGACGCCACCCGTGAGGACGCCCTGGACGATCGCGATCTTGTTGGATTTGCCGTTCTTGCCGCAGCTATTGACAACAATGTTGCCCATCTCCTCGCCCATTCCGATCAGATCCGGACCGACGAACGCGTCGGTCTGGACGGCGCCCTGCATGTTGGCCTGGATGACGTAGATGCCCTGGGCGTTGGCCTGCTTGAGAAGCCGCGCCAGCGACTGCAGATCCGGATTCTGGGTAACGATCACGTCCGGCTTTTGCGCGATCAGGTTGGTGAGCGCTTGCGCCATCGCATCGGTGCTCCAGTTCGGATCCTGGCTCACGAACTTCATGCCGTAATGATTGGCTTCCTCCTTGACGACGCCGCCCCAGGCCTGCGCCAAGTCGAAGCCGAGCGAGATCGGCAGATAGGCGATGGTCTTGCCCTTCATGGCATCCAGCGCCGGATCACGGAAGGTATCGCTCATCTCCTGGGCCTGCACGATGGTCAGGCTTGAAATGAGGCCGGCGACGGCCGTCGAGAGCAGTGTCTTCCAGATACGCATGCCATTTCCTCCTTGGGTTGCTTCTTGGTTATGATGTGTCAGATGTCGCCCTGCTGGGCGGTCTGCTCGTCGCGAGGGTTCACGATGCTGTCGACGATGATGGCGATCAGCAGAATCGAACTCTTGATCAGATTCTGGACGGTGTACTGGATGTCCATGATCGTCATGCCGTTCAGCAGAATGCCGATCAGCAACGTGCCGACGACGACGTTGCGAACACCGCCCTTGCCGCCGCTTAAGCCCACGCCGCCCAGCACCACGACAAGGATGATGTCGTAGACCAGGTTCGAGGTGACGATGCGGGTGTTCATGGCCGCNACNGACGTCGCCGTGATCACGCCGGCGATATAGGCGATCAGTCCGGCCAAAAGATACTGAAAGACCAGCACGGGCCGCACCGGCACCCCGCCGACACGGGCCGCGGCGTAGTTATCGCCCATCGCGTAGATGAATCGTCCGGGCTTGGTATAGCGAAGCAGGAGGAAGGCCGCGAACGCGATCACGATCGCAAGAATCACAGCACTCGGAATGCCGAAGAAAAATCCCTGCCCGATGCTGCGAAGCCAGCCGATATCGCGCGGCAGGTAAACCACATCGATGCCCAGGATCATGTGCGCCCGGCCGAAGCCGTAGATAAACGTTCCCATCGCCAGCGTCGCGAACAGCGGCGGGATCTCCGCATAGGCGATCAGAATGCCGACGATCAGGCTCATCAGCAGCGCGAACCCCAGACCGAGCGCGATCGCCAGCGGCAGCGGCACGCCTTCATTGGCGAGCTGGAACGTCCATGCCACCGAGATCGCCATGTTGGCGACGATCGAGAGGTCGATGCCTCGGCCGATCACGACGATCACCATCGCAACACCAAGCACGCCAAAGACGGCAACGCTGCGCAGCAGCGTGAGCAGGTTTTGCGCGGTCAGGAATCCGGGCAGCAGGATCGAGAAGACCGCAAACAGCAGAACCGCAAGCACAAAGACGATCTGCTCCTGACTGAGGGAAAGGCGCCATTTCACGGTGAGGTCCTCCCACCGCCTGGGGCGTGAAGGCTGGCATCCAGCACCAACCGGCCCTTCACGGCGCCCGAGCGCACGCGATCGAGCGCCGGATTGGGATCGTCATGCGTCACGCGCTCGACCGGCACCGCGCGCAGTTTGCCCGACCTGGCCAGATCGACCAGCTCGCGCAGCTCGTGCTGGCTTCCGGTGTAACTGCCGCGGATCGTAATGGCGCGCAGCGGAATGGTCGGTAGCGGCAGCGTGAGATCGCCGCCATAGAGGCCGACCGGCACATAGGTTCCGCCTCGCGCCAGCACGGCGACGCCGGCTTTCGCGGTATCAGACGACGCGACGAAGTCCACCACGCCGTAGATCGGCTTGCCCGCGGCCTTGGCGAGTTCGTCGGCGAGTTCTCCCGACTTCGCGTTCACGCCCGAATGCGCGCCGGCCTCGCGCGCAACCCCAAGCTTTTCGTCGCTGACATCGACGGCAACGATGTTCTGGTATCCGAACGCTACGAGGATGCTGATGGCCGCGAGACCCAATCCGCCGGCGCCAATGACTACGACGGGATTGTCCGGCTCGACGTCGGAAAGTTTCCTCACCGCCGAATAGGCCGTGATGCCGGAACAGGCATAGGTCGCAGCCAGCGCGGGATCGACGTTACCGAAGTCGATCAGATGCTCCGGCTTGTCGACCAGCACATGCGTGCCGTAGCCGCCATCGCGAAACACGCCGAGGCTTCGCGGGCTCAGGCACATGTAGTCGTTNCCGGAAAGGCAATGCTTGCATTTTCCGCAGCCGGCCCACGGGTACACCAGCCGATGATCGCCGATGGCGACGCCTTTTGCCTCCGGCCCGAACGCCACCACCTTGCCGACGGTCTCGTGGCCGGGAATGAAGGGCAAGGTGACGCCCCGGTCCTTGAGCGACAGCCGCTTGCCGCCACCGAGATCGTAGTAACCGTCCTGAAAATAGAGGTCGCTGTGGCAGACGCCGCAATAAGTGGTCTTGAGAAGAACCTGAGCGCCGGTCGGTTCGGGGGTCGTTATTTCGACCGCCTCTAACGGCTGTCCATTCCGGACCACGGCCCAGCCACGCATGTTATCTTCCTCCCAAAGAAGTGTTTCAACGATCAAAGCAGACCAAACTTATCCGGTCAAGTGGCGGACCATGAATGAATTACGCGGATGAAATTCGGCCAATCGCGTTCGTTTTCTTCAACTTTCGATCGTTATCGCGGCGTGCTTGCCTGCGTTTCTGGATTTTTCGATCATCCTATCGACAAACGAATTGCCTGTCCGTATAAGTTTTCCAAACACTCGGGAACAAGACTCGGGGAGGAAGATTTGGGCGGCTCTGTTCGCGCGGCAGCACGCGTTGCTTTGGCGGGTCGCTGCCATCGTCGCGCGATAACAGCGGCGGACGACATCCCCTTGAACGATTGCCTGTCACGCCCGATGATCTCCGGCAGCAGCGGCATCAAATTCACCAGAGACTTCCGACCGACAAGGACTATCTTCGCCAATGACGCGATCCGCGCACAAAGCGCGGGCCGGAAAAACGGAGGCTGCAAAGCGAGGGCGTCGAACACGACAGATCTATTTTCATGAAATTCGATCACCCCGTCCTGCTACCGAAGCGAGGTCACGGGATTGAGGTTCGTATCAACTAACGCGGCAGTTTGGAGAACAGGCGATGTCAATTCACGTCCAACCCCCGAGGACCTACGGCAATTTTGTTGGCGGCAAGCAGGTCGACGCCGCTAACGGCGCGACGTTCCCATCGACCAATCCGACCTCCGGATCGCATTGGGGCAATTTCGCGCTTTCATCGGCGGCTGACGTCGACCTCGCTGTCAAGAACGCGCATGCGGCCTTTACCGGCGCATGGGGAAAGCTCTCGCCCACCGAGCGCGGCAAGCGGCTGACCGTTTGGGGCGAAAAGATCGCGAGCCAGGCCGAGCGGATCGGCACCATCGAATCGACCCAGAACGGCAAGCTTCTCGCCGAGATGCGCCTGCAGTCCACCATCGCGGAGGACTGGCTGCGGTATTTCGGCGGACTGGCCGACAAGATCGAGGGTTCGGTTATTCCGCTCGCCCGCCAGAGCGTGTTGAACTACACGCTTCGCGAGCCGATCGGCGTCATCGGCGTGATCACGGCCTGGAATTCGCCGACCTTCCTCAATATCATGGCGGCTTCCCCGGCGCTGGCAGCGGGCAACACCATCGTGCTGAAGCCCTCGGAGGTCACCCCGGCCTCCGCCATCGAGATCGCGCAACTGGCGATCGAAGCGGGTATCCCGGAGGGTGTCGTCAACGTCGTGACCGGCTTGCGTGAAACCGGCGAAGCGCTNGTCGATCATCCGCTGATCCGCAAGGTTTCGTTCGTCGGCAGCGTCGGTGTCGGCCGCGAAATCGGTGCGCGCGCCGGACGCCGGCTCATCACCAGCACGCTGGAACTGGGCGGAAAGAGTCCCAACATCGTGTTCGGCGACGCCGATCTGGATTTGGCGGAAATCGGCGTTCTTGCCGGCATCTTCGCAGCAGCCGGCCAAACCTGCGTCGCGGGAAGCCGCGCCTACATTCATTCGTCCGTCTACGACCAGATGATCGAACGCCTGGTTGCTCGCTCGAAAAAGATCAAGCTCGGCGACCCCCTGCTCGCCGACACCCAGATGGGACCGATCGCCACGCGTGCCCAGTTCAGCAAGGATGAGACCATGGTCGGTCGCGCGATCGAACATGGCGCCGAGCTTCTGGCCGGCGGCGGCAAGGCTTCGGTGGAGCAATGGCCGGACGGACTGTTTTTCCAGCCGACCATTCTTCACAACACCGGCCGCGACAACCCGATCATCAAGCAGGAAGTGTTCGGCCCGGTTCTGGCGATTACGCGCTTTGATACCGACGAGGAAGTGCTGGAACAGGCCAACGATACCGAGTTCGGCCTGGCGGCAGGCGTGTGGACCAACGACATTCGCCGGGCGCATTCGATGGCGCGCGCGCTGCAGGCCGGGACGGTGTGGATCAACACCTATCGCGCGCTGGCGTTCAACTCGCCGTTCGGCGGCTACCGCAGCAGCGGCACCGGCCGCAACAACGGCATCGANTCGATCAACCAGTACCTTCAGACCAAGAGCGTGTGGTGCGAATTGAGCACGGTTGCTCAGGATCCGTTCGTGATGCGATCCTGATCCGGATTATTCGCAAAAGCCGAGGTTCATCGCCAAACTTCAATCGTGTTCGAACAGGAGTTGCCGATCAACACACCCGCGGGGGGGC
>JGI24140J50213_10000522_pt1 | contig 17828 bp, 9 predicted proteins | sample BarGraIncu00222A_FD_50213 | JGI IMG/M metagenome (IMG submission 50213)
TCCATGATCCCCGGAATCTCCTTATCGAGCAACATTTTTACAGTATCGGGCGTGATATCGCGTGGACTGATTCCTGTCCCTCCTGTTGTAATCACCACATCTATTTTCTGATCTCTGCATTTGAGGAGCATATTGTGCAGATAATCTTTGTCGTCTCCAATGATGCTGTGTTCAATTTTGACCGGGTAGGAGATGGATGCAAAATAGGCTTCCATTAATTCGATGACCATTGGTCCGCTTCGATCTGTGTAGTAACCAGAGGACGCCCTGTCACTCAACGTGATGACTTTAACCGTAATGACCCGTGGTTGATAAATGACTTCGTCATCGGCTTTGATTGAACCATATTTAATGACCCGGCAAAAGATCCCTTCTTTGGGCATGATGCAGTTGCCTGACTCTTTAAAGATCGCACAATTGCTACCATGACACTCTTTTCCGATTTGGGTGACTTCGAGTTCTGCCTTGCCAATCATAAACCGATCCAAAGGACGTGCCTCATACAGGGACATCCCGGATGTAGTAATATTTTCGGCAAAATCTCCACAATTGATCTTCTTACCTGTTTCCATTTCAAACTTTTCAATACTTTCAAGCCCAAGTAAGCTGATCTGCCTGTGCCATTTTCCGGCATGTGCATCTCCCTCTATCCCCGTTGAAGTCAATTCAACACTTGAAACAGGCGTCTTGATGGTACCTTTTTCACTCGAGATATTTACCGACATAACCTTGATTATGCCGTCGTTATGTAGTGTCATTGGCTTTAAGTGTTAATAAGAATAAGTCAACAGTCAAAAATAACTCAAATTACAGACAATTCAACATCATTATTTAAAGGAAACATTATCAAAGATAGTTTGTTTAGGTGAAAAGTACTTAAGGTTTACTATATTTGTCAATACCCATCAAATACCGTATATGGATTCTTTAAATTTTTTAAACACAACAGATCCTTCAGTCATCGAAGAACTTTATGACCACTTCCGGATTGATCCACAATCTGTTGAGCCGGGTTGGAGAATGTTCTTTGAGGGCTTTGAATTTGCTCAGGAAAACTATCAGAAGAAAACCACTGATATTTCGTCGGTTGCAGAATTCAAAGTCATCAACCTTATCGATGGATACCGACGCAGAGGGCATTTATTTACCTTAACGAATCCCGTTCGTACCCGCCGACAATATAAGCCTACACTGGATATTGAAAACTTTGGACTTTCTGAAAAAGACCTCGACACACAGTTTAATGCCGGTGAAGGGATCGGTATCGGGAAAGCCTCACTAAGAAAAATTATTGAACATCTTCAACATACCTATTGTCAGAGTGTAGGTGCTGAATTTGCATATATTCGGATACCTGAAATCTATGAATGGCTGAGAAGTCGGATGGAGAATTCACAGAACACACCCACTTACACGATAGACGATCGCAAACAGATCCATGAAAACCTGAGTAATGGCGTTCATTTCGAGAAGTTTTTGCATAAAAAATTCCCCGGTCAGAAACGATTTTCTCTCGAAGGAGCCGAAACACTGATTCCGGCACTGCTTGCTGTAATTGAAAAAGGGGCTTCACTGGGAACTGAAGAATTCGTGATAGGCATGGCCCATCGAGGTCGTCTCAATGTGCTTTCCAATATCATGAACAAACCTGTAAGTGATATTTTGTCTGAGTTCGAAGGCAAAGATTACGATGACGATCAGGTGATGGGTGATGTGAAATATCATCTGGGCTTTACTACAACCCGTAAAGTGAAGAGTGGGGGTGAGGTGAAATTATCTCTGGCTCCTAATCCTTCACACCTGGAAGCAGAAATACCTGTTGTGGAAGGCATTGTGAGAGCCAAACTCGATTCTGACTATCAGGATAACACCAATAAAATAACGCCGGTTTTGATTCATGGCGATGCTGCCGTAGCGGGGCAGGGGATCATTTACGAAGTCCTCCAGATGTCAGAGTTACCCGGTTATCTTACAGGCGGAACCATCCATCTGGTGATCAATAATCAGATCGGCTTTACAACCAATTATCTTGAAGCACGTTCCAGTACTTATTGTACCGACATTGCCAAAACCATTCAAACTCCTGTTTTCCATGTGAATGGAGATGATGTTGAAGCTGTGGTTTACACTGTACAATTGGCCATGGAATACAGGGCGAAGTTTCATAAAGACATTTTTATTGACCTGTTGTGTTATCGCAAATACGGTCACAACGAAGGTGATGAACCACGATTTACCCAGCCCATTCTCTATAAAATCATCGAGACCCATCCCGATCCTGAAGCAATTTACAGCGCAAAACTGATTGAACAGGGGGTGATTACTCCCGAAGAGGTTCAACAGATCAAGGAATCTATCAATGAACGGCTGGAAAACAGCTTCACCTTATCCAGGTCCAGAAACACTGCTACTGTCTATTCTTTCTTTGGAGACCTGTGGAAACATATCCGAAGATCTCAACCCGAAGATTTCCTATCCTCTCCTGTAACAGGCGTAGAAAACGACCTGTTGGTCTCTATCGGAATGAAGATTACCGATATGCCTGCAGATAAAAAGTTCTATCGCAAACTGGTCAAGGTACAGGAAGAACGAAGGGCAATGATTGAATCCAAAGGAAATCTCGATTGGGCTATGGGCGAATTACTGGCTTATGCTACGTTAGTCTCAGAGGGTTTCCCGGTCAGGTTGAGCGGTCAGGATTCACAAAGAGGGACATTTTCGCACCGTCACTCCGTGTTTACTGTCGAAGATTCAGAAGAAAAATATACGCCGCTTTCAAATATCAGTCCCGATCAGGCAAGGTTTCAGGTGCTCAACTCCCCACTCAGCGAGTATGGTGTTTTAGGATTTGAGTATGGTTATGCCTTGACAACCCCGAATGGACTTACCCTCTGGGAGGCTCAGTTTGGCGACTTTTCGAACGGGGCTCAGATCATTTTTGATCAGTATATCAGCAGCGCTGAAGACAAATGGAAAGTTTTGAACGGGCTGGTTTTATTATTACCTCACGGGTATGAAGGGCAGGGTCCCGATCATTCAAGTGGACGAATGGAACGTTATCTGACACTTTGTGCCGACAACAACATCCAGGTAGCCAATTGTACTACACCGGCTAATTTCTTTCATCTATTGCGTCGACAACTGCACCGTGACATCAGATTGCCATTGATCATATTTACCCCCAAGAGTTTATTGCGTCACGAGAAATGTGTTTCACCCTTTGAAGATTTAACCCATGGAGGGTTCAAAGAGGTAATCGACGATCAGACTGCTAATCCTTCCGAAATAACACGGTTGATATTTTGTACCGGAAAAGTATACTATGATTTGATGGATGAGAAGTTACGGATTGGTGATACGGTCACGGCCGTAATCAGACTGGAACAGATATATCCTTTCCCGCTGAATCAGATCAATGGACTGCTGCTAAAATATTCAAATGCCGTCCTCTTTCAATGGGTGCAAGAAGAGCCTGCAAACATGGGAGCATGGTCATTTATCATCCGTCATTTCACCGACATCCAGCTCATGTTGGTAGCCCGTCCCGAGAGTGGTTCACCGGCAACGGGATTACCCAAGACCCATAAATTGCGTCAACAGAAGATCGTGGAAAAGGCATTTGGAGAGTGTGTATGTGAAGATAAAGATAAAAGTTGCAAGATGGTGTGTGCGCCAAAAGAGATGATTATAGCGCCAAACAGTATAGAATTTATTAATAACAAAGTGTTATGATGATTGAAATTAAAGTACCCTCACCGGGTGAATCCATATCTGAAGTTCAACTGGCATCCTGGTTGGTAGAAGATGGTGAGTTTGTAGAAAAGGATAAAGAGATTGCAGAAGTTGATTCGGATAAGGCCACATTGAGCCTGGTTGCTCAGGAAAGCGGCGTCATCAAAATTCTTGTAAAGGAAGGCGAAACCATTAAAGTTGGTACCGTCGTTGCAACGATCGATACTGCTCAGGCTGTAAAAGAGGCTGGTAAAAAGAAAACTGCTAAGGAAGAGGCTCCGGCTGTAAAAGAGACAGCTATACCTGCAATTGCTCCTGTGGATGCTGCAGATCAGCCTGTTGTGGCTGAAGTCGCAAAGACTTTGACTGAAAAGAAACCGGAAGCATCTAAACTTGTTGAAACTGCAGACGTTGATTCGGGGGTTTATATCACACCCCTGGCCCGCAAGATCATGCATGAGAAGCAACTCAGCGATCAGGATGTGATGGAAAATATCCGTCACCTGCGGGTTGGCAAGGCCGATGTACTGGAGATGGGTAAGCCGGTTCAGGAGGGTTATGCACAACCTGTTGCGCGTGAAACAGCACCGGCAGGAAGAGAAGAACGGAAGAAGATGTCCATGTTGCGACTGAAACTAGCCGAACGACTGGTAGCTGTCAAGAACGAAACCGCCATGTTGACTACCTTCAACGAGATCAATATGACCGCGTTGTTGGCAATCAAGAAGAAATACAACGATGCTTTCAAGGAAAAATATGGTGTCGGCATTGGCTTTATGTCTTTTTTCACCAAGGCAGTATCCGAAGCGTTATTGCTCTTCCCACAGGTTAATTCCATAATTGATGGTGATGAACTTGTCCTGCATCATTATGTAGATATCGGAATAGCAGTGAGCGCTCCCAAAGGTTTGGTGGTTCCTGTAATCCGGGGAGCAGAAAATCTAACGCTGGCAGAAATAGAACTTAACATCAAGGCACTGGCCAAAAAGGCAAGAGAGAACAAGATCACGCTGGCTGAAATGCAGGGTGGTACCTTTACCATCACCAATGGTGGTGTCTTTGGATCGCTCTTTTCAACCCCGATACTAAATCCTCCACAGAGCGCTATTCTGGGAATGCACAACATTGTTGAACGACCTATTGCCGTTAACGGACAGGTTGTTGTAGCACCCATGATGTATGTGGCCCTCTCCTATGATCACCGGGTGATCGATGGCAGCGAGTCTGTAAGATTCCTTGTAAAAGTCAAGGAGATGATCGAAGATCCCCTCCGCCTCCTATTCGAAGGCTCCGAGCCCAACAAGATTCTGCTGGGGCTTTAAGCGGATTCCAGCAAAACATTGGGTTTATAACATTACTCATTGATCCTAAAAACAAACCTGATCAGACAATAATTTGATCAGGTTTGTTTTAAATAGAAATTGAGAAAGTGAGTTGAATAAATGACTTTAATGGTGGATGAACCCATTTATTTTCACAAGCCACTGAAAATTAGTTAAACTCTTGATTTCTTTACCGACTTTGACCAAATTGAGTAAATAGTACTCTTTATTCTTTTTCTTTTTTATAAATCCATATGAAAATATGAAATCCGGAAAGGATACCAAAAATATACCAAAACCCATAATTAATCATCAGCTTGTATAACTCATTTGTGATATTATTTTTGCTATATATTGCTAGAATAAGAGTTATTGAAAATAAAACATAAAGGATGTGAAAGCAGCGCTTTCTCAGGAAATTTTTCATTGGTTACCCTTTCTCTTTATTATGAATATTATGGTTTCAAGAATTATTACACCTAATAAACCTATGCTTAATAGGACCAAAAACACATATCCCAAGTATAGCCAATTTTATTGTAAAAGAAAATGCTAAACAATAGTGAAATAAGCATTATAGCCCGAAAAACACTTCGGATTATTAAAAGTTTTTTCAAAAACATATTTTAATAATTTAAGGAATTAAATGCGATTAGTTACCATCTTCTTCTTTTTGGTATTCCTTCATTTATCAAAGTCTTAATTAAACCAAATTGAATTAATGTACCATCTGGCCAATAATTTCATCTCCAAAAGTATAACTTTTAATCATCTATTTTCCAGTTGGCTTAATTTTTATCTTAGTGCAATGGTCATATAACTCTTTGAAAAGCCAGGGATGACTCTCAGAAGACTCTTCAAACAACCAAGGCAGTTCCAATGCTACTCCAATACACCACCATGTTTTCTTCGTGTTTGTTCCGATCTATGCAGACGGTAGAATCATGAAACAATAATCAAGAAATGCCGGAACATACTTCTTACTGAGAAGAGTATTCTAAGCGTCGTGTAAGCGTTTTAGAAAGTTCATGCTTACTTCGTATCAGAATTATTGGAAGAAATTGAGACAAAGACAATGAGACAAGCGTTACATGATTTGGTCTCAATCCAGTCACAATTGGGATAATACTCCCATCGCTTCTATGCTTACTTTATCTTGACTAGGTAGAGCCTTCGTACTTCTTTCGTATCATATGAGCGAAACAACTACGAAGTAGGGACGAACCAAAGATATAGGCATTACTGAGAACCTACGGAGTGGATGGGAATATTCTCCCAGTTATGACCCGGATATCACCCGATTAATCTTAAAAAGACATAGTAAATATTTGATTTACAGTTGGTATTTGACCATCCGGGAATATTCATACCGCCATCCCAAAGTAATATCATAAGCAAATTTAGTTTGTTTTTGATCTGACATTGAGTAAACAATTTGTTGATTATAATTAATGGTGTCAATGATAATGGAGTCTAATCCCCAATAACTCGAACGACATAGAACAACCAAAAGTTTGGCATAGAACAGCTAAAAGTTTGGCAAAAGCATGACCATTCTTCGGTATTTATTCAAGCACTGGTAACATCTTGGTGACCGATAGGTCATTGATAGGTGTTTGATTGGTGCGCAGCGAACCAATCAGACACCTAACAAATACCCGGCAACTACTTGTCCGTTACTAGTCCTTGAATAGATACCGAATAGATGTCGAAGAATGGCCAAAGAATTAGCGGAAAATGGACGAAAAATATCCGGTTTTCTGGGCATTCATGTAGAAAATGTATGGGCCGCCCTTGTGGCTGTCCACGTTCAAGAATAAATGGTTTGGGCATCATTTATTCGATTTATGGATAATGGGGACTGACCCCATTGTTTCGCAAAGGATGAAAAAGGTGTTTTTTCTATTGGAATAAATGGGGTTAGCGTGTGCTATGGAGGTTTAATGGGGACAGTTCCCATCTTCTCACGTTCGATACCGTTTTTGCTTTTTCATAAAATCATTTGATGATTTCCGCCAGAACCTTTGCCAATCTACCTGCAAGATAGAAAGGGATATTAATCAATGTGAAAGCTTTCCCTATCGGTGTGGTTGCATTTTCAATACTCAGTTTACCTGAATAAACCCGTACTGCCCAGGAATGGGGTGCCTCATCTATAAACCGGTGCAAAGATCTCAATTTACCACTTAAACCCGATTTTACTTCTATCGGAATTAATAGCCCATTGTAAGAAATTACAAAGTCCACTTCGGCCTGTGAGTTTCTGCTGTCGCGTACCCAATAATTCAGCTTTGCCAATACCGAATTTTCAACTGAGAATAATTCCTGCCCCATGATATGTTCTGCAATCTTTCCACGATAAGCATCTTCGATATTTCTGGAACCCAGCAACTCACCCTGAATCCCGGCTTTGAAATTTACCAGCCCTGTATCAAGCAATTGTAATTTTGGTGTTCTGTTTTTTATTTCCATTGGCAAACCTGAATTTACGACAGGATATATCAACTGAATGATCATGGTTTTTTCGAGTACCCTGAAAGCGTCCCCCATCTCACGCGACTTGAAGATGGAATTGCCAAAACCCTCAAATGTAATTCTTTCACCAGCAAAATGAAAAGCATTTCCGATAATATATCTGATCACATTGACCATACTTGCGTTGTGCGCATATTTCTCAATATCATCAAGGTACGACACCATAAGACCATCATAGAGCGGTTTAAGTGTAGTCAGATCTCTATTCTGAGCATAGTTATTTACGATTTCAGGCATACCACCAATAATAGTGTATTGCCGGAAAAGCTTCATCAGTTTATCATGTGCATAATCCGGTACCAGGTTCTGATGCAAAATTTCCAGCGCCTGATTTTCGCCGGTGGCAATTAAAAATTCTTCAAACGAACAGGGGTGTATAGCCAGATATTCAACCCTACCCACCGGAAAACTTATCTGATTGTCGATTAGTGACTCCAACAATGAACCTGCTGCAATTACAAAAAGTTCAGGCGTATCTTCATAAAAATAACGGAGTAAGTTAACAGCTTTAGACGAATTTTGAATTTCATCAATGAAAAGCAATGTTTTCCCAGCCTTTTTTTCTACTCCTTTAGTGAAAAATATGACATCAATCAGATCCTGAAACGGATAATCTGGGCCGAACAAAGCAAGGTCCTCAGGTCTGTCGAGATTTAAATAAATATATTTGTCGAAGTTTTTAGCGAATAAATTTACCACAGATGTTTTGCCTACCTGGCGTGCACCTCTTAAAACCAGAGGTTTGCGCTCAGGTTTGGCAGCCCAAATCTCCAGTTGATCTATTACAGTTCTGTTAAACATAATGTTTTATGTTATAAATCATGGGGTAAAATTACTATATTTTGTAATAAAACCAAAGGTAAAATTACTATTATTTGTAATAAATCCAAAGGTAATGTTCAAGATGTCGTTCCTGGTTATTGAGCTTGTTGAAGCAATATTTGATTAATCCACTAATCACGGGGCGAATTTCATGGTGCTGATACGGGTTGAACACAAGTTATTGGATCCTTCCCATTTATCCCCAAAATACTTCTAATGAAACTGGCGGAGTTTGGCATACCCCGAATCCTTGATTTGGGTGAGGTCAAGTTGTAAATTTATACTATCATTTATCACTCGTTGTGAATAAGTTTTTTGACATATTGGTATTTTATTGAAAACCTGCTATCAACCTGAATCGTCCTGTATATAATACCAAAGGGGGACTGATCTCAAAAGAACAGTCCCCCTTCATTATAATAAAAAAGTGTTATTTATTTTACCGGTTGGATTTCAAGTATCATAAAAGAATCAGCGATCATTTTTGGACGACCTGTTGCACCTGCTGCCTGTGGCTCATAGTTGGCCGATGGGAGATAAAGTGCATGGGTTGATTTGTCGCAAGCAATTGTACGTGCACCTGTTTGAGTTGGTACATTTTCTACAACCTTAAATGAATCTGGAGTTACTTCCTGAACAACAGTCATTGTGCCATCGCCATTTGAACTGAAGGCACGTTTTGTACCTGGATCGAATGCTGCACCATCGCAACCATTACCAATAGGAAGAGTTGTGATAACTTTTCCATCGAGGGCGTTCATGACAACCATCATTTTATTGCTGCAAACCATGAAGAGGCGGTGATTTACATTATCGAAAGCTAAACCGCTTGCTTCTTCGCCTGGAGCAATAGGCCAGTTGTTTTCAACCTTCAGCGTATTGGTGTTGATCACGGTCAATGAGCTTTTGTCTTCAATATTGACATATACTTTTCCTTTTCCATCTGTTTGTGAGAACTCCGGTTTACCGGCAAGTGGAATAGTTGCGATTACTTTGTTGGTCTTGGCATCAAGTACGGTTGAGTTTGAACTACCACCGTTAAATGTTAAAACGATGTGTTTGTAAGGATCGTAAAGAATTGCATCAGGGTTTTTGCCTGTTACTTTTACTCTTTCAATAACTGCTAATGTCTTCAGATCAAAAACTGCAACTGAAGAATCTCTTCCGCAACTGATAAATCCTTTGCCTAAATCCTGGGCTATTGCTATACCATGAACACCTTTGGTATCTGCTATTGTACCTGTGAGGGCGCCTTTTTTCAAGTCTACAACCATTACCTGTGAAGCATGTGAAGCATACAACCTTCCGGCTGACTCATCAACATTTAGATAATCCCATCCACCTGCTCCTCCGAGTTGGATCTTGTTTGTAATTTTGTATTCTGATTTCCCGGTCTGAGCAAACACTGTTGCGCTTCCAAAAACCATCAATGCAAAGCAAAAAAGTAATGTGATCTTTTTCATATTCAATTTTTTAGGGTTTGGTTTATTTAATCGGTAAACATAAATCAGGATTCTGAAGAAATACTGGAGAAATTTGAATTTCATAAAGTATTTATTTCTTTTAGCATTAAACAAATATAAGCGTCTTTTAGATAGATTCATACGATCAGGGTATATTTAAGAATAGATTAACATATTGTGTTAAATGAGATTATTAATAGTGAGACACTTTTTTGCTAACTGCAACTTTTTTAATTTTGTACCGTTCTTTTGAAGGGATGATTTCATTCTTAAAACAAAAGGAATAATATTTATGTCTGATTCCAACAAAATCATGCCTGTAATTTTAACCAGATCAATCTTGTTTCCAATTCTGTGGTTTCTCATTGGTGGGTTGATTTATTTTAATCTACAGGGAATAATCGATTACTTCATATATGGTTTGCTGGGATTGGATGAGGATCAGTATTTTACGGCATCACTTCATTTCTTTGTACTGCAGTTGATTCAGGTGTTTTTATTGCTTGTTTCGATCATTTTTATCGTCGGGATCATCAGGAGTTTTTTCTCTCCTGAAAAGACCAGGAGGGCACTGGAAGGGAGACCCCTTTTCGTAGGGAATATAATGGCAAGTCTGTTGGGTGTAGTTACTCCGTTTTGTTCCTGTTCAGCCGTTCCATTGTTCATTGGGTTTGTTGAAGCGGGAATCCCGTTGGGAGTGACTTTTTCTTTCCTGATTGCGGCCCCCATGATCAATGAAGTTGCGATAGTTCTTCTTTTAGGGCTTTTTGGAATCAGGATTGCTATTATTTACGCGCTTACAGGATTGGTGATTGCTATCATTGCAGGTTGGATCATAGGAAAATTCAATCCTGTAAAATGGATAGCGCCATGGGTCTTTCAGGTTGCATTAGAGAAAAACAATATTTTAGAAGGGTCTTTAACTGTTGATCAGCGCATCCGGTTTGGGATTGATGCCGTCAGGGATATACTTCGAAAAGTATGGATTTATATCATTGTGGCTTTAGCCTTAGGCGCCATTGTACATGGTTATGTTCCAGCTGATTTTATGGCTTCTTTGATGGGAAAGAATACCTGGTATTCGGTTCCATTGGCAGTGTTAATAGGTATTCCGTTATATTCTTGTGCCGGGGGGATTATTCCAATCATCAGTGTTTTGCTTGAGAAAGGGATTTCAATGGGAACGGCACTTGCCTTTGCAATGTCTATCATCGGACTTTCATTGCCAGAATTAATCATATTGAAAAAAGTGCTGAAACTTCAAATGATTGGGGTATTCGTTGGGGTTGTGGCAACGGGGATCATCATTATGGGTTACCTCTTTAATTATATCCTATGATAAATTTTAAATCACTTCACTTGAATTCACACCAAGTAATTAAAAGTTAAATTCTAATCATTTTAAAAATCACACAAAATGGAAGACATTAAGAAAATCGTTAAAGAGAAATACAGTCAGATAGCTCAGCAGAGCAAGAGTCAGAATGAAACATCGTGTTGTGGAGCTACAGGTTGTTGCTCTGATGTGGATTACACCATTTTCAGCGAGAACTATGATAAACTGGAAGGTTATGATCCTAATGCCGATTTAGGCCTGGGTTGTGGCATACCTACAGAATTTGCACATATTAAAAAAGGAGATACAGTAGTTGATTTGGGCTCAGGTGCAGGAAACGATTGTTTTGTTGCAAGAGCATTGACGGGCGAAAGTGGCAAAGTGATCGGTATCGATATGACAGAAGCCATGATCGATAAGGCAAGAGCAAATGCTGAAAAACTGGGTTATAATAATGTTGAATTCCGTTTGGGTGATATTGAAAAAATGCCTTTAACGGCTAATAAAGCCGATGTAATTGTCAGTAATTGTGTGTTAAATCTGGTTCCGGATAAGGAAAAAGCTTTTAGTGAAATTTACAGGGTATTGAAACCGGGAGGCCATCTTTCAGTTTCGGATGTTGTCATTCGGGGTGAATTGCCTGATCAGATCAAAGAGGCAGCCGAAATGTATGCAGGTTGTGTGGCAGGAGCAATTCAGATTGAAACGTATTTGCAGATCATGCAGGAAGCAGGGTTGAAGAATATTCAAGTTAATAAGGAAAAGGCTATCGTCGTGCCTGATGAGGTGATGCTTAACTTTTTGGATGCTGATCAACTCACGGCATTCAGAAGTGCCGGTACTGATATACTGAGCATCACGGTATATGCTGAAAAACCGTTGTCAGAAGGTTGTGGCTGTGGTTGTGGATGCAACTAATCACTAGATATTTTTTGTTTTTTATGAGATTATTTGTATTTTTATGAATAATTTCGCTTCATAAAAAACCTTAATATGAGTATTTATTCAAGAACAAGGAAGGTTTTAGCTTTTAAAATCTTCCTTATTTGTGTTTTAAGCCTTTGTTTTTCCAATATGACAATGGCTCAGAGTGCTGCAAGAGAACGCATGTCATTCAATAAAGGGTGGCTTTTTCAAAAGAATGATCCCTCGGAGATCGTTGAAAAAGATGCCAATGGTAAAGTTATCAAGAGTCAGTTAGATTATGCATTGATCAAAGACTGGTATTGTGCTACCGGGGCTGAATTTATATTGCCTACTGATTCTGTTCAGGCAACCAAGCGTCCTGCAGGGAATTTGGGAAGCACTGTTTCTTACGTGCAGACAGGTTTTAATGATAAAAACTGGCGTCAGCTCAATCTTCCTCACGACTGGGGAATTGAAGGTGCCTTCAGTTATGACCTACCGGGTAATACGGGAAAGCTTCCATGGGCAGGTACAGGCTGGTATCGCAAACATTTTAACGTTGCAGCAGCTGACAAAGGACGTCAGTTCTCCATAGAGATTGATGGCGCAATGGCTTATCCATTGGTCTGGTTAAATGGTCAGTTTGTAGGAGGTTGGCCTTATGGCTACAATTCATTCAGACTTGATCTCACGCCATATATAAAAGTTGGTGGCGAAAATGTCATTGCCATCCGATTATACAATCCTGAGAATTCCTCACGCTGGTATCCCGGCAGTGGTATTTATAGGAATGTATGGTTGGTCAAGACAGCGCCCGTTCATATTGGGCATTGGGGAACTTATATCACAACTCCACAGGTCACAAATGAGTCTGCAACTGTTGATTTGAAAGTGACAGTTGACAATAAATCGGCAAATGCTGTTGATGTAAAGGTTTCAACAAAGATCTTTGAGTTGAATGCAAATGGTTTAAAAACAGGCGCTGCTGTTGCCTCTTTTAATGTTGCTCCTGCTAATATCAGTGTTGGTGGTCATCAGATCATCTCTTCGCTGGCAACCATTAAAAATCCAAAACTCTGGTCTGTTGAAAATCCTCAACGCTATGTAGCTGTGACTACCATTGAAGAAAGAGGCTTAACGGTTGATAGTTATGAAACACCTTTTGGTGTTCGAACGATTAAATTTGATGCTGACAAAGGTTTCTTATTAAATGGGAAACATGTCAATATCTACGGTGTTTGTAACCATCATGATCTGGGCGCTTTGGGTTCAGCTTTCAATACAAGGGCTGCACAACGTCAGCTCGAGATCCTGAAGGAAATGGGATTCAATGCATTGCGCACTAGCCACAATATGCCAGCACCCGAGTTACTCGACCTGTGTGACCAAATGGGGATCCTGGTAATGGACGAATCATTTGACTGCTGGAAAAAAGGGAAAACCAAAAACGATTATGGTCAGTTGTTTGACGACTGGCATGCAAGAGATCTGAGAGCAGAAGTGCGCAGGGACAGGAATCATCCTTCCATTATCGAATGGAGTATCGGAAATGAAGTTCGTGAGCTCAATTCACCCGAGGGACCTGCCATAGCCGCTCACCTTACCGCTGTGGTAAATGGTGAAGATCCTACACGTCCTTCAGTCGTGGGTTCCAACTCAACAAACGCCCCATTTAATGGAATTCAGAATGGTGTTGGTGTTTATGGTCAGAACTACAATGTTGGAATCTATCCAAGGATTCATACTGCAAATCCAAATAAACCGGTTATAGCCAGTGAAACATCATCCTGTGTCAGTTCACGTGGTGAATATGTTTTCCCTGTTTCAAACAATAAGGCCGATGGAAGAGGTCGTTTCCAGGTCAGTTCTTACGATTTATATGCACCGGGTTGGGCTTATTCTCCTGATGTGCAGTTTAAGGCACTGGAGGAGAATCCTTTTATGGCCGGCGAATATGTCTGGACAGGTATGGATTATCTGGGCGAACCAACTCCATTTAATGGTGATGTCACTAATTTAATGAATGTTAGTGATCCTGTTGAAAAGGCAAAGATGGAAGTTGAGTTAAAAGCACTTGGTAAAATAAAATCCCCTTCACGCAGTTCTTATTTCGGAATCGTTGATCTTGCCGGATTCAAGAAAGACCGTTTTTATGACTATCAGGCACATTGGCGTCCTGATTTGCCAATGGCACACATACTTCCTCATTGGAACTGGGCAGATCGTTTAGGACAAATCACACCAGTGCATGTGTATACATCGGGTGATGAGGCTGAGTTATTTCTCAACGACAAGTCATTGGGTAGAAAGAAAAAAGGAGCATTTGAATATCGCATCCGTTGGGATAGTGTGGTTTATCAACCGGGCGTTCTGAAAGTCATTGCTTACAAGAATGGTAAGAAATGGGCTGAGGATGTCGTGAAAACTACTGATATTGCTTCAAAATTAACATTGAAGGCTGACAGAGGTGTCATTAAGGCTGATGGGTCAGACTTGTCGTTTATCACAGTAACGATTGCCGATAAGAACGGTTTTCTTGTTCCCCGCTCCAATAATCTTGTGAAATTTGAGATCTCCGGTCCGGGTGAAATCGTGGGTGTCGATAATGGTGATGCAACAAATTTTGAATCATTTCTGGCTAAGGAACATTTGGCATTTAATGGTTTGGCATTGGTCATCGTTCGTTCAAAAGCAGGAGAGTCCGGAGCTATCACACTCAAGGCAACTTCAGTCGGATTAGCTGCTGCTTCGGTACAAATTAACAGTGGAGGGAAATAAATACTAAAGTCAATTCATAATACCTGAAGGGTCTCACTAAGTGCATAACTGTGAGGCCCTTTTTGTTTTCAAAACAGTGAATTGAGGAGTTTAATAAGTTGAATATTTTTAAAATTGGTGTAACTTTTAACATTCTCTCTCGTCTTATTTTAGTACGCAAACCATACTCAAACACATGCTAAAAATGCTATTCATAAAAAAATATTTTCTTATTATAGTACTTCTTTTATTTACTTCCCTTATTGTTGAAGCTAAATCGGAAGTAAAAGGTGTTAAAAAAGAAATTCCACAACGGATATATACCACTAAATTAGTACAGGATAAAGTACCTGTTATAGATGGAAAAGGAGATGACCCTGCATGGCAACAGGTTCAATGGTCAGGTGATTTTATTCAACGTGAGCCCAATGAAGATGCTTTGCCAACTCAGAAAACAGCGTTTAAAATATTGTATGACGAGAACAATGTATATGTACTCATCCGTGCTTACGATAAAGAACCCAATAAAATTGTAACACGAATGGCCCGTCGCGATGACCAACAGGGCGATTATGTGGGGGTATTTATTGATAGCTATTTTGACAAACTCTCTGCATTTGCCTTCTTCGTGAGTGCTGCAGGTGTTAAAAGCGATGGCATCATGACAAATGATGGTACTGATATGACATGGGATCCGGTTTGGTATGCGAAGACTTCGATTGATAAGGAGGGATGGTTAGCCGAAATGAGGATCCCACTTGATCAACTCAGGTTTTCTGGAGAGAATGAACACGTCTGGGGACTTGATGTAGCCCGGACACTGAGTCGGCTTCAGGAGAACTCAATCTGGAAACAGGTACCCAAAGCTTCAAATGGAACGGTGAATTTCTTTGGTGAGTTGAGAGGGATAAATGGAATTAAGCCAAAACGTCAAAGAGATATTATGCCATATGTGGTTGCCAAAACAGAAAGCTACCAGCCAGATCCTGCTGATCCGTACAATAAAAACGGACACGCTAGTAATCTTGGTGTAGGTTTAGATGGAAAGATGGGAATCACCAATGATTTCACTCTCGACTTCACTATCAATCCTGACTTCGGACAGGTAGAAGCAGACCCTTCACAGGTGAATTTGTCAAGTTTTGAAACCTATTTTAGCGAGAAAAGACCTTTTTTTATCGAAGGAAAGGATGTGATGAGTTTTCAATTGACCATGGGTAATAATGGATATTCATCAGATAACCTTTTCTATTCACGACGTATTGGAAGACAACCACATTATAGTCCGGATGGAGATTATGTAAAAAATGAAGAAAACACTCGGATTCTTGGTGCATTCAAGCTATCAGGTAAAACAAAAGATGGATTATCCCTTGGGGTTTTAGAAAGTTTTACAGATAAAATGTACGCCTTCACAACTACTAACGGAATTGAGAATAAAGTTGCGGCAGAACCTTATACCAACTACTTTGTCGGGAGTGTAATGAAGGATTATGATAAGGGAAACACCCGTTTTGGAGGAGAGTTTACTGCTACTAATCGTGATCTTTCAGACCCTACTTTAAAAAATCTGTTGCCTGCTTCAGCATATACAGGAGGATTACGTTTTGAAAAAAACTGGCAGAATAAAAAATACACATTGACACTTTCAACAGAATTCAGTCAGATTAATGGTTCTGTAACAGCGATCAAAGATCTACAGGAATCTTCCGTTCATTACTTTCAACGTCCCGATGCACATTATATGAAATATGACAGTACCCGCACTTCATTGATGGGGACAGGAGGTAGTCTCACCTTCCTGAAAGGGGGCGAAGGTCATTGGAAATATTTATTCTGGTTCAACTGGCGCTCACCGTCATTGAATCTGAATGATGTTGGATATCTTCGCAAGGCCGATGATATGTTTCAGGTGCTCTGGGCCAGCTATCGGTTGTGGAAACCTACCAGCATATATCGGAATTTGAATTTTGAGACAAACCAATGGACAGGATGGGATTTTGGTGGACGCAGTACTTTCAAGGGAGGAAATATGGGAGTGAACAGTCAATTGAAAAACTACTGGTATGTTAATCTCTATGTAGGGTATGATGGTGCCAATATAGATAATTATGTTTTAAGGGGTGGACCCTCTCTGAAGTTACCCGGAGATATATTCTATAACTATTCGATAAGCAGTGACGACAGGAAGAAGTTTGTTTACGGATTCAGCAATAATTATAGCATCGGCTTTAATAAAGCAAGCTATTTTTCTGATTTCGGACTTGACTTCAGCTATCGACCTGTAGACGCTGTAAAGATTACATTTTCACCCGGATATCAATCAGGATACAATGATATGCAGTATGTTACAACCGTTTCAGGTAAATATATAATGGCACGTATTGACCAAAAGATGTTCCGTTCATCATTCCGTTTCGAATATTACCCCAAATCAAACATGTCGATACAGTATTATGGTCAGCCCTTTATCTTTGCTGCCAAATACAGCAAGTTTAAAAGGGTTACCAATTCAATGGCATCAGATTATAATGACAGAATTCACCTCTACAGCACCAGTGAATTGAATTTGACGGGCAGTTCATATACTGTTTTTGAAAATGGAGCGAATAGTTCATCTATTAATTTTGATAATCCCGACTTTAAAGACTTTGCTTTTTTATCGAACTTAGTATTCCGTTGGGAATATGTTCCGGGATCCACGGTATATCTGGTTTGGTCTCAAAACAGATATGATTCTGATCAAATTGCACAGTTTAACTTCAGCAAGGACTTCTCAAATATTTACAAAGTCTATCCACACGATGTATTTATGATAAAGTTCTCTTACAGATTCTAGGAAAACAATAAGATTTATTGTAACTATTCAGTCGAACAAATTTAGTTGAAATTCAAGAAAGAGTAATTTTTGAAAATAATTTTAAAAATCAATAACTCTATAAGATTTTGATAGGA
>JGI24140J50213_10000523_pt1 | contig 17813 bp, 15 predicted proteins | sample BarGraIncu00222A_FD_50213 | JGI IMG/M metagenome (IMG submission 50213)
GATTTAAAATATGTGACGTACAGGGTACCTGTTTTGCCGAAATTCTTTTAAAGGCAGGCGGGAGCTGTGCTGTCAGGTCGTATCAAAATTAACAACTTCATCCATTCATCATTGCTGAATTCGTAAAGACAATCTAATGTAACTAATTCGCATGCAAATGTAAAAATTTCAGATTTACATACGTTACCACTCAGGGCTATAATTATTCAATATAAAATTTAAATTCATAATCATCACCCATGAAATAAAAGTCAAAATGTGCTATCAATAAACCTGATACATTTCACTTACTACTTTACCACTTATCGTTAGGGAGTTCCTTGGTTACGGGATAAGGCGTCTGGTGCACTTTAGTTGCTCATGCCAGGATTACCCGCTTTTCGGGGTTATTTCTGAAAAATTCAGTTATCAGGTATTGAATGATAAACACTAAATTTGGCTTCTCACTCTGAAATGTATCTCAGGGTTATAAATAAAAACTTATGTTAGGAAGAGGATTTTCGGGCATATTTGGAAGGTCTCAGAGACATTGCGGGTATTATTGTCTGCTGCGTCGGCTCGGAGTTCAGGAATATCTCTATCTAAGAGGGCTTTAAGCTAGGCTAACGCAGGGCTGACACTTTACTTGGCTTTCAAAGATAAAAGCTTCCATCAAATAAGGTCACTCCGGGCATTCTGCCGGATTAAGTCTCCTGGCATAGGTAATAATGAATTACAGGCAGAGCCGGAATAATACTTCCGGTCGCAATTATCTTTAATTCTTAAATCTGCCTCTTCAAGGGTGTACTATCTCTGAGTGGTCTTGAAATCTGATTTTTACTATTTTTGCATGTTCTGGACCTTTACGAATTTTCAGAGTAGAGGTAGGTTTGTATTATCAGAAAACTGCTTGGATTCAAAATTCAGAAAAGTAATTATATCGTAATTGTTCGGGAATACCAAAACAATTTACTGTGGGAATTAGTTTAAAAAATTGTTAACGATAAATCATTCACAATATCAAGGAGAATTTACATGCAAAATACGGATACTACAAAGTACATCATTCATTCTAAAATTAACGCTGATGGGGTAATTGAACGCCCTGATATCGTAGGGGCTATCTTTGGCCAGACCGAGGGATTACTCGGGGCTGATCTTGATCTGCGTGATCTCCAAAAGACCGGCAGGATTGGCAGGATCGAGGTAATGGTTACTGCTAAAGGGGGTAAGACCAAAGGAAATATCTTTGTCCCTTCAAGTCTTGATAAAGTTGAGACATCCATTCTTGCCGCAGCTCTTGAGACAATTGATAGGGTGGGACCTTGCAGCGCCAAAATTGAGGTTTTCCAGGTAGAAGATGTGAGGGCTGTAAAGCGCAAGAAGATCATTGAAAGGGCAAAACTCATTTTCACCAAAATGTTTGATGAGACCGTACCCGAATCTCAGGAACTTGCTGATGAAGTTCGGCAGTCTGTAAGGGTTGACGAACTTACTTATTACGGAAAATCCAGAATTCCATGTGGACCGAACGTTCTTAATTCTGATGCCATTATTATTGTTGAAGGTAGGGCTGACATCCTGAACCTACTTCGCTACGGTATAAAAAACACTATTTGTGTAGGTGGAACAAACATTCCCCCTGAGGTTGCAGAGCTTACTAAAAAGAAGACAGTAACTGCTTTTACGGATGGAGATCGCGGAGGAGAACTCATCATTCGTGAGCTCCTACAGGTGGCAGATATTGACTACGTTGCTCGTGCTCCAGATGGAAAATGTGTAGAAGATCTTGTCCAGAAAGAAATTATCAGAACCCTTCGACGGAAGGTTCCTGTGGAGCAGATAATTGAAAAATACGGAATTCAGGAAAGGGAGAGCGAGGAAGGAGCCTGCAGGCTGGAAAGGATTCCGAAAAGAAAGATAAGGGCACCCGAAGTTGTCCCGAGGGTTGCGGAGAAGAAACTACACAAGCGCGTTAAGGTACATAGAGTCTCCTCAAAGCCAGACCTTTATGGAGAGGAGCTTTCGGAAGAAGAGCTGGAAGGGGTAGGTCCTGAAAAAACCTTTGAAAAAGCTCCTGAAAGGGTTTATGAAAAAACCCCTGAAAAAGTTCCCGAAAAAACCTTTGAAAAAATCTATGAAAAGAATCCTTTGATAACAGAACAAGTCGAGGCAAAATCTGTCGCCGCAAAACCCCAAGTTTCGGCCAGGCTAGCTCCTGCTTCAAGAGTTCCGAGAGGAAAGCCTCAAGCTGATAAGGTTGTTCCATCCGTGAAAGTTCCCGGGGGTGAGGCTGTCAGGGTNTCTCCTGCCCCGGTAAAGGCAGCTCCTGTTTCTCCCGAGGCTATCAGGTTCAGACCTCATGCTGAAGCCCTTAAAGGGACTCTTACAGCCAGAATTCTGGATACTGAGGACAAAGTAATAGAAGAAATTGCAGTCAGGGATCTTGCCAGCAGATTGAAGTCCTATAAAGATAACGTCCGAAGTGTGGTTTTCGATGGCGTAATTACTCAAAGACTCGTTGATATCGCGTCGAGCAATTCGATAAAAAATCTCATAGGTGTAAAAATAGGGAACATTGCAAAAGCCCCTGCTGATATGGAAATCTTGACCTCCAGTATGCTCTGAGAGGTCTTTTGCTTCCTTCATTTTTATTCATTTTTTTACTCATTTTTATTTCATTTCTTTTTTGTTTCTTTTTTGTTTCTTACAGATTTTTCTTTCTTTTTTCTTTCTTTTTGGCTTCTAAACTTTTAATTTTTTTTATTAATATACGAATCTTTCAGATGCGACTATATCTTTTCCTACCGATTTTCTAAAATTAATATTCTTGCATCCTTTATTTACTTTCTAAAGTTAAACTTCGTCTGGCTAATCTCTTCTATATAATATTTATTTCCAGAACGTGTGGAATCACTACTATTTGGCATGATTTCACACTACGATGCTAAATTTCACACTTTCTTCCATAATCCTTCATTATTTATCATAAAGATTATATGAAAAACTTTATTACTGTAAACTAGGAACTATATTTCCTCGGGCAATTCTTTTATCTGGATTAAGATAATATTACATTGATCTTGTAATATTATGTAGGTCTGTTCGCTATGCACAAGGAAGAGCTCATACAATTGCACACATATATGGCGCAAATGAAGAGATACTTTGAAAGGCACGGAATAACGCACGAATTCGATGACTACAAGGCTTTATCCATAAGCCCTGTCCACATTCACCGGAGCAAGGCAGATCACAAGCGCGCAATTTTTATTTTAGGAGGCGAGCTTGCAAACCTTATGTCCCGGGATGACCCTATCTTTGAGGAAGGATCAGTCCAGATGAGGGAATCTCTTAATTCCGTCATCAAGCTCATGGGTAGTAACTGATAGGGCCCCTGAAAGTGGTAAGGAATTCGTTGTCCGAAAATAAGGGTTCGAGATATTTTTGTTTTGAGATCAAAAGACGGTATGGGTGCAAGTGCATTTTCATTACCATACCATCTTCCCCATCTGAATAATAATTTTTTTCGGTCCAGCAGGGTACGAATCCTATGGATCGGTATAATTTTTGCGCTGCTTTATTACTATTTCTTACTTCCAATCTTGCGTATTTAAGCCTATTTGCAACAAATATATCGCAGATCTTATGGATCAGTTCTGTACCTATCCCTCTTCCCCGGTATTCTTCTTTGACTCCAACGGAAAAAATATGCCCTTCATTTTCTGCGGAACGGTAGCCTACGATATACCCAACGACTTTTCCGTTCTGTTCCGCAACAAGGAAGCCGTCTACGACCATTTCGTAAAAACTCATATACACCAGGGAGTTATGCTCCGAAAAAGCCTCTCTTTCAATTTCGACTATTTCCTGGAAGTCCTCNGGTGCAAAATGCCTTATCATAATATCTAATATATTCCTGCCATTTTATTATTTCTTCGAGGGAAAATTTTCCTNACAGATTCTTCCAGTTCAGATATTCAACAAATCTGATTTATAACTCATGGGTTACAGAACCTGTTACGATCCAAACTGGCAGGATCAAATCCAAAGGTTAGAACCCTAAGCTTGCATAGCCTCATTTTGAGAATTAGCGTGCAGGCTCAAAGTTTCTTAACGTGTCTGAGATCCACTGCAACTCCTCTACTGGATTTTACCATTTCATTTCCGCTCATCGAGGCTCGACCTACACAAAGGGCGCTCTCTCCAAGAACAATCACTTCATCATTAGGCCTAATTTGCGGATCTGCCTGAAGCACGCCAGGGGCAAGAATTGAACCACGCGGGACAAAATCGTCAATTTTTACTATATATTTTCCACTTTTTAACATCAGTTCCGCCCCCTCAAGAGAAAGAGCAAGCATCCCGTACTGCGGAACTAAAGTTGCAAGCTGCTTTTTCCCGACAAAGAGCTGGTACTTAGGGAAACGGCCTTTGACCACAAGCTTTCCGGCTTCTTCAGAAAAGAGAAATCTGGCATCTTCTCCGAACTGATAGCCTGCAATTGCCCTCAGAAAATTCTTTTTCTCCTCTTCCGCATTCAAGCTTTTCTTGCTGAAATCTTCAGCTGCGCAAAGGGATTCAATAATGCTCTTCAGATTTGAAAGAGCTTCCATAGACACAAGACTTTCTTTTGCAGTGTATGTAATTTCAATTCCCAATTTGCTGGCCACTCTTTCGCAGATTTCTCTGTATGCCCCTTCGACATGGGCAACTACTGCCTTATATCTGTATTTTGAGAGATATGCCTCAAGACAGCTGGAAACCCAGGTTTTTTCCTCTTCGTCCCAGTGCCCTGTAACCGCGGTGTCGTAATGGGCTGCAGGATATGTCAGTTCCAGTTCTCTGGGCACTATCCCAAGAGGTGAAGTTAATATCACTTCATGCACAAACTTCCGATATTTTCCAAGGCTCAGAATAAATTTCTGATGGGATTGAGAGATTGAATAGGGTTTTCTTGCAGCACACGGGAGGAGCAGGAGGACATCAAGGTCAGGAGGTGTATACCTTTCCTGTACGCGTTGTGCAAACCTTGCTACTTCTATTCGGGATAGGGCTTCGGAAGTATCTGCAAGGAGCTGGTTTTTCCGGAAAGCAGGAACTTTTTCCTCAAGGTAAGAATATTCGAAATCCCCGAGGCGAAGCAGGGCTGTGAGCCAGGGTCTGACCCTGCACTGGCCTTCAACGTATTCCCTCAATGTTCCTGCCCGTATTCTTTCCCGGACAAGGGAAAGCTCTGCCTCGAGAGCATCCCTGTTATGGGCTGTAATAAATTTTGCTCTATCGATTTTCGGGAGGTTTCGTAGCTCTGCGGGCCTGGCAGAAGCACATACCCTGCACCTGCAGGGAAACTCTGCCAAGGAGTCAAGATAAAAACTGCCTGAAGCTGTCAAATAGATGTCTGAATAAGCTGCAATTTCTGCCCTCGTATCATCCAGAACATCGATTCCGAGATAGGCCAGCATTGCTACATTTTCAGGAAGCGCAAGGTTTGGAGCATATAAAGCTGTATCTGGAGGGATGCGGTCTTTCAGCTCAAGAAGGGTTTCGAGAAACTTTCGAGCATTGTTTTCAAGGGTTCCTGCCCCTTCCATTATATAAAGGTCACTTTCCAGAATCTCTCCTTCTGCTCTGAGAATGGAACCTGTTGGGCCTTCCGTTTTTTCGCCATCGTTAGTGGTAAATGTTTTCGTTTTTCCTCTTGAATCGGCTGAGATATAAGGAGGATAAGCCTGGTGCGGCAGGATTATCAGAGTCCCGTTTCCTGCTTTTTCCCGGATTTGTTTTACGCGGGCTTCAAGCGCTGCCTGAGATTCGACACCCCAGGAGCTACCTGCATCGACAACAGGGCCAGGACTTTCAAGGTTTCCGAGCTCTGCAGTACTTAGAATGCAGGGTGTACGAATTTCTGGAGAAAGCAGGAGTTTCCCGATCCTGGCTGCCCCATCTCTCTGTTCGATCTCAAAGTACTGTGTCATATTTGTCCTCTTATGTCTATCAGGATGTAAAGGTTTGTCCTGCACTAATTCTGAGAGTTTCTTCTTTCTGTCTGATTTCTTTAAACCTGAAGAGCTCTCTCGATTATGCTTCTCTTTTAAATGGCTTTCGAGGAAGAAGAAGGGTGATATATTTTTATATATTATTAATATTGATTACGTGCTGCAACTGTGCTGCAACTTATCTCTCATTTATCTGTCTCCAGCCGTGACAGAAATTCTATTTTTCACATCTGAATTTCAATTAGAGGTCTATAATGGATATAACTGCAGAACTTCGAAAAATCGTCGGCGTACGGCTCTCGGTCTCGCCTTCGGAACTTTATTGTTATTCTTCTGATGCATCCCAGGTCAAAGGGACGCCTGATTACGTGGTACGCCCGAAAAGCACCGACGAGGTAAGCCGTATTGTCAAGCTTGCCTATGAGAATGAAATACCTGTGACTGCAAGGGGAGCAGGCACCGGACTTGCAGGCGGTGCGGTTCCCGTCAGAGGAGGCATCGTACTGGATATGTCGGGCATGAATCGAATTCTTGAAATCGATATTGACAACATCCAGGTAGTTGTGGAGCCTGGAATTATTCAGGATGCTCTTAATGACGCACTAATACCGTATGGCTTTTTCTTTCCTCCCAATCCTGGCAGTTCTGCAATGTGCACTATCGGGGGCATGATAGCTTACAATGCAAGTGGAATGCGCTGTGTTAAATACGGCACTACCAGAAACTATGTTCGCGACCTGGAAGTGGTTCTTGCGGATGGGACAGTCATCCACACCGGCTCAAAAATGCTGAAATCCGCTGCAGGCTATGATCTGACCCAGCTTATTATAGGGTCTGAGGGCACACTAGGGATCGTCACGAAAGCGGGCCTGAAAATAGCTCCTCTCCCGAAAACCCGCAAACTGGTCATAGCTTCCTTTGAAAATGCAGAAATTGCAGGGCAGGCAGTTGTAAAGACTTTTTCTAACGGGGTTATTCCCTCAGCCTGCGAGATTCTGGACAGAGTTTCCCTCCAGGTTCTCAAACGCTACGACCCGAANCTTGTGCTCCCTTCAGAAGGTGATGTTCTTCTCTTCGAGGTGGACGGCACTGAAAATTCGGCACGTGAAGCTGCAGAGCAGATAATTGAGGTTTGCTCTCCTCTGGCTCTTTCCATAAAGCTTGCAGAAAGTGAAAAAGAAATGGCAGATATATGGGCCGCGAGGAAGCTTGTAGGGGCCGCAGTTTCCCGCCTGGATCCTACAAAGACCCGTATTTATGTTGGAGAAGACGTGGGAGTTCCCATAAAAAAGATTCCAGAACTACTAAAAAGAGCACAGGAAATTTCTGAAAAATTCAACCTGCCTGCTATGAAATACGGGCATATCGGGGATGGAAATCTGCATCTTGCCCTTTTCATTGATGTTCTGAATAAAGACGAGTGGGACCGCCTGAATCAGGTCGCAGATCTGATTCACAGGACAGCAATCGAACTCGGAGGTACTGTCAGTTCCGAGCATGGTATAGGTGCAGAATCTGCATCTTGCTCTTTTCATTGATGTTCTGAATAAAGACGAGTGGGACCGCCTGAATCAAGTCGCAGATCTGATTCACAGGACAGCGATCGAGCTCGGAGGTACCGTCAGTTCCGAGCATGGTATAGGTGCGGCCAGGGCTGAGTATATGAAAGCCCAGTGGGGACCTGCCTTTGAGGTCATGCGTGCAATCAAAAAAGCCCTTGACCCGAAAGGTATACTGAATCCGGGTAAATTGGGGTTGTGAAAACCGTGAAAAACAAAGAAAAAAGGGAAATTAAGCGGGAAAANGAGCTGGATAAAAGCGAAATAAGTGAAATGAAAGGCAAAAATCAGNCCTTTGAACTTGACCGCAGGTCAGTTTACAAATGTGTGCAGTGCGGAACCTGCCGTTCGGTTTGTCCTGTCTTTAATGTAGTAGGCTGGGAATCTGCTAACACACGCGGTCGAATGCTTATAATCAAAAGCCTTCTCGAAGGCAGACCCCCTTCAGAAGATGTTCTCCCAAGCCTGGCTTCCTGTACAACCTGTGGGATCTGCGCTGCCAAATGTCCTGCAGGAGTGAACCCACCAGAAGTTGTGGAAGCTGCCCGTGCCCAGCTGGTTAAATGCGGCATTACAAGTGAAGTCCAGGAAAAACTCAGGGCCTCAGTCATAACTAGCGGAAACTCCTTTGGAGAAGCAAAAGACCGCACACACTGGCTTTCCGAGACAGAGCGTTCGCAGCTTCCTGAGAAGTCAGATTATGTTTATTTCGTAGGCTGTTTCGACTCTTACCGCTATCCGGAATTTGCGGAAAAAACATTTAAGGTTCTGCAGCGCTTCGGAGTAACTCTCCTTCCGGATGAGCAATGCTGTGCTTCTCCCCTTCTGCGTACTGGATTCAGGGAGGACGCAGAAAAGGTTATGAAGCGTAATCTTGAGCAGATCAGGAAGGTAGGAGCCCACACGATTATCACGAGCTGTGCCGGCTGTTATACCACTCTAAAGAATAATTATCCCGAAGAACTCCACGTCATCAGCCTCCCCGAGTTCCTTGCCGAGCATCTGGATGAACTCAAGCTGAAGAAACTTGACCTTACAGTCACCTACCATGATCCCTGCCACCTGGGCAGGCACAATAAAATCTACGAAGCTCCAAGGAAAGTTATCCAGGCNATCTGCACACTNAAAGAAATGAAAAATATCAAAGAAAACTCNCGCTGCTGCGGCGGCGGAGGCGGGGTCAGGATAGGATATCCGGATATTTCTCTCGAGCTTGCCCGAAATAGGCTTGAAGACGTACCAGAAGGTGTGGACTATATCGTTACTTCCTGTCCTCTCTGTGTGAGAAACCTCAGGGACGCAGGCGGCGATATCGAGGTCATCGATATTGTAGAACTCGTGGCAATGGCAATGGAATAATTTAGTTGCTTAGAGGTTTAGATATTTGCGAATTTAGCTACTTGTTTCTCAGTTGATTCTTACTGTGAGTAGACTTTGTATAGCTCAATTCATTCTATTTTCCACTCAGGAGGAGTAATTTTATCTTCCTGGTCGCACATTAGTAAACTTCGGTGTTTTATCAACAGCATATTTTAACAACATATTTTTATTTCTGGAAAATGATTCTTGTTCAAGCGGTCTCAAAACTCAAGACATTTCTACAATAAGGTCAATTTGTATCTGAATTTCGGAAAAACTTCTAATCCGAATTTAACTCCAACATTGCCCGTCATCCAATTGTAGNATCAAGTTTAGTTTTGAGACAANCTGCTTGTTACTAAATTTTACGGCTGACATAAGCTTTGAGACAGTTTAGGAGAACAGAATCGTGAGCTGCAAACCAATAACGTTTCGTAACGTTTCGCCTGATACGTTCAAATGTATGAAAAAGAAGCTTCAGGACTATGGTATCCATGTCCCGCCTGGGAACAAAGGAGAGCTTTCAGGGGCGGGAATTATGGCGAATTTCGAATGGGATGAAGAGTCGGCTCTCACCATCACAATCAAGGAAAGGCCTTTTTTCGTCAGCTGTGAGATTGCAGCATCTAAATTAAAACAATTCGTAGTAGAATGCAATGGTTCGTGAGGAAAAGTTCGGGATTAAGAATATGGGCGAAAGAAAACTGGATGCTGAAGGTTGCCAGGGGATTAGGTTTAAAAATGTGACTCCTGAAGTGTTTTCCTGTATGAAGAAAAAACTCCAGAACTATGGGATCGGAGTTTCATCTGGAAATTCCGGAGTGCTTGAAGGAAATGGAATAGTTGCCCACTTTAGCTGGGACGGGGAGGCAAACCTGGTAATCGAGATCAAAGAAAGGTCTCTGAACACCTACTGTGGGCAGGTAAGCGGAAAACTGAGGTCTTTCGTGCGCGAATGTCAGGGATTATGAAAGAAGATCAGCCTCTCCAATCATAAAGATCTGTCATTAGATAGTTCCAAAGTTTCGAAATATAATTACGATATTCTAAGAATTTGAGACCTCGCAAATCTTTAACTCCCTTTTCTTCTTATCAAGCAATTATGGGCGTTTCCCACAAGATCGAGTCTTCCTGCCTTTTCCAGAGCTTCATACACAAGTTCGTAATTTGCAGGGCTCCTGTAGTGCATAAGGGCTCTCTGCATTGCTTTTTCCTTTTTGTTTTTTGCAACATACATTTTTTTGCCTGTGAAAGGATCAAGCCCTGTATAATACATGCAGGTCGCTACGGTCATAGGGGTTGGGGTAAAGTCCTGTACCTGTTCTGTATAGCCTCCATGGTCTCGCACATATTCTGCCATTTCGATCATATCTTCAAGAGTACAGCCCGGATGCCCTGACATCAGGTAGTTTACAATATACTGTTCTTTGCCGCATTGTCTGTTGAGGGCAGCAAATTTTCCGGCGAATTTTTCGTAGGTTTCCCTTCCTGGTTTGCACATTGCATTCGTGACCCGTTTTGAGAAATGTTCAGGTGCGATCCGCAGTTGTCCGCTGATATGGTGGGCGCAAAGTTCTTCGAGGTATTCGTTATCCTCAAGAGCTAGGTCGTAGCGCACTCCGTAGCCTGTGAATACCTGCTTGACTCCTGGAAGCTCGCGCAGGCGGCGCATGAGTTCGAGCAGCTTTTTGTAGCTAGTATCCAGAGCAGGGCAAATTTGAGGGTAAAGGCAGGATTTGTCGAGACAGGCTCCTTTCTTCCCCCAGGTTTTACATTCCATTCCGTACATGTTGGCACTTGGACCGCCGACTCCGTTTATAATGCCTTTGAAGTCTGGCTTTCGTGTAAGTTTTTTTGCCTCACGCAGGACTGACTCAATACTGCGGCTTGCAATCATGCGTCCCTGATGCTGTGTAATGGCGCAAAAGGCACAGCCTCCAAAGCAGCCCCTGTGCGTTGTCAGAGAGAACTTTACCATTTCCAGGGCAGGGACAGGTTCTTTATAGGAGGGGTGAGCCTCGCCTGTGAAGGGCAGCTCGTATACATGGTTCATTTCAGCTTCTGTCAGAAGCCGCATAGGCCTGTTCTGCACGATGACAGTTTTTGGATGAGGCTGGACAACACCTTTTCCAGTAACAGGGTTCTGTTCCAGGAAATGCATGCGAAAAGCTTTTGCAAAAGCTTCTTTATCCTGAGAAACGTCTGAAAAAGAAGGAATTTCAACATAATCCTTGAAAAATTCTGTTGCCTTCTCAGATGCTTCTTCATCTTTTTCTTCATATATATCCTGTTGTTTGTCCTTCTCTTTTTTGTCCTTCTCTTGTTTATCCTTCTCTTTGACTCTTTCTTTGAGTTCTTTCCAGGCTTTAACTTCCATCTTCCAGACCGTGCCCGGAATGCCCCTGATCTCCCTGATATCTTCCCCTGCCTGCAACCTTCTTGCAAGCTCTACAATTTGAAGTTCTCCCATACCGTAAATAACGAGATCTGCAGGTGCATCAGCCAGAATTGATTGCCTAACCTTATCCGATAGATAATCGTAATGTGCTAAACGCCGCAGGGAAGCCTCAATGCCCCCCAGTACAATTGGCACCCCGGGAAAGGATTCTTTTATTTTATTAGAGTAAATAATCACAGCTCGACTTGGGCGAAGTCCTGCTTTGCCCCCAGGAGAATAAACATCCTTATCCCGCGGCTTCAGACCTGGAGTAAGGTTGCTGACCATGGAGTCAGTGTTTCCAGCGCTTAATGAAAAGAAAAGCCTGGGTCTTCCCAGTTTCCTGAAGTCCTCTGAATTATCCCATCTGGGCTGGGCAATGATGCCAACCCGGAAGCCAGCGTCTTCAAGAACTCTTCCAATGATTGCAGTCCCGAAACTGGAATGGTCCACATAGGCATCTCCGGTAACAAGAATAATATCAAGTTCCTTCCAGCCGTGGGCTTTAACTTCCTCAGGACTCATTGGAAGGAATTCTGATGCAGGTATGCGTGAAGAAACGTATTTTTCGGACTTTTTTTCTCTTTTTTCCTTTTTTCCTGCTTTAATTTCTGATTTTTTTTCCTGCTTTTCCCTTGTTTCTTCCGGGGGTTTTACTTCTGCCNGTTCGGATTTTTTCCTGGGCTTCGCTCCTGATTCCAATTCGTCTCTTGCTTCGAGTCCCGCCTCTGCTTTTTTTGGGGCAAAAAAGCCGGTTTTTCTGCCTGACTTTTCTTTATCCGATTTTTCTATGCTGGATTTTTTATTTTTTTTCGGAAATGCTGTGTCTTTCGCCATAATCTGTTTTCGAGCTCCTCATTTTTCTCGATTCCCAGTTCGACAGGTATTAGAGTTATTTTCATACCCGAGCTGTCTTTTCAGGGTTCCCCATATCTTCTTTATACTCCCATCATCATTTTTAACATCGTGTATGAGGCCATAATCTGGTTGTTTCCATCCCTGTCCGTAGGGGCTCCATGTCCAGAATACAGGTTCTTCACATCTAGTTTTGTGAGTTTTTCAACTGAGCCAAGCATTTTGTCGGGTTCTGAACCTTCAAAATCCATTCTTCCAAACCCTCCACCCGGAAATACAGTGTCCCCAGAGAAGAGACTTTTTGAGACTGGTTCATAGAGGCAGATACTCCCCATCGAATGGCCTGGAGTATGAATCACTTCAAGGTATTCCCCATTTCCTATGGCAATTTTGTCTCCTTCTTCATATGTAATTGTGGGCTTGACAGCAGGTGCACTGTTTCCGAAGAGCACGGATACACTAAGGTATTCATCGTTTACGCCTTCCAGGTCGGCTTTGTGCACTCCGACTTCTGCACCGCTCTTTTCTGCAATTGCTGCTGCTGCAGCTGTATGATCGTAATGGCAGTGAGTCAGAATAATGAGCTCCAAATCTGTAAGCTTGATGTATTTTTCCAGTTGTTTAATTATCAGGTCACTATTCATGCCCGCATCGATCAGAACTTTCCCATTTACCAGGTAGACACTGGAATCGTAAGCTGTAGGGCAAATATACCGGACTTCCATCTTTTATCCTCCTTTATTCCTATTTTCCTCTATTCTTTTTTCATTTCTTTCTTACTTTTTCCTTACACTTTTTTGCATTCTTTTCATCGATTACTTTGTCTTTAATGCGTAAGTCTGAGAATTTCAGATGTTAAAAGCCCTGCGCGCGTTTTCAGTAGCCAATTTAGCAATCTCTGCCGGCTCCATATCCTTAAGTTGCGCTACCACAGGGATTGAATCCACTATAAAGGCAGGTTCGTTTCTGCCTTTGCGTGAAGAAAGATAGGGACTGTCGGTTTCCAGAAGCAAGTTTTCAGGTGGCACCTCGGTTGCGAGAACCCGATGATGCTCGGAAAAACAGACAAGAGTTGCCAGGGAAATGTAGTATCCCATATCCACTATTTCCCGCATTGTCTCAACAGAGCCGCTGTAACAGTGATAGATAACTGTATCTACACCCTTTACTAGTTTCAGGACTTCAGCTTCAGCCAGCCGGGCGTGCACCACAAGGGGTTTGTCCAGATCTTTTGCAAGCTCGATTACTTTTTTGAATGAAGCTGTCTGCTTTTCACGTTCCTCATTTGTTTTGCAGTCCTGAAAATCCAGGCCTGCTTCCCCAATACCTGCTGCTTTTTTTGCATTAGCTTCAATCTGGGCAAGGATAGCATTTATTTCTTTATCATCGCCTTCCCTTCCGATATCAGGGCTCAGGCCAAGTGTGGCATGAATATCTTCATACTTTTCCGCAAGTTCAAGACTCATGCAGTTGCCCTTCAGGGAAATTCCGGAATTGATCATTCCGACAACTCCTGCATCCCTGGCTCGGAGAATAGTCTCTTCCCGATCGCGGTTGAATTTAGGAAAATCAAGGTGACAGTGAGAATCAATAATTGGATAAGGCATGGATTTGTATTCCATCTCATTTTATTTTACTTTTTATACGTGATTTGGGAATACAAACCCGAAAAACGAATAGGCACTAATCCTTATCCTACCTTTTGTCTTTTAACTGTACTATGAACTATACTTTGGACTATACTTCGGACTATAGTCTTCGGGTTCTTTTAGCCAGTTCTGTCAGTTTCATCTTAGTTCTGTAAGTTTTATCTTTTTGTTTCCTTTTTATACAGCAGGTTCATGGCGTTCACAAGGGCTTCTACAGAGGCCATTACTATATCCGGGTTTGCGGATCTCGCAGTTACAATTCTGCCCTGTTCGTTTTCGAGACCTATGTATACATCTGCAAGGGCATCTGCTCCTCCGGTAATGGCATCAATTCTGAAATCCTGGAGCTTGAAGTGGTTAGTCTCTCCGAGGATGTCCCTTACGGCATTAAGGGCTGCATCTACTGGGCCAACCCCAACTCTTGCTGCAATAACTTCTTTGCCATCGATTTCTGCCTTGACAACGGCTGTGGGCGTGAGGAGATTTCCGGTCATTACGGATACTTCTTTGAGTTTGATCAGTTCCTCATCGGAACTTGCTTTTCCAAGTACTGCGGAAGCAACCGCATAAAGGTCGGCGTCGGTTATTTGTTTGCCTTTGTTTGCAATCTCTTTGATTCTGGAAACAATTTCATCGAGCTGCTTATCATTGCTTATTATTCCGGCAGATTCCAGGGACTGCTTGACTGCATGTTTGCCTGTATGTTTGCCGAGGACAATACGCCGTTTATGACCTACCATTTCCGGAGTCATTATTCCAGGCTCGAAAGTATCGGATTTCTCAAGCACTCCCTGGCTGTGGATTCCCGATTCGTGGGAAAAAGCATTTTGGCCGACCACAGGAGTGTTTGGAGGAAGCCGGATTCCAGTATAGTTTTCAACCATTTTCGAGCTTTCTACAAGGTATTCTGTCCGAATATTCGTTTTTGCCCCGTAAATTGCTTTAAGGCTCATGACTGTCTGGGAAAGGTCGGCATTTCCTGCTCTCTCTCCTATCCCATTTATCGTGACCTGTGCTTGGGATGCGCCTGCCTCGATGGCCATGAGGCTGTTTGCTACCGCAAGCCCGAAATCATTATGGCAATGCACATCGATGGGAATTGTTATTTCGGCTGCGATGTCCTTTATCTGCCTGTACATCGCGGACGGAACCATAATCCCAACGGTATCTGGTACGTTAATGATATCGCACCCTGCTTCCTGGACCGCCTTGAAAACCTTCATTAGATACTCAGGATCAGTCCTTGTAGCGTCCATTGCAGAAAACATGCACTTCAGTCCGTGATCTTTGATGTACTGGACAGCTTCCACAGCCAGTTGGATGACTTCGTCCTGGCTTTTTTTGATAGTATATATCCTTTGTACATCTGAGGTAGGGACGAAAGTATGCACAAGGCCAACATCGCTTTCAAAACAGGCATCGATATCTTTTTTCAATACACGAGCAAGTCCACAGACTACAGCGTCCATCCCGGCATTAGAAATCGATTTTACGGATTCTTTATCTCCTTCTGAGGAGATGGGAAATCCAGCTTCTATTATGTCTACCCCGAGTTTGTCAAGTTGACGGGCAATTTCCAGCTTCTGTGTAGAAGTCAGGGATACCCCAGGGGTTTGTTCTCCGTCACGCAGTGTTGTGTCAAAAATAGTTACTGTTTTATTCTGCATGGGTTCGATGTAAAAATCGATCCCTTCTTTCGGTTCTTACAGTCATAGTAATCACCTATAAGGATGTTCATTTCTGGTATATAAATACCATGTGCTTTTGTGAATGCTTTACTGAAATTTAACTTTGCTAGCTTCGGGCGAGGAAAATTATTTATACTAGATGCCCTATTCTAGGGTTGCTTCNAGGGTGTCACAAGACATCTAAGAGGTAAAAAACGAGACTTGAAAAANGGGACTTGAAAAACGAAGTTTAAAAGGTGCCGAAAAACGGAATCTGAAAAACGAAATCAGATGGTGCCTGAAGGCGTTGTTTGCTAAAACAACGGCTCATAAAACGGACAAAGTTAAGGATTCGAGAGTATAACTCTTTTGAAATCTTTTTAACTACTCTATTTCCCTCTTTCAAATTTGTTCAATCTCCTTCGCGGGAGAACATTTATATACAAGAAAAGCATAGTATATTGTCCTCACATAACTCAAAAATGTGTGGGGCGGTAATACAAAGCTATATATACAATAAACGTCTTGTATGTATCCCTCACACGAAGCAATTGTGTGGGTTGATTGCGAATCTCTTTCATCTTTTAATGGAGNCAGGAGTTTTTTTCTGTCTGACGAGGATTTTGTCGGTTCGGTTAATTCTGGTTGGTAGTTGTTTTACAAAAAAACATCTATCGCGAAACCTAAGAATAACTGAATTGATAGTTGTTAGTGCAAGTTTCTGCGACCAATATCTTTTAAGTGTGTGATAACAATTCTGGTTGATCCTGCCAGAGGTTACTGCTATCGGTGTTCGCCTAAGCCATGCGAGTCATATGTTCTTCGTGAACATGGCGTACTGCTCAGTAACACGTGGATAACCTGCCCTTGGGTCCGGCATAACCCCGGGAAACTGGGGATAATTCCGGATAACGCACATATGCTGGAATGCTTTATGCGTCAAATGGATTCGTCTGCCCAAGGATGGGTCTGCGGCCTATCAGGTAGTAGTGGGTGTAATGTACCTACTAGCCGACGACGGGTACGGGTTGTGAGAGCAAGAGCCCGGAGATGGATTCTGAGACATGAATCCAGGCCCTACGGGGCGCAGCAGGCGCGAAAACTTTACAATGCGGGAAACCGTGATAAGGGGACACCGAGTGCCAGCATCATATGCTGGCTGTCCGGGTGTGTAAAATACACCTGTTAGCAAGGGCCGGGCAAGACCGGTGCCAGCCGCCGCGGTAACACCGGCGGCCCGAGTGGTGATCGTGATTATTGGGTCTAAAGGGTCCGTAGCCGGTTTGGTCAGTCCTCCGGGAAATCTGACGGCTTAACCGTTAGGCTTTCGGAGGATACTGCCAGGCTTGGGACCGGGAGAGGTAAGAGGTACTACAGGGGTAGGAGTGAAATCTTGTAATCCCTGTGGGACCACCTGTGGCGAAGGCGTCTTACCAGAACGGGTTCGACGGTGAGGGACGAAAGCTGGGGGCACGAACCGGATTAGATACCCGGGTAGTCCCAGCCGTAAACGATGCTCGCTAGGTGTCAGGCATGGCGCGACCGTGTCTGGTGCCGTAGGGAAGCCGTGAAGCGAGCCACCTGGGAAGTACGGCCGCAAGGCTGAAACTTAAAGGAATTGGCGGGGGAGCACCACAACGGGTGGAGCTTGCGGTTTAATTGGATTCAACGCCGGAAATCTTACCGGGACCGACAGCAATATGAAGGCCAAGCTGAAGACTTTGCCGGATTAGCTGAGAGGTGGTGCATGGCCGTCGTCAGTTCGTACTGTGAAGCATCCTGTTAAGTCAGGCAACGAGCGAGACCCACGCCCACAGTTGCCAGCGTACTCTCCGGAGTGACGGGTACACTGTGGGGACCGCCGCTGCTAAAGCGGAGGAAGGAATGGGCAACGGTAGGTCAGTATGCCCCGAATATCCCGGGCTACACGCGAGCTACAATGGTTGGTACAATGGGTATCTACCCCGAAAGGGGATGGAAATCTCCTAAAGCCAATCTTAGTTCGGATTGAGGGCTGCAACTCGCCCTCATGAAGCTGGAATCCGTAGTAATCGCGTTTCAACAGAACGCGGTGAATACGTCCCTGCTCCTTGCACACACCGCCCGTCAAACCACCCGAGTAGGGTCTGAATGAGAGCGCTTCCTTCGGAGGCGTTCGAATTTGGGCTTTGCAAGGGGGGTTAAGTCGTAACAAGGTAGCCGTAGGGGAATCTGCGGCTGGATCACCTCCTAAAGTTATGGACATGCAAATGCATGTCTCCCCGTGCCAATCGGTCTCCTGATCCGCAAGGATCGGGGGAGCTATGGCG
>JGI24140J50213_10000526_pt1 | contig 17753 bp, 15 predicted proteins | sample BarGraIncu00222A_FD_50213 | JGI IMG/M metagenome (IMG submission 50213)
TAAGAACCTCATGATAGCTTTTGAAGAAGCATTATATATCGTCCTTTCATCTGCAATACTATTGGATACCGAGAGCGTTTTACTGGAAAAATCGATGAACAGGATCCTTGCCTGCGATGTGGTTTCCGACACTGACATGCCTCCTTTTAATAAATCGGCAGTTGATGGATATGCCTGTCGAATAGAGGATATCAGCTCACCACTTTCTGTTATTGAGGTCATTAAAGCCGGACAAGTTCCTGTTCAAACAGTAGGAAGCCGGCAGTGTTCCAAAATTATGACAGGTGCAATGATCCCTGAGGGAGCTGATACCGTCATCATGATTGAAGATACTGCTGGAACTACAAAAGGGAAGATTCAGTTCACTGGCAAAAAGACAGCTGCTAATATCTGCAAACAGGCAGAAGATATTCGAAAAGGTGAGAAGGTTCTTGAAAAGGGAACCAGGATACATCCGGGACATATTGCAGTGTTGGCGTCAGTGGGATGTGTAATGCCAATGGTTTACAAACAACCTGTAGTCGTAGTTTTATCAACAGGTGATGAGTTGGTAGAACCGGCCGAAACGCCTAAGCCTTCTCAGATCCGCAACAGTAATGCTGTCCAGCTGACTGCACAGATTGCTTCCATCAACGCTGTTCCTATATATTCCGGCATTGTATCAGATGATGAGAAACAAACCAGGAAAGCAATTGAAAAGGCTTTGTCTGAAGCCGACGTAGTTTTGTTAACCGGTGGTGTTTCGATGGGTGATTTTGATTTTGTTCCAAAGATATTAGAGGAGCTAAATGTTGAAATCCTTTTCAGGAGTATTGCCGTTCAACCCGGAAAACCAACTGTTTTTGGACACCGGGATGGGAAATATGTATTTGGACTACCCGGAAATCCAGTTTCCTCCTTTGTACAGTTTGAAATGCTGGTTAAACCTTTACTCTTTAAAATTAGTGGACATACTTATCGTCCTCTAGAATTTAAACTACCCCTTTTGGTTGATTATACACGCAAAAACAATCAACGCAGAGCTTTTGTCCCGGTCACTTTTCTTCAATCAGATGGTGTTGTACCCATTGAATATCATGGTTCTGCTCACATTCATGCCTATGTTGCAGCCGATGGAGTAATGAGTGTGCCACCGGGTGTCTCTCAACTTAAAAAAGGAGATCTTGTCGATGTTAGATCAATATAAAAGGAATATTCATTATCTGCGTATCTCGGTAACAGACCGTTGCAACCTGAGATGTCGTTACTGCATGCCTGAAGAGGGTGTGAAAATGCTGGATCATAAAGAGATTCTCACCTTCGAGGAGATTGTTGAAATTGTGAAGACGGCTGTAGATATGGGTGTTGACAAAGTCCGGATTACAGGTGGTGAGCCACTTGTAAGAAAAGGAATCGTCGAACTGGTGAGGATGCTTTCAACACTAAAAGGAATCAACGATTTATCCATGACATCTAATGGTATATTGTTGGTGGAGTATGCCAAACCACTCAAAGATGCAGGTCTTCAGCGCATCAATATCAGTCTCGATACTATTGATCCTATACGTTATGCTTATCTGACCAGGGGAGGTGATTTAGAGAAAGCCCTTAAAGGAATTAAGGCAGCCAAAGAGGCAGGTTTATGGCCTGTAAAAATTAATTGTGTCGTCAAAGATACATCCGAAGAACCTGATGCTGTATCAGTTGCTGAATATTGTAAACAGAATGGTCTGGAGGTACGTTTCATTCAACAGATGGCGCTTCATTCAGGAAAATTTGCAGTTGTCGATGGGGGCACAGGAGGTGACTGCGCAAATTGCAACCGGCTCAGGTTGACCGCCAATGGCATTATCAAACCCTGCCTTTTCAATGATCTGGGATATGATGTAAGGGTTTTAGGTGTGGAGGAGTCCTTAAAACAAGCTGTTTTGAACAAACCGAAAAGCGGGACTGTCAATACTTTGGGATCTTTTTATAATATAGGAGGGTAGGAGATGAACAAATTAACACATACCGATGAGCAGGGGAAGGCCAATATGGTAGATGTGAGCGCTAAACCTCAGCAACTTAGAATTGCAAAAGCATCCGGAAACATTATCCTTCAATCAGAAACCTTAAAGCTGATCAGGGATAATCAGATGAAGAAAGGCGATGTGTTGACTGTTGCCGAAATAGCGGGTATACAGGCCGCCAAACGTACCGGTGAACTGATTCCATTGTGTCATCCACTTGGGCTGACAAGCATCGCTGTAAAAGCCGCTATTGTTGAAACAGGGGTAGAGATTGCTTCCGAGGTTCGTTGCATTGGTTCGACCGGTGTAGAAATGGAAGCGCTTACGGCAGTTTCAGTGGCTCTTTTAACGGTTTATGATATGTGCAAGGCAGTTGATAAAAAGATGATCATTCAGGGTGTCACACTGATAGAAAAAACAAAGAGTGACCTGTAGTTATTTCAATCATTACAGGAGCCTATAAAGTAACAATCAACTTAATTTTTTTGGAGCGGTTCAATTTATAAACCAGTTTCCCGACACTGTATCCGATCACTGCTCCGGTAAAAACATCTGTAGCCCAATGATCGTGTCCGGCAATTCTTGAAACCCCTACAAGCGATGCTAATGTATAAGCTATTGTAGGCACCCATTTCTTATCAGAATAATAAGAAGCAATTACAGTGGCCAGGGCAAAGGAAGTTGCGGTATGAGAAGAGAAAAAAGAACCATCTTTAAGATCCAGATGAGGACCATCCCATTGGTTTGGTTTTGAAGGAGTATCAGCATTTGGGCGATGACGATGTGCTAATATTTTACCATAAGTTACAAAGGAATTTGCAATCACAACTGCCTTGCCGGCTGTGATTGTTAAACCACTTAGTTCGTCATTTCCTGTAATGCGGGAACAAATATATGTGACTCCAATCACCGGTAGAACATATACTACGTTCCCAATGGGTTCAAAGACATTGCTGAATCCTTTTGTAAAACCGGTATTGTTATTATAGGCTAAATTATTGATCGGTGCATCTAGTTGATGAATGGCCAGACCTGCACCGGCTAAGGCCAGGACTTTAAACCAATCTTTACCTTTCCAGTGAAGTGGTGATGTGGTGCATTTACCGGCATCAGCATAGCCGGTTCCAATGGTATGGAGATTTAGAATCGTATATTTGAACGTTTCAGCAGTATCAACCTTTGCAGGATGGATACTATCGAAACGAGGAGTAAGACTTTGCTGTGCAAAGCTGGAAGAAAAACTGGCAGAGATGATTAGAATAATCAGTAGTCTGCTGATATTTGGATATTTCAATAAATTGTGTTTTCGAATTATAAACGTTCTTCAACTTTTGCCTGGTTCCAGAATGCATCCATTTCGGCCAGTGTCATTTCATGCATTTGTTTTCCGGATGCTTTGGCTTTTTCTTCAATGAATTGAAACCTACGAATGAATTTCCGGTTACCCCGTTCCAATGCATCTTCAGGGTTTACGCCAATAAATCGGGCATAGTTTACCAGTGCAAAGAGATAATCGCCAAATTCTTCTTCCAGTTTCGTGTGATCGGTTGTATCGGTTACTTCATCGAGCATCTCCTGTTGTTCTTCAAGCACCTTGGCCCAGACCTGTGAAGGCTCCTCCCAGTCAAAACCTATCCCCCGGGCTTTTTCCTGAATCCGGTGAGCCTTGATCATGGCTGGCAATGAGTTGGGGACTCCCGACAACACTGAGGTACGTCCTTCTCCCATCTTAATCTTTTCCCAGTTTTGGCTTACATCATCGGCGTTCGCTACTTTAACGTCTCCATAAATATGCGGGTGCCGGCGTATCAGTTTTTCGTTGATCCCTTGCAAAATGTCCACCATATTGAAGGCATTGAGTTCCGCCCCTACCTTGGCATAGAAGACAATGTGCATCATCAGATCGCCGAGTTCTTTTTTGACCTCTTCAAGATCTTTTTCAAGGATAGCGTCTGAGAGTTCATACGTTTCTTCAATGGTGAGGTAGCGCAGTGTTTCGATCGTTTGTTTTTTATCCCAGGGACATTTATCCCTCAGTTCATCCATTATATTGAGAAGCTGCTCAAAGGCAGCAAGACGAGGATCCATAATGTTATTTTTTGCAAAAGTACTTCTTTCCTTTTACTTCACCGCTCTATTCTTACATACTTCTTCCATAAAGAAATGAATAGTATCTTTGTAACGAAATAAACACATAAATATTGAATACAACTACACTTCTTTCTGTTAAAGCTAAAAAAGAGACTTTAAAAGGTTCGTTATTGGTACTGGCAGGCGCTTCGGGATATGGATTACTATCNCCCATTGCAAAACTTGCATATAGAGATGGCTTNAGTGCTGCAGCNGTCAGCGTGGGTCAGGTCTTGTTTGGCGCCATTCTGGTGAGCATTGTTTTGATCATTCAGAATTTTACAGGTCCAAAGTTATCGGAATACATAAAACCATCAAACCGGCAGAAGTTATTATTGGCAGGGGCGGGGACTTTCCTGGGATTTACGACGGTATTCATTTATAAGGCGCTTGCTTTGCTACCCGCTTCAATTGGGATCGTACTTCTATTCCAGTTTACCTGGATGGGAATAGTGATGGAAGCTATTTTAACTAAAAAGAGACCGGGTAAAGAAAAGATCTTTTCATTGTTGGTCTTGCTTGGCGGTACTTTACTGGCTTCCGGTGCTATTGAAGCAAGTAGTATACATCTCAGCATGTTGGGTGTCTTTTGGGCATTACTGTCTGCAGTCTCTTACACCCTTGTTATTTATGTAAGTGGGAATACGGTAACTCAGGCAGCCCCCTTGAGCCGGACTTTTTATATGTCGCTTGGTTCGCTGGTTGTTACATTGTTGTGTTTTCCACCTGATACGATCCTCTTCACGGTTTCAAACATTGAAATTATGAAGTGGGGACTGATACTAGGACTTCTTGGAGTTGTTATTTCACCTGTTTTATTAAATAAAGGCTTGCCGGTAGTGAGTCTTGCTCTGGGAACCATTATCAGTGCTGTTGAATTACCGGTCGTTGTAATAGCCTCTGTATTGATTCTGGACGAAAAAGTAAGCGCCCTTCAATGGCTAGGAGTTATTGGGATTTTATTTGCTATTGCGTTACCCTATATTTTGAATAACCGGAACAATAAAACATGACTTGCCAATAAAACATGACAAGTCATTTAGAAATTAAATAACATTTAGAATTTAGTATGCCCTTGCAAACACAACACGTTGTGTTGATGGTTTGCCGGAGTATATACACTTACCTTCTTCAAGTTTATTATCCAAAGGAATGCAACGGATCGTTGCCTTGGATTCATCTTTGATTTTCTGTTCAGTTTCAGCCGTTCCATCCCAATGTGCAAGGATAAAACCAGCCTTGGTGTCCAAAATAGTATTGAACTCTTCCCAGGTATCGGCCAGACGAGTGTTTTCATCACGGAATGACAAAGCCTTTTGGAACATGTTGTCCTGAATGTTTTCAAGTAGATGTTCTATTTTCTTTTCGATATCGATGATCTGGTAAACAGCTTTCTCCAAAGTATCACGTCGTGCAACTTCAACGGTCCCGTTCTCAAGATCCCTTGGGCCGATTGCAATACGGACCGGAACACCCTTGAACTCATATTCATTAAACTTCCAACCTGGTTTTTGTGTTTCCCGGTCATCATATTTAACGCTGATGCCTTTAGCCAGTAAATTGTTTTTGATTTTATTAGCCGTTTCGCTGATTACAGCTAATTGTTCTGCATTCTTATAAATAGGTATGATGACCACCTGAGTAGGAGCAAGCTTTGGAGGTAAGACCAGACCATTGTCGTCAGAGTGAGCCATGATGAGCGCTCCCATTAAACGGGTTGAGACACCCCATGAGGTAGCCCATACATATTCGAGCTTATTTTCCTTACTCAGGAACTTGACATCAAAGGCTTTAGCAAAATTCTCTCCCAGAAAATGAGAAGTACCTGCCTGAAGTGCTTTTCCATCCTGCATGAGTGCCTCAATACAATAAGTTTCAAGGGCTCCTGCAAATCGTTCATTGGGTGATTTAGTGCCTCGGAGAACCGGGACAGCCATAAAGTTTTCAGCAAAATCAGCATATACACGTAACATTAGTTCCGCTTCTGCAATCGCTTCTTCCCTTGTTGCGTGTGCCGTATGGCCTTCCTGCCATAAAAATTCAGTAGTTCGCAGAAATAATCGTGTTCGCATCTCCCAACGCACTACATTTGCCCATTGGTTCACTAACAATGGAAGATCACGCCATGACTTGATCCAGCCACGATANGTATCCCATATAATAGTTTCTGATGTCGGACGAACAATTAATTCTTCTTCAAGTTTGGCATCTTCGTCAACTATTATACCTTTGCCGTCTGGAGAGTTCTTTAAACGGTAATGAGTGACGACAGCACATTCTTTTGCGAAGCCTGCTACATGACTGGCTTCTTTACTGAAGAATGATTTAGGAATAAATAAAGGAAAATATGCATTGACATGTCCGGTGTCTTTAAACATTTTATCCAGAACTGCCTGCATTTTTTCCCAAATGGCATAACCCGATGGTTTGATTACCATGCAGCCTCTAACNGCAGAATTTTCTGCTAAGTCTGCTTTTATCACNAGGTCATTATACCATTGTGAATAATTTTCTGCTCTTGAAGGAAAATCTTTTGCCATTTGCTTTCTTGTGGTACAAAATTTGTAATGAATTCAGTAATAATTACCGTAGCAAAAGTACAAAATAATAAGGATTTAGCCCCGGCAGTTACAATATATCTTAAGAATTGGAGGAAAACGTCATGAAAAAAATTGTTACATCGGTCTTTGTGGTACTTAGCGCACTTACTGCTTGTACCGTCCAGAATCAAGGGCAGAGTTATGATGAAGTCTACTATAGCCCTAATGATAAGGCTGCTATAGTTGAATCCGGATCACCTGCAATACGTAAATCTACTAAGCAAGTAGTGGTTAAAACTGATTCCAGCAATATTGTTGGATCATATGTCGGCAGAAATAGTAGTAACCCAGGGGGATTTATTACTAAAAGTGATTCAGGAGCCATTATTACTGATCCAAACAATTTTAACTATGATGCTTATTACGATTATTCTTATGCATCACGTATCAGAAGGTTCCAATACAGCCCGTTCAACGACTATTACAACGATTATTACACCAATCGTTATTGGTATGATTACAATCCCGGTTACTGGGGTTCGAGTATCTATTCCAACTGGGGAATGGGTATGGGCATGTCCTATTATATGAGTCCTTTCTCAATGAGTTGGGGAATGTATTCTCCATTTAGTCCTTTCTATAATCCTTTCTATGATCCTTTCTACGATCCATACGGATATTATTCTCCATTTGGATATAATAGTTTTGGTATGGGTTATAACATGGGATATTATGATGGCCGTTATGGATTGGGTTATGGTGGTTATGGTGGTGGTATATATGGATATGGCGGTGGTTACAACAACACCTTCGATAAAAATTCAGCAGTATATTATGGACCAAAACGTGACCTTTCAAGTTCCAATGGACCTATTCCAAGCGAACGCACAGCATTTAGTCAACGCTACAACGCCTTATCTGGTGGCGGTGGTGGTGGGGCTACAAGTATAAGTTCTCCTTCAAATGGAAGGGAAATAATGAACAGCGGTACATCTGGTGCAGCTATCTCTAATGGAGCAATGAAGGTGGCCAATGCCAATACTGGTGGTGCTGCAGGAAGTCAACGCGAAGCTGTTATCGGTAACAGAAACCTTTTTGGGTCAACAAGTTCAGGGTCTCAGCCTATTGCTAACACTAGAGGTCAGTTAAACCGCAACGACCTTAACCGTTATATTAATCAAAATAATAATCAGGTAAAGAAACCCGATAGCCGTTCTGTACAACAACAGCAAGGTGGCTATTTCAAAGACAAAGCGATTGCTCCATCTAACAGTGGAAACATCAGGTATACGAAACCACAACAGGTTGCTAATCCACAGCAATATTATAATCCTTCAAATTCAAGACCTCGTTCAAGTAATGAATATACAAGTCCGGGCTACAGAAATCCGGGTCAATATAATTCAACTCCACAACGGTCTTTGTCTGATCCTTCAAGATATGCACCACCCAAGGTTAATCAAACCCCAGCAGTTAATGCAAGCAATGGAAGAGCAGTAAGTAATTATAATAACTATCGTCAGGAAAGCACACCTTCCTACAATGCTCCTTCCCGTAGTACTTATACTGCTCCTTCACAGACTTATTCTGCACCTGCTCAGACCTATTCTGCCCCGACACAGACCTATTCTGCACCATCGGGTGGAAATGCACGTGAATCAAGTTCCGGTTCAAGTTCATCAGGTGGGTCAGTGTCATCTCCACGTAGGTAATGAGTAAGTAACAAAAATATTAATACTATGAAAAAACTAATATTATTACTAGCAATGGTGATAACTGGCGCAACTGCAGTTATTGCTCAGAATGAAGTAGATGCTTTACGATTTAGCAGAATTCAATACGGTGGCTCTGCACGCTATTGGGGATTAGCCGGAGCCTATGGCGCAGTAGGTGCTGATTTTTCTTCCGTCAGCACCAATCCAGCTGGTATGGGATTATACAAACGGTCTGAGGCTTCATTTACACCCGGTTTCATAGGGAATAAAACAACATCATCTTACTATGGAACTTCTACAGACGATTCAAAAAGTAGTTTTGATATAGGGAGTCTCGGATTTGTTATGGTCATGAATAGTGCCAAGTCAAATAGTGGTTGGAAAAACTTTCAGTTTGGTTTTGGATATAATCGTCTGGCTACGTATAATTCAAATTATACGATTGTCGGTACAAATACAAAGACATCTTTGATGGGGCAATATGTAACAGCCGCTAATGGAACTGCACCTGCAGATCTTGGCGCTTTTGATACAAAGCTTGCTTATGATGCCAATCTTCTTTACCGTCCAAATCCAGCTGTGAACACTTATACTGCAGATATTCTCGGAGTTTCTCCTTTCCCCGGTATTGATCAGACAAAAACGATTTCGACAACCGGCTATCTGGGTGAAACAGTTTTTGCAGGATCAGCCAATTTTGAGGATAAAATATATGTTGGCGCTTCATTAGGGATTCTTGCTTTAAGGTATGAGGAATCATCAACTTATAGTGAAGATAACAATTCAGGTAAAATTCCAATTTTTAATTATTTCGATAAATATGATTATCAATTAATCAGGGGAACCGGTTATAATCTTAAACTTGGAGTGATTGTCAGAGCAGCGGATTGGTTGAGAGTAGGACTTGCAATGCATACACCCTCTTTATTCTCTAAATTAAATATTGATTACAATTCAAGCATCTCTTCTAATTTTACGGATGCCTCATTAAATTCTTCTCAGGACTCTCCTCTTGGAAATTATACATTCGATTTGGTAACACCATTAAAACTGATTGGAAGTGCTGCTATCATTCTTGGTAAATCAGGGCTTATTTCTGCTGACTATGAAATGTTAGATTATTCAGCAGCCCGTTTACGTCCATCTGTAGATTTTACTAATGAAAATCAAAGGATCCAGGATAAATACAGGACTACCGGAAACTTCCGTTTGGGAGGAGAATACAGGATGGGTCCGATTAGTTACCGTGCAGGTTTTGGTATTTTTGGTAGCCCATATAAATTGGATCTCAATAAAGGAAATGGTACTTTGGCTTCTTTAGGAATAGGATACCGGACAGGTGACTATTTTGTTGACTGTGCTTTTACTAACTATAGTATGACCGAAGATTATTATTTGTATGGGGTTGATCCTGCAAACAGGGCTTCTATCAAAACTTCGAATAATATGTTTAATGTTACTTTCGGATTGAAATTCTAAGGTAGAATAAAATAGTTTTCAGATTGAAAATTTGTTGGTTGACAATGTAGAGACGCAATATTTTGCGTCTCTATTTTTTTTTACAAATTATTTAGTTTAACCGGCTTAATCCTGCTTCAGCTTTTTGAGCAATACTATTCCTGTATTCTGAGGGATTCATAGAAAGACATTTTTTATAATAGGTTCGGGCCAGATCTGTTTTTTTCATGTTCTCATAAATAATACCCAACTGAAGCGCAGCGTTTGCAGCAAAATACCATTGTTTATCCTGCCCCTTTTCGATCGTTAAATTATAATAATGGATTGCATCCGCAAGTCTACCTGATTCATGATAGACCCTGCCTAAACGATACAAATACTCCAGCGCATGATNTTCAGACTTGATAGGACTCTGATTAAACTGCGACAGATCTACCAATGCGCGGTCATAATAACCACCATCAAACAATAATTGTGCTCTCAATAGATGGATATCGGGGAATTCTTTTGAGTTGTAATCTGATAGTGCTTTTTTATCTGAATCTGTCGTGTTACCACCAACCAACGGAATACGTTTCATGTATTCATAATATTTTTTTATATCACCATTAATCAGGTAGTTCCAGGCGATGTGTTGATAGGCAGCTCTTACAAAATTCTTTCCTCTGAAGTTAGCAGTAAAATTGATGAGATAGGCCCATGCATCATCATCCAGGCGATTGAGCTTAGCCACACCCAGAAGATAATCCAGATAATAAAAAGGGAAAAATTTAGGACCTTTTGGCCTGAAAGTAAGGATGTGGATACCCTGGTCATTCAACCCTCTTTTGAAACAGATGATGGCTTTGCAATATGCCATTAATGGGTTGTCACGAACAACGTTCTCGCCTTCATCCCCGTTATACCAGGTCAAAAGTCTTTCTGAAAACGATTTATCGGCTGCCAGGTTCACAGATGTGAGACTTAAAAGAAACAGGCTTTCATTCTGAAGATAGTGCCATTTAGGTGTGCTCTGTGACAATTCAAACACATGCTGCATTTCCTGAATCCCTCCATTCACAGATCCTTTTAGACCTACAAGTTTTCTTATCCAGCCATATTTTTCAGGAATACTACCGATGAGGGTGTGTAACATTCCCAATGAAAGCTTTTGAGGTATAAAATCCGGGAAGTCACGATTATTATTTTCCAGCAGGCGGTATGCCCTGTTTACTTCAGCCGCTGCCTTTGGATATTCACCAAATTTCATACGCGTGAAGGCAATCTGCATATCCATTGTTGCAATACAGTATTTGTAATAAGGAGAATCTGAGCTTTCCTGTTCAATCCGTTTTTTACGGGCAACCATTGCACTTTGATACTGATCAAATGCTCCCTCTTCTTCACCAATAAAAGCCCCAAGAAAATCGATATAATTATCTAAAAAATAGGGGATGGCATTATTTGGGTTGGAGATTTTTTCATTGTTGATCAGCTTATGCGCTTCATTAAAACGTAAACTAATCAACAGATCAAAGGCATCTGAACAATTCTGGTTGAAATTGAACGAGGCCTTTGTGAGTATGGGTGAGATTAACAAGAATAAAACAAACAAGTATTTCTTCATGGTGGTTTATTTTCTTGTTTAAAAAAAAACGGAAGTGCCTTTGGCGCTTCCGTCTTAATGTAACTCTATTTTCTTAATTATTGTTCACAGCATCAACAATTGCCTGATCAACAAGGATACGTCCACAATATTCGCATACAATTACCTTACGGTGCATACGGATATCCAACTGACGCTGAGGAGGTATTTTGCTAAAGCAACCACCACATGCATCACGTTCAATCGGTACGACTGCCAGACCATTGCGTGCGTTCTTACGGATACGTTTATAAGCCGTCAGTAAGCGTGACTCAATAAATTTCTGATTATTTTCGCTCTTTTGATGAAGCATCACTTCTTCTTTTTCAGTTTCAGCAATGATATCTGTGAGTTCAGCTTTTTTCATTTCCAGATCGTTCTTGCGTTCTTCGAGTACAATCTGGGCTTTCGTGATCTCGTCTTTCTTTATGATCAGAGAAGATGAAAACTCACGGATACGTTTTTCTGCAAGTTGAATCTCGAGGTTCTGATATTCAATTTCTTTTGTCAGAGAATCATACTCACGATTATTACGAACATTATTCTGTTGTTCTTCATAACGTTTGATGAGAGTCAGGCTTTCTTTAATTGCAGCTTCCTTTTCTGTAATCTGAAGTTCTGAACTTTCAATGTCAGTTATGTAATTATCGATACGTGTTTGAAGTCCAATGATTTCATCTTCCAGGTCTTCAACTTCCAGTGGAAGTTCTCCTCTGATAATACGGATTTTGTCGATCTGAGAATCGATTTGCTGTACCGAATACAAAGCGAATAATTTTCGCTCAATCGTTACCTCAATATTTTCTTCAGGATCTGCTTCGCCTGGCTTGAAACCTATGGTGCTATTCACTTCCCCGATTGGAGTTTCACTTGAGAGATTATCTTTGATTTGCTTTGACATATAGATCCCGATATTGTTTTTAAAAGTAATGAACCGAATTTGTGTTATGCTCTGAGATAAGAACTGCAAAAGTAGGAATAATTTTTGTAATTTGTTTGAATAATAACTCTTTTGTGTACTGTTCACTCTCATAATGACCTATATCGGCAAGAAGCATGCGCCCTTCAGGTATAAAAAAGTCATGATATTTAATATCTCCCGTGATAAATGCATCTACACCGGCACTTAATGCTTTATTAATTAAAAAGCTACCCGATCCACCACAAACTGCGACAGACTTAATTGGTTTATCCTTAAAATCGGTATGCCGGATACATCCTGTCTTGAATTGTTTTTTTAAAAGTTGAAGAAAAGCGGTTGGAGAAATTGGTTGTTCCAGGATTCCTTTCATTCCCGATCCTGTTTGTTGATTTTTGTTTTCGAGCTGATAAATATCATAGGCTACTTCCTCATAGGGATGTGACGCAAGGAGTGCATCAATTATTTTGTTCTCCATGAAAAACGGGAAGATGGTCTCGATTCTGGTTTCTGGTTCCCTGTGCAGTTCGTTTTGTTTTCCTACAAATGGGTTGCTTCCTTCACCAGCTTTAAATGTCCCGGTTCCATCACTGTTGAAACTGCACGAATCATAATTCCCTATCTGTCCTGCTCCGGCATCAAATATGGCATTTCTAACTTTTTCAGCATAATCCACCGGACAGTAAGTGATTAATTTTCGGAGTTGTTTTTGACCTGGCGCTAATGGTTTAAGTTTTTTAAGTCCGATCTTTTGACAGATCATCGCATTGACNCCGTCAAAGATGTTGTCCANNTTNGTGTGGATAGCATAAACTGCAATATCGTTTTTTATCGCTTGTATCGTTATTCTTTCTGTANCTGTATTTCCTGTGATTTTTTTTAGCCCCCCAAAGATGAGTGGATGGTGAGAAATGATAAGGTTTGTTTTTTTTTGGATTGCTTCTTCCATGACACTTTCGGTCACATCAAGTGTTATTAAAACTCCTAAACATTCATTTCCTGCATTTCCTATTAATAGTCCCGCATTATCGTACGACTCCTGTAATGACAATGGTGCTAACTGCTCTAAAAGGGAGATGATTTCTTTAATCTTCATTGAATAGCACTGTTTTTTATGAACGGATAAAGATACTACAATCTTCAAGCAATTATTGCCTATGATGTCTAAGGAATTAATGCGTTTTAGTTTCCAATTTGCTGAAAAAGCACAAAAAAACAGAAAAATGCAAAAAAAGATCACATAATTTCCTTTTCTTTAAAAAAACAGTGCTAACTTTCGACCATGTTTTGGTTAAGAATCCTGTTATTACCATTTTCTATTATTTACGGCCTTATAATNAGGGTGCGTAATTCTTTATTCGATATCGGACTGCTTAAATCTGTCGCATTTAAGCTTCCTGTTATTTCTGTGGGGAATCTATCTGTCGGTGGAACCGGTAAGACTCCTCATGTCGAATATCTTATCCGTTTATTGAAGGATCGTTATAAAGTATCTGTTGTGAGCAGGGGCTATCTTCGCAAGACAAGAGGTTTTGTTTTAGCCGATGAAAAGTCAACCGCTGCTATGGTCGGTGATGAACCGAAGCAATATTTGAATAAATTTAAAAACTTATTGGTAGCTGTTGATGAAAACAGACGTCATGGAATTCGAAAATTATTGGCTGCTCACAAGGACGTGAAGACCATCATTTTAGATGATGCCTTTCAACACAGGTATGTGAAGCCTGGGCTTTCTATTTTATTGACCGATTTTCACAGTCTTTATCCAAATGATTATCTGCTTCCTGCAGGACGTTTGCGTGAGCCCATTAAAGGGGCTAGCCGGGCCGATATCATTATCGTTACAAAAACAGATCCTGTGTTTACCCCTTTGAGTAAACGCGATGTTATGGAAAAGCTCAAACCGTTACCTCATCAGAAGGTTTTTTTTAGTTTTGTTACCTACGGTTTACCCATTCCGCTCACAGCTGACTTGCCGGATTTGAATTTCGACGAAATCACTACTATCGTACTTTTTGCCGGTATTGCCAATCCTTACCCACTGGAACAATATCTAAAACGTTTGTGCAGTGAGTTAGTCACCGTTTATTTCAAAGATCATCACTCGTTTTCCGAAAAAGACATTACCCAAGTTAAGACCCTATACAATAATCAGTTCACTAAACGAAAAGTTTTGATTACTACCGAAAAAGACGCAATGAGATTGAAGGATCCGGAAGTAGCACAATTGTTTAAAGACATTCCAATCTATTACATCCCCATCGAAATTTCTTTTCACTTTAGAGAGAAGGCGAAATTTGATAAACTTATCACGGATTTTGTAACAACATCATAAATGTCATGTTTATCATTGTCAGTTTGATTAATTTTACCACGCTCAACTGCACCATGATGGAAATAATGAAATATAGCTTTAATTGGATTATATTTATCACTTTAAGTATTGTTGTTATTGGTTGCCAGCGATCATCAGAAGCAGGTGCCGATGAAATCGTTATCAATGGCAAGCTGACTAACGCAACAGGAAAAATGATATGGTTAAGTGAGTATGATACCCACACAATGCATGTGATTGATTCTGTCCGTGTTGAAAACGACGAATTGTTTAACTTTAGAATAAAAGTACAGGAAGCCGGATTTTATATGATTTCCACCCGTAAGAATGATTTTGCCATATTAATTGGTAACAAGGGCGAAACCATTAAACTGACCGGTGACGCTAAAAACCTGTCCTTTACATGGCAAGCCAAAGGCTCTGAAGAAACCCAACCCTATCTTGAATATTGGAAAAACACACGACAACAGTTGAAACGGGTCGATTCATTGATCTTTATATTCAGGAGCAGCCATCTCATTCCCGAATTCATGGCTACACGCATTAAACTGGATTCGATATTTAATTCTATTATGGAAAGGCAACGTGAAGCGGCTACCCATTTTGTCAATAAGAACCCTGGGTCACTGGGCTCTTTGCTCGTGATTGATGCTAAGTTTTCCAAAATCCCTTTGTTTAATGAAGTACGCGACATCAACTACTTTAAACTGGTTGATAGTAGCCTGATCAAACATTACCCCGGTAATAAGCTGGTTGTTGATTTTCATAACAGGGTTCAGCAAATCGTTAAAAGAATTAAAAATCATCCGAATAACAATCGTGTACTTCCACCAGGGGAGTTGAATCCATCCTATTCTCCTAACCGGTAAAGTTTTGTTACTATTCCATTTTTCGACTTTAAATTAAAATGACAGTTCAAATAATTGAGATATCCTAAATGGTTGACATATTGAAAACAGACTCACTCGAACTCAAGCCCGGCGAAAAAATCTATTTTGCATCCGACTTTCATTTAGGGATCCCTGATCATGCTTCAAGCCTTAAGCGTGAAAGATTGTTGGTTGAATGGCTCGAAATCATTCGTAAAGATGCGCGTGAAATTTATCTGATGGGCGATCTCTTTGATTTCTGGTTTGAATATAAAACTGTAGTCCCAAAAGGATTTGTAAGGCTATTGGGCAAACTGGCTGAAATTACCGACTCAGGCATTACGGTGCATCTCTTCAGAGGGAACCATGATATCTGGGCATTTGATTACTTTGCTCAGGAATTGAATATCCAGCTTCATCGTGATTATCAGATTAAAATTTTTAACGGGTGTCGTATGTTTTTGGCACACGGTGATGGTCTGGGCCCGGGAGATACCGGGTATAAAATCATGAAAAGATTGTTTGAACTTAAAGTCAATCAATGGCTTTTCAAGTGGATTCATCCCGATATCGGGACCCGTCTTGGATTGTATTTTTCCAGACGTAGCCGCTATGCCAATAAAAAGGAAGAGTTCATACTGGAAATAAACGGGGGCAGGTCTTTAGCCGATGAACGCTTGTATCATTTTAGCAAAGAAATGCTTCAGCGTGATCCGGCTATAAATTTCTTTATCTTTGGTCATCAGCATACACCTCTGGATGAAATCATCAACCCAACAAGCCGGATGATCATTTTGGGTGACTGGATTTACAAATTCACCTATGCTGAATTTGATGGCAATGATCTGAAACTTAAATATTTTACAAAAGAGAACGCTGACAGTGATAAATAAGTTTAAAACAATAGCGATTAGCCGCACAGACAATATCGGTGATGTTGTGTTGGCGTTGCCTGTTGCCGGGATAATCAGACAATATTATCCTGAAGCTGAAATTATTTTCATTGGTAAAGCTTACACCCGTGCTATTATTGAGTCATCCGTTTTTGTAGACCGGTTTTTAGATCGGGACGAGATCATCGCCAACCCATCTCTGCTTCAAGCACTGAATATAGATGTCATCATCTTTGTATTCCCCGATCATCCACTTGCTACGCTTGCCCGCAAGGCGGAAATAAAAATGAGGGTCGGTTCATTTCGTAAAATGCATCATCTTTGGAACTGCACTCACCGGATAAATTTTACACGCCGGCGATCCGATCTTCACGAAAGTCAACTCAACCTTAAACTCCTGAAACCCCTCGGTATTGCGATCGAGATTGAAAAAACAGCTATCCCACCTCTTTACGGGATGAAGAAGCTTGCCCCACTTCCTGAGCGGTTGAACAAATTCCTGAATACCGATAAATTCAACCTCATCATTCATCCAAAGTCACATGGTCATGGTAAGGAATGGCCTCCGCTGAAGTATGCTGAATTGTGTAACCAATTGCCCCCGGATGATTTTAATATTATTTTCACCGGTACGCAAAAGGAAGGTGAATTTATTAAAGAAAATTTTCAGTCTTTATTCCAAAAATTCCCTTCTATTCATAATGCAGCCGGTCAAATGAACCTGGAAGAATTTATCAGCTTTATTGCAGCTGCTGATGGTTTGTTGGCCAGCGGAACAGGTCCTTTGCATGTTGCAGCTGCTCTGGGGAAGCTTTCAGTTGGTTTTTTCCCTCCAATGGCGCCGGTATTCTCGCAACGTTGGGAGAACCTGGGTGAAAAAGCATTTCACTTTGAACTTGAAGAATGCCTGTACCATCATCAATGTAAAAAAATGAAGCCTTGTAAATGTATAGAAAGTATAGAAGTTGACGAGGTTGTCACATTACTGTTAAGGGAAGCAAAGAAAAAGTAATTATTCTCTCTTTAAAATTATTAAATATCAACGAATTATGATTAAACGATACCATAATTTATCAGCATTCTTGTTCATTACGATATTTTTAGTGTCTTATTTAGGATTAAATGCTGCTGAGAATCAAGTCAATATTATTCCTGTTCCCCTCTCAGTCAAAACTATGAAGGGATCATTTACCATCAATAACACCACAAAACTGATTGTCGGGACAAATGATCAACAGGCCATGCAAGTCGCCTTGTTTTTTGCCGACCGCATTAACGC
>JGI24140J50213_10000527_pt1 | contig 17727 bp, 11 predicted proteins | sample BarGraIncu00222A_FD_50213 | JGI IMG/M metagenome (IMG submission 50213)
CGAGCAGCAGCGGGTGGCGATCGCGCGCGCGGTCGCCAACGCGCCGCGGGTGCTGCTGGCCGACGAGCCGACCGGAAATCTTGATCCGAACACGGCCGACCACGTGTTCAACGCGCTGATGCAGCTCGTGAAGGCGACGCGGGTGGCGATGTTGATCGCGACCCACAACATGGAATTGGCCGGCCGCATGGACCGCCGGGTGTCGCTGGAGCACGGCCAGGTCGTCGAGCTCGATTAGGGCGTTGGGGCGGAACGGACGCCGGCGCGACTTCGCGAAGTCCGACTGCGATCCCACGAAATTAACCAAGCGATTTATTTCATGATCGTTCTTCAAACTGACCCACTACCGCCCCTCGGGTAGTGGGTCAGTTTGATTGTGGCAGCGTTCCTTACTGGAAAGTGGACGGTGCGCAGGCCATATGGAGGTAATGGAAAAATTAGTCGTTTGGGCGGTCTTAATCGCAATCGTTGTGTTCGTAGCTACCTATGCGCTGTCGGCTTGGAGCGAGCATCGCTAATGACCCATGCCAAAGGCCCAATGATCATTGGCCAGCCCGCAGTGAGGTCTTGCATCCATTGCGGCATCGAATCTCCCATCCGGCGATCCTAGGCGCAGCTTCCCGTCCGGCGCGAGTGGCGCCGTTGGTTCGTCCCCAAATTAACCAAGCGGTATTTTTGGAGGTCATTTCTCAAACTGACCCACTACTCCCTCTTGACTAAAAGAACAAAAAAGGAACAATGTTCTGCATATGTTCCCATATGAGGAGGCGGGTATGTTGAAGATATTCGTGGAAGAAGCTGCGGCGCTGGCGTCGATCACGCTGTTCGTCGGAATGATCGCGGTCTGGGCGCAACTGATTCCCCAGCTTTGACGTCGTGATCGGCAGGCGGGTGCGACCGGGTAGGAGAACGAGCGGGAAAACGGGGATGCCGGGCTGCGTTGAAGGGTTCGGCGTGGACACTCGAGGCCCGAGGTCTCACCATTGAGGGGCGAGTCGGCTTCAAGCCGGCTTTCGTTTCCTCAAGCCTGATGACCGCCCTAGCCCATGCAGAAGCCTTCGGCGACCATGTCCCATGCCGGATTTGTCCATCTCCACGTCCACTCGGCCTATTCGCTGCTGAAGGGGTCGATCAAGATCCAGAAGCTGGCCGAGTTGGCCAAGGCGGACCGCCAGCCGGCGCTGGCGCTGACCGATACCGACAACATGTTCGGGGCGCTGGAATTTTCCGACAAGATCGCCGGCTACGGCATCCAGCCCATCATCGGCTGCGAGCTTGCGGTCGATTTCGGCGACCAGGACCCGAGCGCGCGCAACGCGCTTGCCGCGGGGCCGGCCCGGATCGTGCTGCTGGCGGCGCGCGAACGCGGCTATCGCAGCCTGATGCGGCTGAACTCGCGGGCGTTCCTGGAGACCCCCATTCATCAGGCCCCGCACATCAAGTTTGAATGGCTGCAAGGGGACGTCGAAGACCTGATCGCCCTGACCGGAGGGCCTGAGGGTCCGATCTCGCTGGCGATCCATGCCGACCAGGCGGCGCTCGCGGCTTTGCGCTGCGACCGGCTCGCGAGCCTGTTCGGCGACCGGCTCTACGTCGAGCTGCAGCGCCACGGCATCGAGAAGGAGCGCCGCGTCGAAGCCGGCCTGATCGATCTCGCCTATACCAAGGGACTTCCGCTGGTCGCGACCAACGAGCCGTATTTTGCCACCACGGACGATTACGAAGCCCATGACGCGCTGCTCTGCATCGCCGGCGGGCGCCTTGTCGCCGAAACCGACCGCGATCAGCTGACCCCGGATCATCGCTTCAAGACCCGAGCCGAAATGGCGGTGCTGTTCGCCGATGTGCCGGAGGCGCTGGCGTCCACGATCGAGATCGCCGAGCGCTGCGCGTTCCGGCCGATGACCCGCAAGCCGATTCTGCCACGCTTTACAGTCGGCGCCGGCACCAATGCCGCGGATGCGGAAAGCGGCGAGGCGGCGGAACTGCATCGTCAGGCCGCGGAAGGCTTGAGCAATCGCCTGAGGGTTCACGGGCTTTCGATCGGAACCAGCGAAGAAGACTATCGCGCGCGGCTTGCGTTCGAGATCGACGTCATTACCCGCATGAATTATGCGGGCTACTTCCTGATCGTCGCGGATTTTATCCAGTGGGCGAAGGCCGAAGGCATTCCGGTCGGACCGGGCCGCGGCTCCGGCGCGGGCTCGCTGGTCGCCTATGCGCTCACCATCACCGATCTCGATCCTATTCGCTTTGGTCTCTTGTTCGAGCGCTTCCTCAATCCCGAACGCGTATCGATGCCCGATTTCGACATCGATTTCTGCCAGGACCGCCGCGGCGAGGTGATCGACTATGTCCAGCAACGCTACGGGCGCGATCAGGTCGCCCAGATCATCACCTTCGGCACCTTGCAGGCGCGCGGCGTGCTGCGCGACGTCGGGCGCGTGCTGCAGATGCCCTATGGCCAGGTCGACAAGCTGACCAAGCTGGTGCCGCAAAATCCGGCGGCGCCGGTGACGCTCGCGGCCGCGATTGCCAGCGAGCCCAAACTGCAGGCGTTTCGTGACGAGGATGCGGTGGTCGCGCGCGCCTTCGACATCGCGCAACGCCTGGAGGGCCTGACCCGGCACGCCTCGACCCATGCCGCCGGCATCGTGATCGGCGATCGTCCGCTGAGCGAACTCGTGCCGCTCTATCGCGATCCGAAATCCGACATGCCGGTGACCCAGTTCAACATGAAATGGGTCGAGCCTGCGGGGCTGGTGAAATTCGACTTCCTCGGCCTCAAGACGCTGACGGTGCTCGATGTCGCGGTGAAGCTTCTCAAGCAGCGCAATATCGATATCGATCTGGCAACGCTGCCGCTCGACGATGCCAAAAGCTACCAGATGCTGGCCAGGGGCGATGTGGTCGGTGTGTTCCAGGTTGAAAGCCAGGGCATGCGGCGGGCGCTGGTCGACATGCGTCCCGATCGTTTTGAGGACATCATCGCGCTGGTCGCGCTCTATCGGCCGGGTCCGATGGCGAACATTCCGACCTACTGCGCCCGCAAACATGGCGACGAAGAGCCGGAATATCTGCATCCGATGCTCGAGCCGATCCTGAAGGAGACCTTCGGCGTCATCATCTACCAGGAACAGGTGATGCAGATCGCGCAGGTGATGGCCGGTTATTCGCTCGGCGAGGCGGACCTGTTGCGCCGCGCGATGGGCAAGAAGATCCGCAAGGAGATGGAGCAGCAGCGCGAGCGCTTTGTGTCCGGAGCGACCGAGCGCGGAATCTCGCGTGGGCAGGCGGACACCATTTTCGAGCTGCTCGCGAAGTTCGCCGATTACGGTTTCAACAAGAGTCATGCCGCAGCCTACGCGATGGTCTCGTACCAGACCGCGTACATGAAGACGCATTATCCGGTCGAATTCCTCGCAGCGTCGATGACGCTCGATATCAACAACACCGACAAGCTGTCGGAGTTTCGTGCCGAAGTGCAGCGGCTCGGGATCAAGCTCGAGGCGCCGTCGGTCAATCGTTCCGGCGCCACATTCGAAGTCCACGACAGCATCATCTATTATGCGCTGGCGGGCCTGAAAGGCGTCGGCCAGCAGGCGGTGGAACTGATCGTGGAAGCGCGCAAGGGCGCGCTGTTCACGTCGCTGGCCGATTTTGCGGCGCGGGTTAATCCGCGCGCCATCAACAAGCGCGTCATCGAGAGCCTGGCGGCGGCCGGCGCATTCGACGCGCTGGATTCCAATCGCGCGAGGGTATTCGCAGGCGCAGAAGCGATCCTCGCGGCGTGCCAGCGCGGCCACGAGGCCGCGACCATCGGGCAGAACGACATGTTCGGCGGGGCGGCGGATGCCCCGACCATCATGCTGCCGCAGATCGAGCCGTGGCTGCCCGCCGAACGGTTGCGACGCGAATACGATGCCATCGGCTTTTTCCTGTCCGGCCATCCGCTCGATGATTACGCCACTGCGCTGAAACGGTTGCGGGTGCAGTCCTGGGCCGAATTCTCGCGCGCGGTGAAAACCGGCGCGACCGCGGGCAAGGTCGCCGCCACCGTGGTGTCGCGGATGGAGCGGCGGACCAAGACCGGCAACAAGATGGGCATCATCGGGCTGTCGGACCCGACCGGTCATTTCGAAGCGGTGCTGTTTTCCGAAGGGCTGGCGCAGTATCGCGAGGTGCTGGAGCCGGGTGCTGCCGTGCTGTTGCAGCTCGGGGCCGAGTTGCAGGGGGAGGACGTCCGCGCGCGGGTGCTTCACGCCGAGCCGCTGGATGCCGCCGCGGCAAAGACCCAGAAGGGTTTGCGGATATTTGTCCGCGACACGAGATCGCTCGAATCCATCGCCAAGCGGCTGCAATCGCCCGAGGCGGCCGGGCAGGGCGCTTCGGTCCGCGCCCAGGTCAAACAGGTTCCCGCGGCAGGGGCGGCCGACGGCGACGTCTCGCTGGTGCTGATGCTCGACCTCGAAACCGAGGTGGAAATGAAGCTTCCGGGCCGATTCAAGGTGTCGCCGCAGATCGCGGGCGCGATCAAGGCGGTTACGGGCGTGGTCGACGTCCAGACGCTGTAGCTGAGCTTCCCATGGGCGCGACGTGCCCGAAATTAGATCCATCGGCTCACCCGCGGCCTTACAAGCAACGCTTTTCGTTCAAGCAATGTTCAGCTAGCCATGCGTTCAATGCGCGGACATCCTAATTGAATTGTGAGCGGGCCATGCGTGCGACCAAAGTATTTTCGATTTTTTCGCTTTGCCTGATCATCATTTTCGGATCCCCGGGGACCCTGAGCTCCGCTGCTGCGCAGCAGCAGGAGAAGCGCGTCGCGCTGGTGATCGGAAACGGCGCCTATGCGAAGGGGCCGCTTGCGACCGCGGCCAACGATGCCGGTCTGGTTGCCCAGAACCTGCAAGCCGCTGGCTTCGACGTGATCGGCGCACGCGACCTAGACGCCGATTCGCTGCGCAAGACGTTCCGCGATTTCATGCAGAAGGTTGAGAGCGATCCAGCGAACACGGTCGCTATGATCTATCTGTCCGGCTACGGCGTGCAGCTTGCCGGCGAGAACTATTTCATCCCGGTCGATTCAACGATCAATCGCGACACAGATATTCCGATCGAGGGGCTGCGGGTCAGCGACTACACGCGCGAGCTCGCTTCTGTTCCGTTGAAAGTCAGCATCTTCGTGCTCGATGCCGCACGGCAACAGCCCTTTATCGAAGGCGGAAACCAGATTGCAAGCGGGCTTGCCCTAGTCGATCCCGCGCCGAACTCGCTGATCGCGTTCAATGCTGCGCCGGGCACGGTCGCGCCTAGCGAGTCCGGGCCCTATGGCGCTTACGCGCAGGCGCTGGCGGAAATGATCCGCACCGGCGGCCTGCCGCTGCCCGACGTTTTCGATCGCGTGCGCTTGCGCGTCAGTGAAAATACCAAGGGCGGACAGATCCCGTGGGATGCCCAGAAGATCCAGGTGCAGTTTACCTTCTTCGATCGCGCACCCGATGCACCGCCGGTACAAGGCACCCCCGATCAGGTCGCCGCGATCCGCGAGCGTCCGATGCGCGATCTCGGCGCGCAGGAAGCCTTCACCGCAGCGCTGACACGCGACACCCTGCCGGGCTATGAGGATTTCCTCGCGGCCTATCCCCGTGATCCGCTCGCCCGGCGAGTGCGGGCGATCGTCGCCGCGCGGCGAGAAGCGATCACGTGGCGCCGCAGTTATCTCGCCGATACGCCGGATGCCTATTGGTCCTATTTGCAGCGCTATCCGAACGGGCCGCATGCATGGGATGCGCGCCGGCGCCTTGCTTTCCTGTCGGCTGCACTGGAGCCGCCGCCGACATTCGCGATGATCGACTACGATCTGCCGCCGCCGCCGCCAGATGAAATTGTCTTCGTCGACCGCCCGGTATTTTATTTCGGCGATCCCGATTTCGACTTCGCGCCGCCACCGCCGATGTTCTTCCTGCCGCCGCCGCCGCTGGATTTCGTCGTGTTGGAGCCGCCGTTCGCGCCGGTCGGATTGTTCATCCTGCCGCAGCCGGTGTTCGTCCCGGTGCCGGCCTACATCGCGGCGCCGGTCTATGTCGCGCCGCCGCCGAACAACATCATCTTCAACAACATCCACAACACGACCGTCATCAAAAACACTATCAACGTGGCGCCGCCGCCGCAGAACAATATTGCTGCCGCTGCCGCCACCGGTCAGACCGGAGCGGGGCCTCAACTCTCAACGTCGCTGAAGACAAAGGCCGCGGCGATCAGCTCGGGCAAGGCGGCGATTCCCCCGAATACGCTCGTCAATACAAGCGCAAAAACCTCGACCAAGCAGGTCTTCCCGGTCAACGCGACATCCACGTCCACCACGACGACGCCACCGCCGCCGGGGACGGCGACCAAATTGCCAAGCGGGACCCAGCAGCAGCAGCAGCAGCAACAAGGAACGGGCACGCAGCCGGCGAAAGGAACCCTACAGGGGACACAGCCGCCGGGAACGGCGAACCTGAAGCCAGGTAATGCTCTTCCGGGGAGCCCGAGCGGAGCTGCGCTTCCTACGCAAACGGGCAAGGGTAACGAGCCGAGCAAGGGCGGCGTGCCGGGTCCGACGGGTCCCGTTCCAAGCGTGACCACCCCCGGCGCCAAGCTTACCCCTGACAACAAATCGGCGACGACCCCGACGACGACGATAACGTCGCCGGCCGGTCCGGCGTCCGGTACCGGAGCAGCCGGTAAGCCGAAAACGCCGACAACGACGGGACCGGTTCCGGGCGTGACCAACCCGAGTGCGAAGCCTGCACCTGAAAACAAATCTGCGACTACCCCGGCGGGGCCGGGGTCCGGTGCCGGAGCCGCGGGTGGCGCGAAAACGCTTGAATCGGTGCGAAAACCAATAGACGTTTCTCCGCCAGCGAAACCCGCAGCAACGCCTGCAAAGCCCACGCCGCCGGTCCCACACGTTGAACCCCAACACCTGGCTTCACCGCCGCCGCCGCCACCGCCACATCCGACGCCGCAGATAGCAAGGCCGGCGCCGCCACCTCCTCGAGCGGCCGCGCCGCCTCCGCCGCCGCGCGCGGCACCTCCGCCGCCGCGTCCGGCCCCGCCGCCGCGCCCGGCACCTCAAGTCGTGCGTCCGCCTCCGCCGCCGCCGCCGCGTCCAGCTCCGCCGCCGCGACCAGCGGCACCGGCAGCGGCCAAGAAATGCCCGCCGAATGTTCCGAAATGCTGAAACGGGACCGGTCAGACCTCAATCCGGGATCTGATCGGGAGGAGGACCACCGAAGAGAGCCGGATTTCCTTGCTTCTGGCGGGAATCCCGCTATATACCGCGCCATCTCACACGGAAACATGGCTCAAAAGGCCGTCCGGTGGCAACCGGGCCATAAGGCTCGTTTGCTCACACGTTTCCGGAGGAACCAACCGGAGAATTGAACTATGGCGCTACCCGATTTTTCTATGCGTCAGCTGCTTGAAGCTGGCGTTCACTTTGGCCACCAATCGCACCGCTGGAATCCGAAAATGGCGGATTACATTTTCGGTGCTCGCAACAACATCCACATCATCGATCTCGCCCAGACCGTGCCGCTGTTGCATCGCGCGCTGCAGGCGGTCAGCGATACCGTCGCCAAGGGCGGCCGTATCCTGTTTGTCGGCACCAAGCGGCAGGCCCAGGACGGCGTCGCCGAAGCTGCGAAGCGATCGGCGCAGTATTTCGTGAATTCGCGCTGGCTTGGCGGTACGCTGACGAACTGGAAGACGATTTCCGGTTCGATCAAGCGTCTGCGCCACCTCGATGAAGTGCTCAATTCGGGCGATGCCAACGCCTATACCAAAAAGGAGCGGCTGACCCTGCAGCGCGAGCGCGACAAGCTCGATCGTTCGCTCGGCGGAATCAAGGACATGGGCGGTTTGCCCGACCTGATTTTCGTGATCGACACCAACAAGGAAGACATCGCGATTCAGGAAGCCCAGCGGCTGAACATTCCGGTAGCTGCGATCGTCGACACCAATTCGGATCCCAAGGGCATCACCTATGTCGTGCCGGGCAATGACGACGCCGGTCGCGCCATCACGCTGTATTGCGATCTGATCGCCCGGGCTGTCATCGACGGCATTTCGCGCGCGCAGGGCGATTCCGGCATCGACGTCGGCGCATCGGCGCATCCCGTCCGCGAGGAAATTGCGGTGGCGCCGCAACCTGCGGGCTTCCAGGGTCTCGCCGGGCCGCGAGGTGCCGCCGACGATCTCAAGAAGCTTACCGGCGTGTCCGGCACGATCGAGAAGAAGTTCAACGACCTCGGCATCTTCCATTACTGGCAGCTCGCCGAACTCGATCACGACACCGCGCACAAGATCGGCGAAGAGGTCGGGCTTCCGAGCCGAGCCGATGGCTGGGTGGCCCAGGCCAAGGCGATGACCGCCGAAGCCGAATAGCGAACGCGTTGGCCGGGATCGTTCCGGCTACCAATTTCCGGTCTATCTAACTCCTGGTGGTGGACGGCGGCGAGGGCTCAAGGCCGCGCCGCGGCCGCCCTGACAGGCAGAGGATTCGCAACAATGGCAACAATCACAGCGGCGATGGTCAAGGACCTGCGCGAGACCACCGGCGTCGGCATGATGGATTGCAAGCAGGCGCTCGCCGAGAACGCGGGCGACATGCAGGCGGCGATCGACTGGCTGCGCAAAAAGGGTCTGTCGAAGGCCGCGAAAAAAGCCGGCCGCGTCGCCGCGGAGGGCCTGATCGGCGCGGTCACGGCAGGCCCCAAGGGCGTTGTCGTCGAGGTCAATTCCGAGACCGACTTCGTTGCGCGCAACGAACAGTTCCAGGGACTGGTCAAGATGATCGCACAGGTCGCGCTCAAGGTCGGCGCCGACGTGGCCAAGATCAAGGCCGCGAAGGTTGGCAGCGTCACGGTCGAGACCGCCATTGCGGATGCGATTGCGACCATCGGCGAAAACATGACGCTGCGCCGCGCGGCATCGCTCGAAGTCAGCAAGGGCGTGGTGTCGAGCTACGTGCATAACGCGGTGATCGAAGGCGCCGGCAAGATGGGCGTGATCGTGGCGCTGGAATCGGCCGGCAAGGCCGATGAGCTGGCCGCACTCGGCAAGCAGCTCGCGATGCATGTCGCGGCCACCAATCCGCAGGCGCTGGATGTCGCCGGTCTCGATCCGGCCGTCGTCAAGCGCGAGAAGGACGTGCTCGCGGACAAATACCGTCAGCAGGGCAAGCCTGAGAACGTCATCGAGAAGATCGTCGATTCGGGTTTGAAGACCTTCTACAAGGAAGTCTGTCTGCTGGAGCAGGCCTCGATCCACGCCGAGCACAATGGCAAGTCGGTCGGCCAGGCGGTAAAAGAAGCTGAGGGCAAGGTCGGCGCGCCGATCAAGGTGACCGGATTTGTGCGCTATGCTCTGGGCGAGGGAATCGACAAGCAGGAATCCGATTTCGCAGCCGAAGTCGCGGCGGCCAGCGGCCAGAAGTAACCGCAGCAACAGTGTTTTCGGCCTGTCTATTTGAGCCGGGAGCCGCCGCGCGGGCAAGGAAAGCGATCGCATCATGGCTGAGCCGATCTATCGTCGCGTCGTGATCAAGCTCTCGGGCGAATACCTAGCCGGTGCGCAATCCTTCGGCATCGATCAGCCAACCGTCGATCGGATCGCCGGTGATCTGATCGCGGCCCGCCAGCTCGGCGCCGAGATCGCGGTGGTGGTCGGCGGTGGCAACATCGTCCGCGGTGTCGAGGTATCGGCCCGCGGCGTCTCCCGTCCCACCGGCGATACCATGGGCATGCTCGCCACCGTGATGAACTGCCTGGCACTCGAGGCCGCGATCGAGCGCCGGGGCGCGCCGGCACGAACGCTATCGGCGTTCGTCATGCCGCAGATCTGCGAATTGTTCACCCGCGCTGCGACGCACAAATATCTCGCCGAGGGCCGAATCGTGCTGCTGGGCGGTGGAACCGGCAATCCGTTCTTCACCACCGATACCACCGCAGTGTTGCGGGCGGCCGAAATCGGCGCGCAGGCCGTGCTGAAGGCCACCAATGTCGATGGCGTCTACAGCGCCGATCCCAAAAAACACCCTTCCGCCAAACGCTTTGACCGTCTGACCCATTCGCAGGCGATCGAAGGCGGCTACAAGGTGATGGATGCAACCGCATTCGCCCTTGCCCGCGAGACGTCGCTGCCTATCATCGTGTTCTCGATCGCCGAGCCGGGTTCGATCAGTGCGATTCTGCACGGTAAGGGTTTTGGCACGATCGTTGCCGGCTGACGGCCTTGCAGAGCATCCGGCGCATGCGGTTGACGGCCTCGATGACAGGTTTTGAGGAGGGGAGAGCGTTATGCCCACGGGTAATTTCGACATCAGCGAACTGAAGCGCCGCATGCAAGGTGCCACCCAATCTCTCAAGCATGAGCTGGGCGGTTTGCGTACCGGTCGGGCTGCGGCGTCGATGCTGGAGCCGGTTCAGGTCGACGCCTACGGCACGCACATGCCGCTCAACCAGCTTGCGACCATCAGCGTGCCGGAGCCGCGGCTTCTGTCGGTGCAGGTCTGGGACAAGTCGATGGTCAAGGCGGTGGAAAAGGCGATCGTCGATTCCAATCTCGGCTTGAGCCCTGCCACCGAAGGACAGGTGCTCCGGCTGCGAATTCCCGAGCTCAATGAGGAGCGCCGCAAGGAACTGGTGAAGGTGGCGCATAAATATGCCGAGGCGGCGAAGGTCGCAGTGCGGCATGTCCGCCGCGATGGTCTTGATACCGTCAAGAAGCTTGAAAAGAACCACGAGATTTCCGAGGACGATCAGGAACGTCTGGCCGCTGATGTGCAGAAGGCAACCGACGGGACGATTTTGGAGATCGATCAGTTGCTTGCGGCCAAGGAAAAGGAAATCCTCACTGTTTAGCTTATGTTTTGGTTTGAGCATGATCTTGGAACAAGCGAAGCCGTCTGTTCGGGAAAACCGGTTCCCACTATTCCGGATCATGCTCTGAAGGATTGACCGATGTCGAACGCAGCCGCCCCCGCAACTGAAGGATCGGATCGAACCGACGGTCCCTTGCACGTGGCGATCATCATGGATGGCAACGGCCGCTGGGCCGCCGCCCGCGGATTGCCGCGCGCGGAAGGTCATCGCCGCGGCGTCGATGCGTTGCGCCGCGTCGTTCGCGCCGCCAGCGAACTCGGTATCCTGTACCTGACGATTTTCTCCTTCAGCGCGGAAAACTGGTCGCGTCCGGCGACCGAAATCGGCGACCTGTTCGGTTTGCTCCGGCGCTTCATCCGCAACGATCTTGCAACACTGCATCGCGACGGCGTCCGGGTGCGGGTGATCGGCGAACGCGACGGGCTCGATCCCGATATCTGCGTGCTCTTGAACGAGGCCGAGGAGCTGACCAGGAACAATACGAAGCTGCATCTCGTCGTCGCGTTCAACTACGGATCGCGGCAGGAGATCGCCACCGCGGCGCAGCGGCTTGCGCGCGAGGTTGCCGAGGGCAAGCGCGACCCCTCATCGATCGATGCTGACACGCTGGGTCAATATCTCGACGCGCCCGATATTCCCGATCCCGATCTGATCATTCGCACCAGCGGCGAGCAGCGGCTGTCGAATTTCCTGATGTGGCAAGCGGCTTACAGCGAACTGGTGTTTGTGCCGATCCATTGGCCCGATTTCGACAAGGCCGCGCTCGAAGGGGCGATCGCCGAATATGCCAGACGGGAGCGCCGTTTCGGCGGTCTCGCCGCGAAAACCGGATCGTGACCGAAGGCGAAGCCGCACCGGCGGCCGTTGCCGAGCAGGGTTCACGTAATCTCCTGATGCGCGTTGTTGCCGCGTTGGTGCTTGCACCTATCGCCGTTGCGATCGCCTATGCCGGCGGTTGGCTCTGGACCGTTCTGGTGACAGTGACGGTGATCGGTCTTTATCTGGAATGGCTGGCGATCGTGGGGGCGGCGCGTCAGATGCGCGTGGTCGTGCCGGGCGTTGTTGGGCTTGCCACCGCTGGATGTTGCCTGGCGTTCGGACGGATCGATGCGTCGCTTGTGCTGTTGGCGGTGGGCTTCGCCGGCGTTGTATTGTTTTCGCCGGAGCGGCGCGGCTGGACCGCGACCGGATTTGGCTATGCGGCCGCGGCACAGATGGCATCGGTGCTGGTCCGGCTCGATCAACTCTGGGGATTTGTCGCGTTGATCCTGATCTTTCTGGTGGTGTGGGTGACCGATATTGGCGGCTATTTCGCTGGCCGCGGTATTGGCGGGCCGAAGCTCTGGCCGCGGGTCAGTCCCAACAAGACATGGGCTGGTGCGGTCGGTGGCTTTGCAGCGAGCCTTGTTGTCGCGGCAGGATTTGCGGTGATTGGCCTGGGCAGAACCGGCCCCTTGCTGGTGCTGGGCGCAGCGCTTTCCATTGCTTCCCAGTTCGGCGATCTCTTTGAATCTGCAGTGAAACGCCGTTTTGGCGTCAAGGACTCCAGCCATATCATTCCCGGGCATGGCGGGTTGCTCGATCGTCTCGACGGCTTCGTCGCGGCGGTGGTCTTGGCAGCGATTTTCGGATTTTTACGGGGCGGCGTGGATGGCGTCGGCCGCGGTCTTATGGTTTGGTGAAAATATGAGCGCAGTTCCGTTGCGTAACAGCAAGGCCCCGGCATCGGCCGTTCGCGCCGTCACCGTCCTGGGGGCCACCGGTTCGATCGGCGACAGCACGATGGATTTGCTGCGGGCCTCGCGGGACCGCTATCGTGTCGAGGCCTTGACGGCCAATACCAATGTCGACGGTCTGGCCAAGCTGGCAAAGGAATTCGGCGCCCGATTTGCGGCTGTCGCCGATCCCGGCCGGCTTGCCGAATTGAAGGACGCCTTGGCGGGTACCCGCATCGAGTGCGGCGCAGGTGAAAGCGCCATCATCGAAGCTGCGGCACGTCCGGCGGACTGGATCATGGCCGCTGTCAGCGGCGCGGCCGGATTGAAACCCGCGCTCGCCGCGGTCGATCGCGGTGCGACTGTCGCACTTGCAAACAAGGAATGCCTTGTTTGCGCAGGTGACTTCTTCATGCAGCGCGCAGCAAAGGCGGGGGCCTGCATCCTGCCCGCCGACTCCGAACACAATGCGTTGTTTCAGGCGCTCGGTTCCGGCAACCGGGATGAACTGGTTCGCGTCATCATCACGGCATCCGGCGGACCCTTCCGGACCTGGGCCAGCGCCGATATCGAGCGGGCCACACTGGCGCAGGCACTCAAGCATCCGAACTGGAGCATGGGACAGAAGATCACCATCGACTCGGCGTCGATGATGAACAAGGGGCTCGAGGTCATCGAAGCCTCGTATCTGTTCGCGCTGACACCGGATGAGATCGATGTTCTGGTGCACCCGCAATCGATCGTCCACGGCATGGTCGAATTTTCGGATCGTTCGGTCGTTGCGCAGTTGGGCTCGCCCGATATGCGCACCCCGATCGCGCATTGCCTCGGGTGGCCCGATCGCATTGTCGGGCCGGCAGCCAGGCTTGATCTCGCCAAGATCGGACAGCTGACCTTTGAGGCGCCGGATTTCGCTCGTTTTCCAGCACTTCGGCTGGCTTACGATGCGCTGCGGACCGGCCGCGGTGCGACCACGGTCTACAACGCCGCCAACGAGGTCGCGGTGGCGGCATTCATCGGCGGCAAGATCAAGTTTGGTGCGATCGCGCGGCTTGTCGAAGCCACGATGGACGCCTGGGTGCGTTCCGGCAATCTGGCGCCGCTGACGTCCGCGGACGATGCCATTGCTGTTGACCATAACGCGAGAAATAAGGCTGCCACCCTCTTGCCTCAAATTGCCGCAAAGGCATCCTAGAGCTGGGGACAGGGGCCTTCGGCTCTGGTGAAGGGGAATCCGATGGTCGAGTTTTTTCTGCATAGTTTCAATACGTTGAGCCATGGTTTTATCGGCTATATCATTCCTTTTCTGTTTGTTCTGACCATCGTCGTTTTCTTCCATGAACTCGGTCATTTCATGGTTGCCCGCTGGACCGGCGTAAAGGTTTTGACTTTCTCGCTCGGCTTTGGTCCCGAACTCGCCGGTTTCAACGACCGTCACGGTACGCGCTGGAAGATTTCGGCGGTCCCGCTCGGTGGCTATGTCAAGTTCTTCGGCGACGAAAGCGAGGCCTCGACCCCGTCGTCCGAAACGCTCGCCGGTATGACCGAAGAAGAACGTGCCGGCAGTTTCCACCACAAGAGGGTTGGACCGCGCGCTGCCATCGTTGCCGCCGGCCCGATCGCGAATTTCCTTTTGGCGATCGTGATCTTCACCGCTCTGTTCACGTTCTTTGGCAAGCCAAGCACGTCGGCGCGCGTCGACAAAGTGGAAGCGGGGAGTGCCGCAGCGGCTGCCGGCTTTGAGGTCGGCGACGTCGTAACGGCAATCGACGGCGCCGCGATCGGAAGCTTCTCCGATATGCAGCGCATCGTCGGCATTCACGCCGGTGAACAGCTCGCCTTCACGATCAAGCGCGGCGATACCACCGTGCAATTGCGCGGCACGCCGCAGCTGAAGGAAGTGAAAGACCCATTCGGCAATGCCCACCGACTCGGCGTGCTCGGAATCACCCGCTCGACTTCGCCCGGCGATGTCACGACCGAGCGCGTGGATCCGGCGACCGCGCTCTGGCTGGGCGTCAAGGAGACCTGGTTCGTGGTCGACCGCACGCTGGCCTATATCGGCGGGGTCTTCACGGGACGCGAAGCGGCCGACCAGGTCGGCGGCCCGCTGCGGATCGCCCAGATCTCAGGGCAGGTCGCGACCATCGGTCTGGCGGCGCTTGTTCATCTTGCCGCGGTGCTTTCGATATCGATCGGGTTGCTGAACCTGTTTCCGGTGCCGTTGCTCGATGGCGGTCATCTTTTGTTCTATGCGGTTGAGGCGGTGCGCGGCCGTCCCTTGTCGGACCGGGCGCAGGAGATGGGGTTCCGGATCGGACTAGGGCTGGTCCTGATGTTGATGGTGTTTGCCACCTATAACGACATCCTGCATCTGGCTGCCTCCTGATGCCTTATTTGACGGGCGTGGCCGATAGGCAACGTCTTGGAATGAAAATGAAATTGCACCGCAATAGGTTGTTTGCCGGCTGGGCAAAATTGGCTACAAGCGAGGCAACAAATGGGAATCTGCCGGTTCGTAGGGGTGCGATCCGGCATTGCAATGACAAGGGCGCGTTGCGCATGAATGTTGGAATGCGAGTGCGGGGCGGGGTACTGGCCGCGCTGATGATGTTCGGCGTGCCGGCCGCCGCCACGCTGGGCATCGCGCTTGTTTCGTCGCCTGCCACCGCCCAGACCGTGTCTTCGATCGAGGTTCAGGGTAACCGGCGCGTCGAAATCGAGACGATCCGCTCGTATTTCAAGGGGGGCGCCGGTGGTCATCTCGACCAGGGGCAAATCGATGACGGCCTCAAGGCTTTGATCGAGACCGGCCTGTTCCAGGACGTTAAAATCAACCACGTGGGCAACCGCCTGGTGGTGGTCGTGGTCGAAAACCCGGTCATCGGTCGCGTTGCCTTTGAGGGCAACAAAAAGGTCAAGGACGAACAGCTCACCTCGGAGATACAATCCAAGGCGCGCGGCACGCTGTCGCGTCCCATGGTCCAGTCNGACGCCCAGCGAATCGCGGAAATCTATCGTCATGCCGGCCGCTACGACATCACCGTGACCCCGGAAATCATCGAACAGCCCAACAATCGCGTCGATCTCATTTTTACGATTACCGAGGGCTCGAAAACCGCCGTCAAGTCGGTCGAATTCATCGGTAATTCCGCTTATTCGTCATATCGGCTCAAGGATGTCATCAAGACTCATGAATCGAATCTGCTGAGCTTCATCAGCGGCGGTGACCTCTACGATTCGGATCGGGTCGAAGCGGATCGCGATCTGATTCGCCGCTTCTATTTGAAACATGGTTATGCCGACGTGCAGGTGGTGGCCGCGCTGACGGAATACGATCCGTCACGCAAGGGCTTCCTGGTGACCTTCAAGATCGAAGAGGGCCAGCCGTATCGGGTTGCGTCGGTCACTTACCAGTCCAGTATTGCCACNTTTAACGGAAACACACTCAGCAGCTTCTCGCGGGTAAGNGTCGGGTCGATGTATAATGCCGAAGCGCTCGAGAAGTCCGTCGAAGAGATGCAGATCGAGTGCTCGCGGCGGGGCTACGCATTTGCGCTCGTGCGGCCGCGCGGCGATCGCGATTTCGAAACGCATACCGTTTCAATCGTCTTCACGATTGACGAAGGCCCGCGAACCTACATCGAGCGCATCAACGTGCGCAACAATACCCGTACCCGGGACTACGTNATTCGCCGCGAATTCGATATCTCNGAGGGCGACGCGTACAACCGCGCGCTGGTCGATCGTGCCGAGCGCCGCCTGAAGAATCTTGATTTCTTCAAAACCGTGAAAATCACCACCGAACCCGGCTCCTCCAGCGATCGCGTGATTCTCAACGTCGATCTCGAAGAGAAATCCACCGGTGACTTCTCGGTTTCCGGCGGTTACTCCACAGTTGATGGCCCGCTCGCCGAGGTCAGTGTTTCCGAACGCAATTTGCTGGGCCGCGGCTTGTACGCCAAGGCCTCGGTCACTTATGGCGAATATGCGCGCGGGGTCTCGCTCTCGTTCGTCGAGCCCTATTTGCTGGATTACCGTGTCGCGCTCGGGCTTGACGTGTTCTATCGCGCGCAACTGGCCAATCTTTTCATTTCGTACGGCACCTCGACCATCGGATTCTCGCCAAGACTGGGCTTCCAGCTCCGCGAGGATCTGAGCTTGCAGCTTCGTTATTCGATCTATCAGCAGGAAATCTCGCTGCCCTCCACGCTTGACAACTGCAACAATATTTCTCCCGCCAACGCGACCGGGATGCCATTTTACCCGACGCCGAATTATATCATTCAGGTTCTGGGTGGCGTCGACCCCACCGGTAACTCTCAAGCGGGTCTTCCCCCGGGCTGTCTGGGTGCGGGCCAATCCTCGTTGCCGGTTCGAAAGGAACTGGCTGCTGGCCCGGAGATCATCTCGGCGGTGGGCTATTCGCTGGATTACAACACGCTGGACAACAACAAGAACCCGACCGACGGTCTACTCATCAACTTCAAGCAGGACTTCGCCGGTGTCGGAGGCGACGTTAGCTACCTGAAGTCCACGGTCGATGCGAAATACTACACGCCGTTGGTCGCCGACGCCGTCGGGCTGTTCCGCGTTCAGACTGGTATGCTCAACAGCGTCGGCAACAGCGACCTTCGGATGCTCGACAATTTCCAGATGGGCCCGAATCTGGTCCGCGGCTTTGCTCCCAACGGCATCGGTCCACGCGATTTGACCTTCTTCCCCTATACCGGAACCGGCGACGCGCTGGGCGGCACCAAATATTGGGGTGCGTCGGTCGAAGTGCAGGTGCCGTTCTGGTTCCTGCCAAAGGACATCGGCCTGAAGGGCGCCGTGCACGCCGACGCCGGGTCATTGTGGGATTATCGGGGACCGTCGCAGTGGGCCGCTACCGGCGAAATAAACGGAATGGTCAACGGACATTTCTGTAATTGCGGAATGGTCTTCGACGATGCCAATGTCATCCGCTCCTCTGCCGGTGTCGGCCTGATCTGGGCCTCTCCGTTCGGACCGCTGCGCTTCGATTACTCGGTCCCGATCACGAAGGGCAAGTATGACATCGTGCAGCAATTCATGTTCGG
>JGI24140J50213_10000528_pt1 | contig 17678 bp, 15 predicted proteins | sample BarGraIncu00222A_FD_50213 | JGI IMG/M metagenome (IMG submission 50213)
CGCCGGGCATGACCAAGCTGCCTGCCAAGANNANCGCCAGCACCAGCACCAGCACCAGCACCAGCGCATTAGGGCGTGGACTCATTCAAAACCGGACACCGGCATTTCCGAGATACCCGGCACCCGCTAATCGGACATCGTCGGACGCCAATGATCCGGAGCGGGACTTCGTATCTTCCGCTGCGGTCTAGGTTAGCTCCCGCGAAAACTCATTAGATACAAACCTTCGGATATCCCTCTTCGGACCCGGAGCGATCATGGACCGCGCACGAATGCGCGATCATGATCCACCGCACCGGCAACTGCCCTAGCGCTTGCCTTGCGACCTCAAGCGTTGCACCGGCTGCGGTTGCGGCACCGCGGTGGGATTGGTCGTCGCCGTAAACGAATCGTTCAGTTTGAAAGAATCGTTCAGCCTGCGACGCTCCTGCCAGGGCCGCACCACGTTGAGGTAGAGTTCGCGGGTCCCCATGATGGAGATCGCGATGCCGAATGGGATCATGAAATACAGGATCCGGAACACCACCAGCGTGGCCACCAGCTGCTCCCTGCCGAATTCAGGAAGTGCCACCAGCATTGCAGCGTCGAACACGCCGAGGCTGCCCGGCGCATGGCTGGCGAACCCAAGCAGGGTCGCCAGAATGAACACCACCGCCAGCGAAATGAAATCGATGTCCGGTTGCGTCGGCATCAGCAGATACATCGCGCAGGCGCAGAATCCGAGGTCAACCACGCCGATCAGGATTTGCAGCAGCGTCAGCCGCGCCGAGGGCAATACCACCTTCCAGCCGTTCTGGCCGAGCTCGCGACGATTCTTGCCCATCACGAGCCAGGTGAAATAGGCGGCGATGCCGGCGAGGCAGCCGAGCGCGATCAGCCGGTTGACCGCCGCCGGCAGCAGGTCCATCGCGCTCGCCGCCGAGGGGTGCCATGCCATGCCGAACCCGAGTACGAACAAATTGCCGAGCCAGAACGTCAGGCCGGATAGAAAGCAAATCTTGGCGACGTCGATCGCGGTCAGCCCGTAATCGGCATAGATCCGGAAACGGATCGCGCCGCCGGTGAAGACGGTGGCGCCGATGTTGTGGCCGATCGAATAGCTGGTGAAGCTCGAAAGTGCTGCGATGCGATAGGGGACGTGCTTCTTGCCGATGGTCCGCAGCGCAAAGAAATCATAAAATGTCAGCGTGCAGAATGCTCCGATCACGCAAAACGCGGCGAGCACCACATGGGTCAGCGGGATGTCGGTGAGCGCAACCAGAATNACNCCGGTGTTGACGCCTTTGAGGGTGCGCACCANGGTCGTGATCGCAAGCGTGATGATGAGCAGGCTCGCGGCGATACCGAGCCGTTTCCAGCCGATCCGTTCCTTGAAGCCACGCCCGAGCGTGGTCAGCAGTCGATGCATTCGTCCTCCCGGCAGGGGCGGCGATAATAAGCCCGTCGGAGCGATTGGCGCCCAGGCCGCCGACCATCGCTCCATATGTGAAAGACCCTTAAGGCAAAAACGTCCCGGTGTGCAGTCCTTGACAACGCTACCTTCGGCCTTCGATCGCGGCTGGTGTCACACGCCATACATATGTCCAGATAATGCAAGATGCGAATCGAGCCCCCGCACGGCCCTCGCCCGTGGCATTGGGACAAAACGTCGCGCAGACCGTGTCCACGTGGCGTTTGGCGTCGTGCTGGCCGATTTGCTGTACCTGAATCGCCCAAAATCCGCCTCTGGCGGCAACATTCCATGCCCGGTCTCGATCAAGGTCGGTATACACTGATTTTCTCAAACTGGGGGGTCGGGATCATTGATGGAGCACGCGCGCCGCGCTGAGGCAGGTTTCCCGGTTTACCGGGCGGAACCCCTGTCGGCTCCTATCGGTGCAATTAATCGACGCATCAATTGGCGCTACGCGTTTGCGGTGGGCAGCTATCACCTGCTGGCATTGCTGGCGTTCTATCCCTGGTTCTTCAGCCGGACCGGCGTCGCGTTGGCGGTGATCGGGGTCTATGTCTTCGGTGCTGCCGGGATCAACCTCTGTTATCATCGGCTGCTCAGCCACCGCAGCTTTAGCTGTCCGCTGTGGCTTGAGCACACTTTTGCGATCATCGCGGTTTGCTGTCTCGAGGATACGCCCGCCCGGTGGGTGGCCACCCATCGCCTGCACCATCACCGCGCCGATGAGCGGCCCGACCCGCACAGTCCGCTGGTCAGCCTGTTCTGGTCGTATATCGGCTGGTTGTTTATCGAAAATACCGACCTGCACCGGGCGACGTCGTACGACCGCTACGCGCGCGACATCATCCGCGACAAATTCTATCGATGGATCGAGCGCAACGTGGTGTGGATTACGCTGGCGCAATCGCTGGCGTATTTCGCGGCCGGCCTGCTGATCGGGATATCGATGGGAGACACGGTCGACGAGGCGCTGCAATTTGGCGCGAGCGTTTGGCTCTGGGGCGTCGTCATCCGGACCGTTCTGGTTTGGCATGTCACCTGGTGCGGAAATTCCTTTCCGCATTTGTTCGGCTACCGCAATTACGAAACCAGCGACAACAGCCGCAACAATGCGTGGGTGGCGATCATCACCAGCGGCGAAGGATGGCACAATAATCACCACGCCGAACCCGGTTCGGCCTCCAATCAGCGGCACTGGTGGGAGATCGACCTGACCTATTTGCTGCTGCGATTGCTGGTGCTGCTGGGTCTCGCCTGGGACGTCCAGTTGCCGAAACGCTCCATTTCGCCGCGCGTCTGACCCGGATCTCGCGCCGGTCAGTTAGTTGCGCGGCGTTCCATCCGTCGCGATCGTTCCATCTGTCGCAGCATCACTTGTTCCCTTCTCAGGTTTCCGCGATTTGCAGGAACAACACTGCGATCGGCTGGTTAGCGCTGATACCAGCAACCCGGACAAATCGGCGTGCCGGCGACGACACCCGCGCTGTTCTGTCCCCAGAGCAAAAGGACCCGGCTAATGGGACTCTTCACCAAAGACATCAAGACCATGGACGATCTGTTCCTGCATCAGCTTCAAGACATCTATTATGCTGAGAAGCAGCTCGTAAAGGCGCTTCCGAAAATGGCCGAAAAGGCAACGGACAAGCTGCTCAAGCAGGGCTTTCTCACCCATCTCGATGAAACCAAAACGCATGTGCAGCGCCTCGAACAAGTGTTCAAGATGCATGGTGCCGAGGTTAAGGCGGTCGACTGTCCGGCGATCGACGGCATCATCGAGGAAGCGGACGAGGTGACCGGCGAGGTCGCGGATAAATCCGTGCTGGACGCGGCCTTGATCAATGCCGCACAGGCCGCCGAGCACTACGAGATCACGCGCTATGGCAGCCTGATCGCGTGGGCGAAACAGCTTGGCCGCGCCGATTGCGCCAGCCTGTTGCAAAAGACGCTCGATGAGGAAAAGGCGACCGACAAGAAATTGACCACGCTGGCCGAGGGCAGGGTCAATCTTCGCGCCGCGAGCTGATTGTTCGCCATCGCCGGATGATTGAGACAAGCGTCGCGCGGCAGGTCCGCGCGACGTTTGCTTTTGGTGAAGAAAGCGGGCGCGCCATCGGATGCAATCTGCAGTGACACTTCGATGCTAGCCGAAGTGTTGGCCCGCAACGGAAACTATGGTGACCGCGTTGGTTCCTCGAATTGAGTGAGGTCACCCATGCGAAATGCTTCCCTGAAGTTTCAACCGTTTCCGGCTGACGGCATCTATGCTGGCTCCGAAGGCAAATCGGCCCACGAACCTCTCGACGTCGCTGACGCTTGCGGCCATGAGCCTCGGCTATGGCGTGGTTCAACTCGATGTCACGATCGTCAACACCGCTCTCAACGGCATCGGCACGTCGCCGGCTTCCTCAACGCGACCCGGCAAACCGGCAGCGTGCTGGGTGTCGCGCTGTTCGGCTCGCTGATCGGTCAGGCCGACGCTTTCATGGCGGGCGCGCATGCGGCGCTGATCATCTCGGCGAGCCTTCTGCTTGCGGCGGCGGCAATCTGGCGCGGCACTTCAAACCGGGCGTCACATTGATCGGAGAAGGCTTGATCGGAAGCCGCGCGAGCTCAGGCCCTGCGCAGCGCAAAGTGCGCACCGCAAAATGCCATCAGCGCGCCGAGAGACAACGCTGCAAGACCCGCGAGCACGCCGGATATGGTCGGGATCGCGCTTGGCGCCGCAGCGGCTTGAGCCGCGCCGGCCAGCACCAGCACGCCGATCGCGATCAGGAACTGCCGCATCCGCCGTGGAATCTGCCCCGACACCGCGCTGTCCATCAATGTCGCGGTGAAATAACCCCCTGAAAAACCGACCGTCGCGATCAGCCACCAGGCGATGGCCGCACCCGCGGGCATGAAGCTGCGCGTATCGGATCGCCACAGGCCGCCGAGGTCGAGCCCGTACCGCGCGCCGAGCATGTGCACGGCGAGCGCCAGCAGCACGCCCGAAATCATGGCGCCGGCGAGGATCAGGCGGCGCGGAAAATAGGTCGTCTCGGCCATGGTCTGCTTGTAAGATGAAGCCTGCGGTGCGTGCAAGCCGGCATCACGAATCCGGCCGACGCTTCGCGAAGGGCTCGCATTCGGGAGCGACTGAAAAGTCATGACGTTCGGACTTCTCGCCTTGATCGCCGCGGCTCTCTTCACCGGCGCCGCGTTTTACGTGAATGTCGTCGAGCAGCCGGCGCGGCTGTCGCTCGACGATCGCGCGCTGCTCACGGAATGGAAACCTTCCTACCGGCGCGGGGCGGCGATGCAGGCGCCGCTGGCGCTGGTGGGTTTCCTTCTGGCCGTGATCGCATGGTGGCAGACTTCGGAGGTCGGCTTCTTGGTCGGCGGCGTTGCGATCGTCGCGGCGTGGCCATGGACGCTGATCGGCATCAAGCCTACCAACGATGCACTGCTGGCGACCGAGCCGGATCAAGCCGGGTCGCAGGTGCGCGCGCTTGTGGTCAAATGGGGCGCGCTCCACGCGGTGCGCACCGGCCTCGGCGCGCTCGCGACCGTCGCATCCTTGTGGGGATGCCTGATGCACGTCGCATGATCTTCGGAAACCCCAGCGCTTGCGTCGAGTGGCATACGACCCATGGCGCCTGATGGATCCAATGAAGCGATCTCCGGCGCCCGTTACGCCTATAAGGCGTCGCTGATCGGCGCAGCGCATCGATTCGAACTGACCGACGTGGGCTTGTCCTGGCAGATTGGCGGCCGATCCGGTGTGTGGCCTTACGCCGGGATTTCGGCGATCCGGCTGTCATACCGTCCGGTGTCGATGCAGTCGCGGCGGTTTCGCGCCGACATCGAAAGCGCGGCTCATGGGCGCATCGTCATCCTGTCGACCAGCTGGCAGACCGCGGCCCTGATGGCGCCGCAGGACCATGACTATCGTGCCTTCATCACGCAGTTGCATGCGCGCATGAAACAGGCCGCAAGCAACGCGACGCTGACCGGCGGGCTGCGGCCGCGCATCCATGCCGCGGCGGTTGTCTTGCTGATCCTGGTCGCCATCGCGATGGCCGGACTTTTCATTCGCGCCATAGCTGTCGGCGAATGGGCGGGCGCATTGTTCCTGGTCGGCTTCGCCGCCCTGTTTGCCTGGCAGATTGGCGGCTTTGTCAGCCGCAACCGGCCGCGCGCCTATACGTTCGATGATTTGCCGGTGGCGCTGCTGCCATAGGGCTATGGCGGCGGTGCGGAAACCTGCCGTCATCACGCGGCCGCCAACACACCCCAGTTCACCGCAAAACCTTCGCCGTCGTCGGATCGATCGGAAATACGGCGAGGCCTTGCTGCGCGCGGAGCGGTGCGCCGTTCGCCCAAGCGGTTGATTCGCGAGATCGCGTAGTCGACGGCCACCCGCGACAGGCGTATCGCGAGCCGGGCCAGCCGTGCCACAAGGCGCAGCATCGCCCGAACATGGTCGCGTCCGGCCACCAGCCGGATCATCACCACGAACTCAAGATACATCAGCGTGTCACCGGCAAACAGCAATGCCAGATCGATCGGAGCCGTTTGAGCAAAAGCCATCACCAGGATGGCGATCGCGACAAATTCCAGCACGCGACGGATGGTCAGGCGGCTGAGAAAGTCGGCGAACTGCACCACCAGCACTTCCCAAAGCGCGTCGCCGAACGCCAGCGGCATTTCGTAGGACCACTTCCGCCACAAATTCTTCACCGGACCAACTCCGCAGATATTCAGTGCCGTACCACCAGCACGGAGCATTTGGCGTAGCGCACCACATGGCCGGCGTTGGAGCCGAGAAAATAGGTCCGCATCGCCGGCCGGTGCGATGTCATGACGATCAGGTCGGCCTTGATCGCCGACGCCTCTTCGAGAATTTCGTGATAGATGCCGCCCTGCCGCACCACGGTGGAGATGCGCGCGGCATCGATGCCGGATTCACGCGCCACGATGGCGAGTGCTTCCTCGGAGGTCTGGCGCTGCTGGGTGTCGAAATCCGCCGGCACATATTCCGCCAGCATCACCGGCGTCATCGGCAGCACGTTGAGAAGCCGTACCGCGCCACTCCAAGTCTGCGACAATGTCGCCGCGGTCGCAATCGCGGGCTTTGCCAGATCGGTATCGGCCAGATCGATCGGGACCAGAATGGATTTGAACATCTGCGCCTCCGGGTGCGGGGCGAGCCTAGCACAAAACCAGGTTTTGGCGACGCGGCGGAGGGTCGGCTTACTCGCTGGAGGTTTGCTTCAGCAACTTCGGACTGACAAACAGCACCAGCCGTCCGCGGCGGAATGCCACATCGGCCCAGTCGTCCACAGCAAAATCGAGGACCGCAAGACCCGATGTCGGCAAATTGCCGGCGAGCGCCTTGCGGCCGGCCGCGTCGCCGCTGCCGGCCAGCGCGAGCGCCAGTTCATGCATGCCGGGATTATGCCCGATCACCATCAGCCGCTGCGCATCAGCCGCTGACGCCGAGCGGACCGCCGCCAGGATCTGCAACGGATCGGCGCCATAGAGTTCCGGCAGCTGTTCCAGATGCGGTTGCGGGACGAAATCCTTCATCGCCGCCCAGGCTATTTCCCAGGTCTGCTGGGTCCGGGTCGCGGTTGAGACCAGCACCGCATCGGGAAACGGCGGATGGGTTGCGATCCAGCCGCCGATCTCGGCGGCGTCGTTGCGGCCGCGGTCGTCGAGACGGCGGTCCTGATCGCGGCCACTGGGCGCGTCGGTCTCTGTCTTGGCGTGACGCAGCAGCATCAAACGGCGCATGGCGCAATCTCGACTGGTTTCAGGCCCGAGGGCGGAGTGCGCGGGTTGGGGAAAAGATCATGCGCTCTTTCAATAGTTTAGAGCGCGACCGGATGCAAAACCGGATTCCATTTTTGCGGATCGCGCGCGAGGCGGTGGTTCGGCGCTTGTGTTCACCTTCGCTGCAGCTCCGTCAAGTGAGCTTCTGAGCGGAATCTACGCTGGAATCATGATTTCGCGGTGTCCTTTGAATGCAAAGTTCGCCGGAACATCGGGATGATCGGTACAAGGTGACAAGCGCCCGGCAGGTCCGTAAGAAAACAACATGAGCGAGACTTCCGCAGGCGCGACCAATCGACAGGATGCCGCCGGCATGCCGGAGCGGTTGCGTCTTTCCTTCGATCTGGATGTCGACATCTGCGTGGTCGGCGCGGGGCTTGCCGGGCTCACGGTGGCACTGGAAGCCGCGCGTCTCGGCGCCAGCGTCGCCGTTCTGGAGGGGCGGCACGTCGGCTGGGGCGCATCCGGCCACCAGCTCGGCACGGTAATGCCGGGTTACGGCCTGCCGATCAGCGACTTGATCGCACGCGTCGGCTTCGACGACACCCGCGAGCTCTGGTCGTTGTCGAAGCAGGGCGCCGATCTGGTCCGGGCCAATGCCACCGAAGAATTGATGCCAGGCATCGCGCTCAGCGAGGGCGTGCTGGAGGTCTCCAATGTCGATGCCGGCGATCGACTGATCAGCCGGCTGCAGATGCTGGGCGAGGATTTCGAAACCGAGGTCGAAGGCTGGCAGGTCGATCGCGTGCGCGATCAGCTCAGGACCGGGCATTATTTTCATGGCGTCTATTATCCAAAGGCGTTTTCGATCGACGGCCGCAAATATGTCCATGGCCTTGCCGCGCTGGCGCGGCGGGCAGGGGCGCGGATTTTCGAGGACACGCCGGCCGTCAGCGTCGACTGGTCGGGGATTCGCAAGCGCATCGTCACGCCATCGGCACGGTTGCGTGCGTCCCACATCGTGCTCGCGGGCAACGTCCATCTCGGCGCGCCGCTGCGGCGGTTGTCGGAAACGCTGCTGCCGGTTTGGCGCTACGCGGCGGTAACCGCGCCGCTTGGCGAGCGCCTTGCCGAGGCGATCGCGTTCCAGGGATCGGTGATCGACAGTGACGGCATCGATCATTTCCGGATCGTCGATGGCGGCCGGCTGATGTGGGCTTCGCCGGAAACCACCTGGGCGGCCCGGCCGGAGCGATTCGCCGGCGCCATTGCGCGCCGCATCCGCACGATTTTTCCCCAGCTCGGAGAAGTCGAGATTGCCGAGGTCTGGGGCGGCGCGGTTGGAGAGACGGTGCATGGCATGCCGCAGATCGGCCAGTTGCGTCGCGGCCTGTGGGTGGCCAGCGGCTTCGGCCGCCAGGGCTTGAACACCTCGGCGATCGCCGGGCAGTTGATCGCCCGCAGCATTCTGTGGGGCGACGAACGCTGGCGGCTGTTCTCGCCGTTCGAACTGGTATGGGCGGGCGGGCCGACCGGCCGCGTTGCCGGACATCTCGTCGGGATGTGGGGCCGGGGAAGTTCCGCCGCTGCCGGCGCATTGGCGCGCCATCGGGAACGGGTGCGGACCAGCGAGGGCCTGCGCGAGGGGCTCCGTGAGGCGCGCCTGGCGGAGGCCAATCGCCAAGCCGGCACGCTACCGCCGCGCCGCCGCCCGCCGCCGGGCCACCCGCTTTCAGGGCATCCGCAGCCGTCAGCGCCGGTCAGTCCGGGTGAAGGCGAAGGCTGACTTTGCTCGCCTCGCTGCCCGTGGGGCGCGGGTTCGGAGTGCGGGCGCTCGCAAGAAAGTGAGAAAATTCCGGGCCAATCGGTGTAACTTTCATGCTGGCGTCCCGTAATTGGCAGCGAGCCCCTCGAACTCGTTTCGCACGGAGACCATCATGATTGACCGCCGTATCTTGCTTGCCTCTGTCGCCAGCCTGTTTGGACTGGCGGCGTTCCGCTGGCTGCGGATTTCCCCGGTGCAGGCTTCGGAGAAATTCGAGGTTGAAAAGACCGACGCGGAGTGGCGTGCGCAGCTCACGCCGCAGCAATATGAAATCCTGCGCAAGGAGGGCACCGAGCGTCCCGGATCGAGCCCGCTGCTCAAGGAGCACCGCAAGGGCATCTTCGCCTGCGCCGGCTGCGACCTGCCGCTGTTCTCCTCGGAGACGAAATACGAGAGCGGTACCGGCTGGCCGAGCTTCTTCCAGCCGCTTGAGAACGCCGTGGGCAAGACCGAAGACCGGACGCTGGGGATGCTGCGCACCGAAATTCACTGCCGCCGCTGCGGTGGGCATCTCGGGCACGTCTTCAACGATGGGCCGAAGCCGACCGGCCTGCGCTACTGCATGGACGGCTTTGCGCTGCTGTTTCATCCGGCCACGCCGTCATCGACCTGATCGGGCTCTAACCTCTTGACGCGCTTTCTTCGCGCGTCGGCTTCGCCCAAAAGCGCTGTACGCGCCCGGCAATTGTTGCCCGCCCGGCAATAGTGCCCCGGTCTTCGGACCGGGGCATTTCTATTTAAGCGTATGAAATACCGGGCTTTTTATTTTGGCACGGCGCTTGCGATGTCTCTTTCGATGACGGCCATGGCGTGAATGCCGGCTGGCCGCCCGGATCGAATGTGGAGACAATGTTATGGGTATCTTCGACGCGCTCAATACCGCGGTGGGCGGCCTGCAGGCTCAATCTTTCTCCTTGCAGAACATTTCGGGCAACATCGCGAATTCATCCACCATCGGTTACAAGGGCATCAATACCAGCTTCGAGGATCTCGTTCCCGATGCGACGTCACCCAGCCGGCAAGTCGCAGGTGGCGTCACCGCTTATGCGCAACAAACCATCACCACGGCGGGCACCGTCTCCGCGACGACCGTCGCAACCAACATGGCGATCAACGGCGATGGTTTCTTTGACGTGCAGAAGCCGACCAGCACGGTCGACAATTCGCCGGTCTTCAACGGGGTAACCGACTACACCAGACGCGGCGACTTCCAGGTCAATGCCAACGGGAACCTGATCAACGGCGCCGGTTACTATCTGATGGGTGTTTCGGTGGATCCGACCACCGGAAATCCGGTCGGCAACGTGCCTCAGGTCTTGCAGTTTCAGAACAATTTTGTTCCGGCGCAGCCCACTACGTCGATACAATACGCGCTTAACCTTCCCACCACCCCGTCAACCTCGGCGAGCCCCACGGGGGCGGCCGGCAGCATTGTGGCGGCGGGAGGGCTCGACCCCGGTAACTTCACCGCCGGACATAACCCGTTGGTGACCGGCACGCCGACGTTTGCAAATGCATCGGTCACCGGCACCGCGGTCAACGATCAGGAGACGCCGGCAGCCGCGATTACCGCGTCCACGGCATTGTCCGGAGCGGCAGGAACCAATTCGTTGACGTCAGGCTTCGTGGCCGGCAACACCATCACGGTGGACGGCACGGTTCTGACCTTCGTTGCCAGCGGCGCTACCGGCAATCAGCTTAACGTCACCGATTCCGTCGGGACTCTTCTCAGCAAGATTCAGTCGATCACGGGAGTTGCGCCTTCCATCAGCAGCACCGGCGCCATTACGCTGAATTCGGGCACGGCCGCCAATCTTTCGGTCAGCAGCAATAATGCGGCCGCTTTCGGGGCTCTCGGTTTTGCCGGCACGGCGACTGCGGCGCGCGTCAGCAACCCCGGCACCGGAACGGTGATCGGGGACGACAGCACGACTTTCGTGAATGAGTCCATCAGCGGAGGCGCCGTGACGGCGTATAATTCCGCGGGAACGCCGGTGAACGTCCAATTGCGGTGGGCTTTGACCGCTACTGCCAGCGGCGCGAGCACCTGGAATCTGTTCTATCAGACCGATCCCTCCGCCACCGGAACCTCGCCCGCCTGGGTCAACGTCGGCACCAACTTCACATTCGGACCCTCGGGTGCGCTCACGAGCCCAACGACCGGGACGGTTTCGATCCCCAACCTGACGGTCAGCAATCAATCGCTTGGGGCCGTCTCGATCAGCTTCGGATCGTCGGGGCTTACGCAATACGCCAGCACCGGCGGCACCGCGACCATCAACAACATAACGCAGAACGGATTCGCCGCGGGCCAGTTGCAGTCGCTAGCGATCAATAATAACGGCATCGTGGTTGGAACATTCTCCAACGGACAGAATATCGATCTTGCCGCGGTCACGCTGTCACACTTCAACGGCACCAATTACCTGCACGCTCTGGATGGCGGAGCTTATGCTGCGACCGAACTGTCCGGGCCGGCCATCCAGGGCGCATCAGGTACGATCAGCGGATCATCGGTGGAAGGCTCCAATGCGGACATCGCCGACCAATTCACCAAGTTGATCGTGACCCAGCAGGCCTATTCAGCGAACACCAAGGTCATCACCACGGCCAACGACATGGTTCAGAGTTTGCTGAGCGTGATACGGTGACGACATCAACACGCGTGACGTGAGTTGAGATAGGCAAAAGCATGAGTTTGAGTTCAGCCCTCTCGATCGCGATGTCCGGCCTGAACGCGAACCAGGCCGGACTTTCGATCGTCTCCTCCAATGTCGCCAACGCCAGTACGCCCGGCTATGTCAGCCAGAGCATTAATCAGGTCGAAGCGAATTATGGTAGCGCGGGTACCGGCGTGCAGATCGCCGGTATCAGTCGTGCGCTCAATACATATGTTCAGAGCCAGTTACGCACCGAGACATCCGGAGGCGGATACGCCGATCGGATTTCCAATATCCTGACACAACTGCAGAACATCTACGGCACCCCCGGCGGGCAAGGCACGCTTGAAACCGGGTTCAGCAATCTAACCTCGGCCGTGCAGGGCCTTTCGGCGAATTCGGGAAGCTATTCCGCGCAGAGCGCGGTCATCACCGCCGCGCAGAACCTGGCGCAGCAACTGAATTCGACCACGCAGGGCATCCAGGCGCTGCGCTCGAACGTCCAGCAGGATATTTCGACGTCGATATCTTCAGCGAATACCGCGATGTCTCAAATCGCCAATCTGAACACCCAGCTTCAAGGGATGAGTTCGACCGATCCCAGCGCGGCGACCCTGCAAGACCAGCGCGACACCGCGATCAATACGCTTTCGCAACTGATGGATGTTCGTGTCACGACCAGCGGCAACAATCAGGTCTCGATCTACACCAATTCAGGGGTTGAGCTGGTCGGTGCGCAGGCGTCGAAACTGTCGTTCAACGGGCCTGCGGCGCTGAGCGCCTCGAATCTCTACAGCACCAATCCAACCCAGAACGGGGTCGGCACCATCACGCTGACGAGCCCGAGTGGTGCCACGGTCGACATGGACGCGACAAATGGCTTCAGTTCCGGCCAGATCGCGGCCGATCTCAAGTTGCGCGACACCACGCTGGTACAGGCACAGAACCAGGTCGATCAGCTGGCCGCCTCGATCTCGAGCGCGCTGTCGGACACCACGACCGCCGGGACGGCGGTGACGTCAGGTACGCAAGCCGGCTTCACGCTCGATCTGTCGAACATGCAGCCGGGCAACACCATCAATCTGACCTATACCAATACCGCGACCAATACGCAGCAGCAGCTGCAGATCGTCGCCGTGGGCACTTCTTCCGTGCTGCCTTTGCCGGCCACCTCGAGCACGAGCCCCAACACGACGGTGATCGGCGTCAATGTTTCAGGCGGCATCGCCTCGATCGTCGCGCAATTGAACGCCGCATTGGGCGGCGCCAACCTGCAATTTTCCAACCCGTCGGGCTCGACATTGCAGGTGCTTAATGGCACCGCTACCGGCTCCGCCGTCAGCTCGGCCTCGGCGACCATCACGGCCTCGTCGCTGACGAGCGGCAGTCCGGCGCTGCCGCTCTTTACCGACGGAAACGCGCTCTATACGGGAGCGCTCACCACCAGCGGATCACAGTTGACGGGATATGCCGGCCGCATCACCGTGAACCCCGCGGTGATCGCCAATCCGTCCAATCTCACCGCCTACAGCACATCGCCCCCGACCGCGTCCGGCGACACNACGCGCGCGGATTTCATCAATTCGCAACTGACCACCGGTTCGTTCACCTATTCGCCGCAGACCGGCCTCGGCTCGTCCTCGACGCCGTTCACCGGAACGATCACCAGCTACATGCAGCAGTTTCTCAGTCTGCAGGGCAATAACGCGACCAATGCGCAGCAACTGCAGCAGGGTCAGGACGTCGTCGTGAATACGCTGCAGCAGACTTATAATACCACCACGGGCGTTAACATGGACGCGCAAATGTCCAATCTGATTGCGTTACAGAATGCCTATTCCGCCAACGCCCATGTGATGGCCGTCGTGCAATCGATGTTCTCGACTTTACTGCAGGCGCAGAGGTAAGGCGACTTGAATGGCGATCAATAGCATCGGGTCCAGTACATCTCTGCTGGGACAATCCGTTCTCAACATCAAGAACCAGCTCAACACTCTGCAGGTTCAGCTTGCGACCGGCGAAAAGTCGACGACCTATTCCGGGATGGGCACGGGTGAGGGGTTTGCTATCGCCGCCCGCGCCCAACTGTCGAACATCACCGGCTATCAGAGCACGATCACCAATGTCGGCACCACGATCAGTGCCGCCAACACCGCGTTGCAGGCGCTGTCCAGCACCAGCAGCAATGTCGAGACCGCGGCCAATAGCGGTTCGAAGACCCTGAACAGTAACGGTCAGACGGCCGGTCAGGTGACGGCGATCTCGCAGCTGTCGTCGATGCTGTCGATTCTCAATACCCAGGGTGGCAACGGATATATTTTCTCCGGCGCTGCCACCAATACCCCTTCGGTGGCGACCGCCGACGCGATTCTCAACGGCAATGGCGCCCAGGCCGGGCTGACGCAGATCATCAGCGAGCGCCAGCAGGCCGACCTCGGCACCACCGGCCTCGGCCGTCTCACGGTGTCGGCTCCGACCACGACCTCGGTCTCGCTGGCGCAAGATAGCTCGNCGTTCGGCATCAAGCTGGGCNCCGTCAGCTCGACGCTGACGGGGGCGACGGTGACAGGTCCGGCCGGTTCGCCAGCGGCGATATCGGTCGATCTCGGCGCCACCAATCCCAATCCGGGCGATCAGTTGAACATCACGCTCAACATGCCCGACGGCACCACCCAGTCGATCAAGTTGACGGCGACGACGACCTCGCCGCCGCCGACGGGATCCTTCACCATCGGCGCGACCCCGGCTGCGACCGCTGCCAACCTGCAAACGGCGTTGACGACGTCGATCACCACGGTTGCCAACACCTCGCTGGTTGCCGCTTCCGCGATGGAGGCCTCGAGCAATTTCTTTGACCAGCCGCCGCAGCGGGTCAGCGGTCCTCCGTTCAACACGGCCACATCGCTCGTCAACGGGACGTCGGCGAATACCGTATCCTGGTACACCGGCGGCACCACCACGGGATCCGCCCGCGCCACCCAGGTCGCCCAGATCGGTCCGTCCCAGACCGTGGATTACGGCATACAGGCCAACGAGCAAGGCATCGCATCGCAGCTGCAGGCGATCGCTGCCTTCGCGGCCTTTACCGTTTCGCCCACCAATAGCAATGCCGCCGCGCAGGTTTCGGACATGAGTGCGAGCGTGGCGCAGGCGCTTTCAACCCAGCCCACCCAGCAGTCGATCCAGGATATCCAGACCGACCTCGCCAATGCCCAGACCACCATGTCGACGGCGTCATCGCTGCAGACCCAAACCCAGAGCACGCTGCAGGATATGGTGTCGCAGATCGAGACCGTTTCGCCCGACCAGGTCGCCAGCCAGATTCTGGCGCTGCAGACCAGCCTTCAGGCATCCTATCAAACCACCTCGATGCTATCGCAGCTCAGCCTGGTGAAATTTCTGCCGGTTCCGACCGCATAACGCCTGGTTTGTTCAATTCGGCCGCAAACGTCGCCGCGTCCTGCGCGCTGGAAAACGCTGCGGTAAACGTATCGTTAACCAAGTCTGTTTACGTTTCGTAAATGCAGGCTGACGCCGTTTGGTTGCCTTGAACCCTGGTGTTGCACCGGCAGAACGCGGCGCTGTGGCGTGGGGTTTCGACAATGCTAGACAGTGCCGTGCGGTTCGATCCGGCCGAGGATCCGATTTCTCGGGATCGATCCCGCTCAGCCGCCGCGATGGCGGAATTGTTCGCGCCGCTGGATCGGCTGCTCGGCTGCGGCGGCGATCCGCGGTTGCGCCTCAACCCGGCCAGCGGGGCCAATGAATATGGCTGCCAGCCGTTTCCCTGTCCGGACACGCTGAGTTTCGCCTCCAGCACCGCGACGTCGATTTCGCTTCGGGCCTACCAGCGCGCTGGCCATGCGCGGGAAGCGCTGATGCGGTCGGCCATTTCCGTCGGCATCGATGCGGCGTTCGATGCACGCATCGAGGCCATGCGCGACGAACTCAGGAAGCATCTCGGACTGGCAAATGCCGACATCGTGTTTTCGCCGTCGGGCACCGACTCGCAGCTTCACGCGCTGTTCCTGACCCGTGCGCTGCTCGGCCCGGCGCTGACCACGGTCATCGTGGCGGCCGATCAAACCGGAAGCGGAACCGCTTACACCTCGCGCGGATGTCATTTCAGCGCCGCCACCGCGCAGGGAAGTCCGGTGCAAAAGAGCGAACCGGTTGCGGGGCTGGCGCATTCCGTCACCAGCGTCGCGCTCGGATTGCTCGATGAGAACGGCGATTGCCGCCCGCAGGCCGAAACCGATTCACGGGTTCTCGCCGCCATCGAGACGTCGATTGCGAGCGGCACCGGGGTTCTGCTTCAAATCATGGATTCATCGAAGCTGGGCTGGCGGGCTCCAAGCGATCAATGCCTCGACGAAATCTCGGCGCGTTGGCCGGGTCGGGTCCAGGTCGTCGTCGACGCCTGCCAGATGCGCCTCGGCCGCCCGCGCCTGAAGCAATATCTGGATCGCGGCTATCTGGTGCTCGTCACCGGTTCGAAGTTTTTCACAGGCCCGCCGTTCAGCGGCGCGCTGCTGGTGCCGGCGGGTCGCGCCGGGACCATCGATGCGATCAGCGAGATCGCGCCGGGAATGCTTGAATACACGAGCCGCAGCGACTGGCCGATGCAGTGGCATGGCTTAAGGTCGCGTTTTCCGATCCGGGCGAATTTCGGCCAGTGGCTTCGCTGGGAAGCAGCGCTTGAGGAAATCCGCGCCTATCACGACGTGCCGGACGAATTTCGACGGATGGCGCTGAAGGCGTTTGGCGAGAGCGTGGAGCGCATCATCGCTTCATCGCCATGGCTTCGGCTGTTGCCGCCGCAGCCACGGTCGGCGGACGGCGGCATCGACGAAGAACTGGCCGAGCGAACCATCTTTCCGTTCGTGATCGGAGCGCAGGACCGCGCTCTATCGCTGGATGATTGCAGGAAGATCTATCGCGCGCTGGCGCGGGACGCACGGGATAGCGTTGCCGCGGAAGTGCATGGGCGTGACGCGGAGGTCGCAGCGATGCCTTGCCTGATCGGTCAACCGGTGGCGCTCGGTCAGCGCGGGCCGCATCCGATCGCGGCGCTGCGCATCTGCGCCGGCGCTCGCCTCGTCACAGAGACCTGGTCTTCCGACGCGGACACGGCGCACGCGAATTTACAGCGTGAACTTGGCCATGTCGGCGCCATCGTCGCCAAGATCGAGTGGCTGCTGTCGCATATCGATGGCCTGAATTTCGCGGAGCTTCCGCGTGGCGCCTGAGAGCACCGAGCGGGACGACCTGGTCGGCTATCCCTGCGCGGACCGGATCGGATTTGCAAGGCTCACAACGATGGCGTTCGGCGGGACCGACCTTCGGCCGTTGCGCGATCAATTGATGTCGAAGGTCGCCGCCGGAACCGCCGGCGCAGGCGAGGGGCTCGATCTGTCGCTGATCGCCCAGCTCCTGGGCGACAAGCCGACAGGAATGGCGATTCAGGCGGAAGTGCTCGCCTTTCATCAGCTGTTTCGGTCGCCCTGTTCGGCGGAAAAGCCGAAGCTGCGGGTTCTGGCGCTGGCGGCTGCGATGGATATGGGCGGCAACACGCCGATCGAGTTTTTGCTGGAAAACTCCGGCATCGAACTGCTGACGCTTTATGTCGTGGCCGGGGTCGAACTGCCGGTACCGCTGCCCGACCATGACGTCGCCATCGTGATTGCATCCGACTCCGATCCATGCCGCGAGGCGCTGCGCAAGATCGACCGCGCGGCCTCGCGTTGGCCGCGACCGCTTCTCAATCCGCCGCCTCTCGTGAGCAATCTCGACCGCGACAAGCTGCATCGTCTGCTGTCCGGAATCGAAGGGCTGGATATCCCGGTGACGGCGTCCGCGACGCGGGCCCAATTGTCGGAGCTGGCGCAGCCGAATGCGGGGCTTGCGAACCTTGCGGCTGACTTCGAATTTCCGATCATTGTCCGGCCGCTGGGTTCGCATGCCGGCGTCGGGCTCGCCAGGATCG
>JGI24140J50213_10000531_pt1 | contig 17618 bp, 15 predicted proteins | sample BarGraIncu00222A_FD_50213 | JGI IMG/M metagenome (IMG submission 50213)
TCGTCTCGTGTGACACGCGATGGCTCTCGTCGTGCGGATAGGCATCTTTGAGCCATCCGGCGATCTGTTCGGGTGACCACAGCAGCCGAAGCTTGTCGGTCACGATCTGCGCCAGAGCTCTGTTGCTGGCTAGTTTGCAGCACTTGGGACGAAGTGCGCGGTCGCAGGCAGCGCGGTCTGCTTCGCTGGCTCGATAGCTCGCTTGACCGCCATTGCGCCCGAGCTCGCGACTGACGGTCGATGCCGCTCGCCCCAGCCGTGCAGCGATCGAACGAATCGACCGGCCTTGCACGATCGCGCGTGAGATCTCCTCCCGTTCAGCCAGCGTCAGCGCAATCGGGGAACGGCTGCGTTGCGGCGGTCGAAAGCCACCGGTCTGCTCAAAGATGCCCCGAATCGAGCCATGAGCGCGATCGAACAGATGAGCAATCTGGTGCAGCGTCCAGCCTTGCTTCCAACGCTCCCACATCATGGCCTTCTGGGCGTCGGTGTAGTACGTGCGTGTGCGGTACTTCATCTGCAACACTCCTCCTGCCTACGCAGTGGTCAGTGTGTTGCATCGACCGGTTGAATCCGCCATGGAGAGCTGGAGTTCCAGCCAGGCGCGCTCGTAGCGCAGCACGTCGACGGCAAACCGGGCGACGACACGGCCGGCCTGGATTTCGTCGGCCAGGTATTGCGCGAACGCCAGGCCCGCCGGCAGTGACTGCAGGTCCGCCATCGGATGGGCATTCCAGTAGCGGTCGAGCAGTGCGCCGAGCTGCGGCTTGAGCAGCTCGCAGCTGAGCGGCAGGGCACCGGCCAGCGAGCTCAGCCGGTTGGCGCGCGCCAGGATGCAGGTGATGCGCATGCCGGGCTGCCGAGCGATGTGCAGCAGCCGCGAGCATTCGGCCGCGTCCATATCGAAGCCGCCGAACGCTGCCTCGCCTTCGGTGCGCGCGCTGCAGGCACAGCGCCGGCGAGAGCACCATGCGCGCGAAAGCGTCCTGGTAGGCGGCGAGGGTCATTCGCGATGAACGCGGGTCAGCAGCATCGTTCCCAGATCGTGCGTGCGCGCCGCAGCTCGCGTGCGACGCCGCCGCCGGTGAGCAGGGCAGCATAGGACTCGTGGTACTCGAAGGTCACGCCGCGCACCCAGGGCGCGGCGCGAAGCGTGCGCTCGAGCAACGGCCAGACCGCATCGGCGACCGGCCCTGCGTGCGAGTCGGTGTAGAAGCCGGCGAGGTGGTCGCCGCCCGCGATGTGGATCTCGACCACCTGGCGCAGATCGAGCTCGTCGAGCAGCGCCTCGGCGGCGAAGCCGTGGTTGGTGGCGTTGACGTGCAGGTTGTGCAGGTCGAGCAGCAGGCCGCAGCCGGAGCGCTGGCACAGCTCGTTGAGGAAGGAGGCCTCCCCGTAGGGCTCGTCGGGCGGGATCACGAAGTAGACGTTGTTCTCGAGCAGGAAGGGCGCGCCCACCCGTGTCTGGATCGCGGTGATGCGCTCGACCAGCATCGCGAGCGACGCGTCGTCGCGCGTCAGCGGCAGCGTGACCGCGGCGTTGACCTCGACGCCGTGTTCGGCCAGGCGCGAGAACGCGAGGTGATCGCTGTGCCAGGCAAAGCCATAGCGACGCTGCCAGCGTGCGATCTGTTCCAGGTGGCCGGTGTCAAACAGGCTGGCGCTGCCGATCGACAGCCCGATGCTGTGGCAGACGATCGGCACTCGCTCCGCGAGCATGTCGAGCGCCGCCACCGACGGGCCGAGCTCGCGGTGCCGCCCGGGTGCACCCGGACCGGCATCGAGCCAGAACCGGTCGGGGAAGACCTCGAGGTACTGGTACGCGCTATCGGCCTCGGGCGAGGCGAGCGTGTCGGGGTTGAGCAGCAGGCCCACGCCGAGCGCGGGCAGCGACTGCAGCCGGGCGAAATCCATGCGGGTCGGCAGCGACACGCGGCCCGCAGGTGGCGAACCCCCGCGTTCGCCTTAGAACCCTGGCACGTCGATCTGGGTCTCGAAGCGTGGGCGGATCAGGAGGTCGAGGCCCGACTTGCAGCCGCCGCAGAAGCGCAGGCCGACTGCTTTCAGGGCGGTCTTGTCCTTGTACAGCCCAGCCAGGGCGCCTTGCAGCTCGGCCAGCGTGGATGTCTCTCCGACATACAGCACGGCCTGCGGTGCGCCGCTGATCTTGGAGAGCTGGACCGTGACGGAGTTCTTCGTTGCCATTGGAATCTCCTCGCGAACGGGTTTGGAATCAAGGTTGCCGCCTGCCATCAGGCAGTCGACCAGCTCGGCGACGAAGTCGGCGCCGGCGTTGGCCTGCAGCTCGTCGAAGGTGTGCGGGTCGATCATGACGTCGCTCGTTCTGGTTGGGCTCGAGGGCCGGTGGGTGAGCTCAGGGCCGGGGCCGCCGATTCTGAGGTGCGTTGATGCGCATGTGATGTTTTGATGCTACGATGAGGCATGAGAACGACACTTTCGCTCGACGACGACGTGGCCACCTACGCACGGGCGCATGCGCAGCGCGAACGGATCTCGGTCGGCGAGGCCGTCTCCCGCCTCGCGCGCCAGGGCATCCTTGCACAAGGCCAGGTGCCCACGACGCCGGCAAAGCCCCGGTCGAGATACGCACTGCTGCCCGCGCGCGACGAGGCGATCACCACCGAGCACGTGCGCGCGTTGATGGACAGCGAAGGCATCTAGGCGGTGCGGCATCTGCCCGACGTCAACGTATGGGTGGCATTGCTCGACGAAGCCCATGTCTTCCACCTGCAGGCGCTGGCCTTCATCGAGCGCCGCAGGCTCCGGATCGCCACCTGCCCGATCGTGGAGAACGGCGTCGTCCGGGTTCTGAATCTTCCGGGGTATAGCCGCCTGCGCCCACTTGGCTTCGAGCCCGTAGCGCAAAAGCTCGACGAGATCTGCGCCGGCATGGATCACGTCTTCTGGCCCGACGACATTTCGCTGCGCACTCGAAGCGTGGTGCACTGGCCGAGAGTACTCGGGCACAACCAGATCACAGACACCTACCTTCTGGCCCTCGCCGTCGCCAATGACGGCTGCCTCGTGACACTCGATCAGCGGGTCGCAACGAGCGCGGTCCATGGGGCGAGCGCCAGGAATCTGTTCGTGCTCTGAGAACCGATCCACCAACAAGGCGGACAGGTTCCGAGGCGCTTCCCGCGCGACCGGTCATGTCGTCGAGCTCCGCAGCCATGCCTTCCTGGATGCGGTTGATCACCGCCAATTCGGCGGCGCGCTGCTCGGTCTCCTTGAGCAGCCGCTGCGTCTCGTCGAACAGGCGGGCGTTCTCGAGCGCCACGCCCATGCTGGCGGCCACCGTCGACAGGAGGCGCACGTCGGCTTCGCCGAAGGCATGTTCCCGGTCCATGTTCTCGACCGACATGAAGCCGAGGAGGCGGTCGCCGGCAAAGATCGGCACCGCCACGCCCGACCGGCTCATGTCGGTGCCATCGGCCACCAGGATTTCCAGCGCCCGGTAGTCGTCCTGGTTGTTCCATTGCACCGGGCGTCGGGAGAGGATGATCTCGTGCCAGCGCCTGCCCGTCATCACCGCGGCGATCCGGTAAGGCGCCAGGCGCAACCGCTGGCCACGCTCGACCCCGAACGGCAGGTGCAGCAAGCCGGCCGGCTCGTCGAGCCAGCCGATGACCAGCGTGTCGGTCGCGAACAGCTCGACCAGCTTTTCGCCGACCAAATCGACGATGGCCTGGAAGTTCAGTTCGGCCGCCATGCCCTCCTGGATGCCGTTGATCAGGGCCAGCTCGGCGGCGCGCTGCTCGACCTGACGCTCCAGCTCCTCGGCGCGACGCGCGTTCGACAGGGCCTCGGCGGCCTGGCGGGCGAGCACCGCCAGGCGGTCGCGGTCGGCGGCATTGAAGCGGCCGCGCCGGCCGTCGATGTCGGCGTAGACAAAGCCGAGCCGGTCGTGGCCGGAGTTGAGCGGGGCGACGATGCAGCTGCGCTGGTCGCGCTTCTCGGCACCTTCCGGGCCATGCCGCAATCTCGCCTTGCCGCTGCGGCGCGCTTCGTTCAGCCAGGGCGTGACGGCGTCGAGCAGGGCCGGAGCCGTCTCGCGCCGCGGCAGCAGCGATCCGGCGATGCGCGGGCCTTCGTCGGCGTCGAGCACGAGCAGCACGCGCTGCGCACCGCAGAGTTCGGCCACGTCGGCGACCAGGCACTCGCAGGCCGCGGCCTCCCGCCCGTGCCCGCTCGCGCGCAGGCGGGCGCGGCCGACGGCCTGATGCGCGGCCGGGCCGGATGAACGGCGACCAGCGCTCATCCGCCGCCGCTCATCGATCGCCTTCCTGTTCCAGCCATGCGGCTCGATTATTCGGCAAGCCCGGCCGATGCCTGTCGGCACCTCGATGGGGTCAGCGAACCATCGCGGTGGCGGCCTGCGCCATCTGCACGCTCGCGACCGGCGGCTTGGCCAGCGCGGCGATTCCGCTGAGCAGCGAGAAGGTGATCGTGATCGAAGCGACGGCGGCGGCGAGGCGGAAGTTCAGGGGGGTGTGCATGGTGGGCTCCTGGATGGTTGGCAGTACGGGGTCGATGCCTGTACTGTCGCCCGGGCCCCCTGCTTCAGTCCTTTACCGGACTGAAATCGAGCTGAAGCGTTATGAAACGTCAGATCCCCATGTTGCTCAGTTGCTCCAGCACTTCGTTCATGACGGCGGCGAGCCGAGGGTGGGAGACCTCGAAGCTGAGTACGGAGGCTCTCAGCTGTTCGCCGAGGGTCGCCTGCGCCCGGGTGGTCTTCGGAGATTCCAGCAGCTTCTCGATGTCCCGGACCAGTCTTTCGACCCGTTCCCTGGCTTGTTCGTCGCCGAGGTCCAGGGACTTGATCTCCAGGAGGAGATGGTTGAGCGATTCGTCGAGGTGCGTCACGTGGGTCGATCTCCTTGAGGCGGCAGTTCCAGCCGGGCAGCGCGGCGTTCGTGCATGCGCCCCAGCGCTGCCGAGAGTACCAGCCATCCCGCCGCCACGGGCAGCGCGCACAGCGCGATCGCGCCGAGTTTGAGCCCGATCGCCTGCAGACTGTCGAAGACCCAGCCGTACAAGGCGTCGGAGCCGCGATAGATCACGACGTCGATCAGGTTCTTCGCCTTGTACTTCTCCTCGCGCCCGACGACGGTGAAGAAGACCTGGCGCGCCGGGTTGGCGATCGCGAAGTTCATCCAGCGTTGCACGACCTGGAACACGAGCACGACGGCGAGGCCGGGTGCCAGCGCCAGCGCCGCGAAGCCGACGATGTACACGGCCGGCAGCGCAGCGCTCGCCGCGCCGGTGCCGAAGCGCCCGAGCAGCCGGCCGGTCGCGAAGACCTGCGTCGCCAGCGTCAGCAGCCCGACCGCCAGGTCGACGCTGGCGAAGATTCGCGTCTGCGCGCCGGCGCCGTGGACCGCTGCCGCCACCACGTTCGCCTGCGCGAAGTAGAGGATCGTCGCGCCGAACGACAGCAGGCTGACCCACGCAGCCACACCAAGCAGGTACGGCGAGCGGATCAGCTCGGGCAGCGCGGCGAAGGCGCTGCCGCCGACGCGGCCCTCGTCGCGCCGCGGGCCGTGCGGCGCGCCGGCACTGCGCTCGAGGCGATACACGGCATACACCGCGAGCTCGAGGAAGACGATCGCGACGAGCAGCAGGTTGGCCGGACCCAGCGGAACCGACAGCGCGATCGTGATCGCCGGGCCGAGCAGGCCGCCGGCCGTTCCGCCGGCGCCGATGAAGCCGAACAGGCGCTTGCCTTGTTCGCTCGTGAAGAGATCGGCCATGAACGACCAGAACACGGCGACGGCAAAGAGGTTGAACACGCTGACCCAGACGAAAAAGACTCGCGCCACGATCACCGGCGCGATTCCCAGGGTCTGGAGGAGCCAGAACAGCGCCAGGTTGGCGACGAAGAACTGGTAGACGATCGGGATGAAGCGGGCGCGCGGCAGCCTCGCCACGAGCGCCCCGTACAGCGGCTGGGCCGCGAGCAGCGTCGCGAAGGTCGCTGTGAACAGCCACGGCAACGCCTTGATTCCGCCCGCGATCGCCATCTGGTCGCGCAACGGCCGCAGCACGTAGTAGCCGGCCAGCAGGGCGAAGAAATAGGCGAACGACCAGAGGGCGGCCTGGCGCTCCGCAGGCGTCGCCGGCACCGCCCGCAGCAGCCAGTCCTTGAGCCGCGGCACGGCTACAAGGACAGCTTCTGCTTGAGCTCGGCAGCGCTGACGGCTTGACCGTACCCTGGTGCGCCGCGCTGGAATCGGCGCGCGTCGGCGAGCGCACCGACGACGACGGGGTCGAAGCCGGCGTCCCGCACCAGTGCCGCGGCTGCCTGTACGGCCGCGGCGTCGTCGCCGGCGATCGGGATCGCCAGCCTCGGCTCGGGACGATTCGCCTCGCGCGCGAAGATCATGTACGACATGGTGTTGAACGCACGAACGAGGCGGGTGCCGGGCAGATACTTCTGCGACGTGACGCCGATGCCGTTCTTCTCGACCTCGTCGGCGATGGCCCCGTCGCGCGAGCTCACGGCGTTGCACGTATCGAGGACGAGCTTGCCGGCGAGCGCCGCGCGGTAGTCCTGGCCGATCTGCTGCAGCGCCCCGTAAGGCACGGCGACGAGGAGCGCCTCGCCGAACTCGATCGCCTGCGCCACCGTTCCGGCGCGGGCCAGCGGGCCGAGCCCGCTCACCAGGTCCTTGAGCTCATCGGGGTGGCGCGACGAGAGCAGGACCGGGTGCCCCGCCTTGACCCACAGGCCGCCGATCGTTCCGCCGATGTGGCCCGAGCCGATCACGCCGATCGGCATCTTGGCGCCGCCGGCCGCCTGCGCGCGCGCGCGCCGCGGTGCGAGCGCCGTCGCGAGAGCCAGTACAGCCGAAGCGACGAGCAGGCCACGGCGGCGGCGATCAAGATCCTCATGGCTCGGCATTGAAATCTCCTCTCGTTCCCATCATCATCGGCCGCTGTTCCGGATGCTAGCGCAGGCTTTCCTGCATCGAGGTACGCGATGCGATCGACCCGTCGAAGTTTCGTCGTCAAGTCAGCGGCACTCGCCGTTCCGGGTCTCGCCTTGTCGCCGCGCCTGTCGTTCGCGGCCGACGGCGCCGCCGGCCCGGCGAAGAAGTTGCGCATCCTGATCCTGGGCGGAACGGGTTTCACCGGGCCGCACCAGGTGCGCTACGCGCTCGCTCGCGGTCACACCGTGACCTTGTTCAATCGCGGCCGGCAAGCTCGCGAGTGGCCGGGCGAGGTCGAAGAGCTGATCGGCGACCGCAACACCGGCGACCTGAAAGCCCTGGAAGGCCGCGAGTGGGACGTGTGCATCGACAACCCGACGACGCTGCCGTTCTGGGTGCGCGACGCCGGCCGTGTCCTGCAGGGCAAGGTCCGGCACTACGTCTTCGTCTCGACGGTCTCGGTCTACGCCGCGAACGACAAGCCGGAAGACGAGTCCGCCGCCGTCCTCCCCTACGCAGGCAAGGACCCGATGGCGGAGACGGCCGAGACCTTTCGCGCTCACGTGGGCGAGCTCTACGGGCCGCTGAAGGCCGTCAGCGAGGAGGAAGCGCAACGGCAGTTCCCGGGGAAGGCGACGATCATTCGACCGGGATTGATCGTCGGCCCGGGCGACGAGACGGATCGCTTCACGTACTGGCCGGTCCGCCTTGCGCGCGGCGGCGAAGTGCTGGGGCCGGGCGACGGCACCGACCCCGTGCAATTCATCGACGCCCGCGACCTCGCCGAGTGGACGGTCCGCATGACCGAGTCGCGCACCCTGGGCGTCTTCAATGCGACCGGACCGCAACTCCCGCTCGGCATGCGCGACATGCTCGCGGGCATTGCCACTGCGACCGGCGCCACGGCGCGCATCACCTGGGTCGCCACCGACTTCCTCGAGGCGCGGCAGGTATCGGCGTGGTCCGACTTGCCGGTCTGGGTTCCGGGCCAGGGCGACAGCGCCGGATTCGCCCGGCGAAAGATCGGCAAAGCGCTCGATACCGGCCTCGCCTTCCGTCCGCTCGCGACCACGGCAGCCGACACGCTGGCGTGGTTCAGACAGCGGCCCGAGGCTCGCCAGGCGAAGTTGCGAGCCGGGCTCGCGTCGGCGCGGGAAGCAGAGCTGCTGGGGCAGTGGACGGCGGACGCGAAAGCGCGGGGGACCGTCTCTTCGCGCCCCGGTTGACGCTTCGTCGCTCTGGTCCCCGAGCCCGCGCCTTTCAGCACGATTTGCGGCGCCGCTCGAACCCGACGCGATTGCCCACCTCGCATAAAGGGCAGACGATCGGCTCACCTCGAATCCCGCGAGGTCTTGACGTGGACCGCATCGAGCCGGCGCAGAAGATGGACGCCGGGTTCACACGGCCCAGATGCCGTTCATCCGCGCCGTCGGCTTCGGGATCGTCAGCGTCATCGTCGTTCTGCACGACTTGCGCACCGACCCTCTGTTTCCGCAGCCGTCCCTTCTGCTGCTGGTGGCGACGGACGCGCTCTTCGCCGCGTCGAGCTGGCTCGTGCTTCGCTTCGCCTATGGCCGGACCGGCCGCGTCGACCTGAGCCTGATCTTCCTGCACCTCGACGTGCTCGTGTGGCTGCCCATGGACGACTACCTGACCAAGCCCGTCAGCAGCGCCTCGCTCGCCGCGGCGTTGCAGCACGGGACCGGACGGCGGGCCCCGGCGCCCTCTGCGACGCCGGGGACGCGGTGAAGCGTCATTGAAAGACTCACCGTCCAGCCAGGTCGGCGACGACGAGCACGAGCTCGGCGACATCGAACGGCTTGGCCAGATGCGCCTGGTAACCCGCGACGAGGGTGCGCTTTCGGTCTTCCGCCCGAGCGAGCGCCGTGAGCGCCACGGCGGGAATCCTTTCGTCCCTGGTTTCGCCGGCGCGCAACGTCCGCATGAGCTGGTAGCCATCCGTCTCCGGCATTCCGATGTCGCTGACGATGACGTTCGGCGTGATCTCCTTCAACACGTCGAGCGCCTGTTGCGCCGACGACACCGCCGTGACGGTCGCTGCCTGCTCTTCGAGGACTCGTTGCAGCATTTCGCGCCCGTCCGCCTCGTCATCGACGACCAGGACGTGGACTCCGGCCAACCTGGGCGGCGAGAGGCTTTCCGCGCACGACAGCTCTTCGGCCGGATGCGCTCGCGCCGGGTCCTCGGCTTCCAGCTGCACGATGGAAAGCGGGAGCTCGACGACAAAGGTGGCGCCCTGTCCTTCTCCCTCGCTCATGGCTCGTATCGAGCCCTCGTGCAACTCGACGAGTTGCCTGGAAATCGCGAGCCCCAGTCCCAGGCCGCCGTAGCTGCGGGTCGTCGACGCGTCCTTCTGGGAGAAGCGGTCGAAGACGTGGGGAAGAAAGCTTGCCGGGATGCCGATCCCGGTATCGCTCACGCTCAGCTCGACGCAGGCGTTCACCCGCTGCAGCAGCACCCGGATCTGTCCGCCCTTGGGCGTGAACTTGATCGCGTTGCTCAGAAGGTTCCAGATGACCTGCTGCAGGCGGCCGCCATCGGCCGTGACCGTCGCCGGATGCGTATCCAGGATGACCGCGAGACGGATGTCCTTGGCCTTGGCTGCGGGCTCGGCGGACTCGATCGCGCTTTGCACGATGTCGAGCATCGACAGCTGCTGCACATCGAGCCGCACCTTGCCGCTCATGATCCGGCTCAGGTCGAGCAGGTCGTCGATCAGTCGCGCCTGCGCCCGCGCGTTGCGATCGATCGCGTCGATTCCGCGCTGCAGATCTTCGGGCTTCAGGGCAGCGACGTTGCGCTTCAGGATGTGCGTCCAGCCCAGGATCGAGCTCAACGGCGTCCTCAGCTCGTGCGAGAGCGTGGCCAGGAATTCGTCCTTGATTCGGGTCGCCTGCTGCGCCGTCATCCGCGCGCTCCGCTCGGCTTCCAGTATCTCTTCGCGTTGCTGGCCGACGATCTCGAGAGCCTCGGCGCGCTTTTGCTCCGTCAGGTCACGTGTCAGTTTCGCGAACCCGCGCAGCCGTCCCTCCGAGTCGTGCAGGGCCGTGATCGTGACGCCGGCCCAGAACGTCGTGCCGTTCTTGCGCACGCGCCAGCCGACGTCGGCGAAGCTGCCTTTCTCGGCGGCGACCAGGAGCTCGTGCTCCGGCCATCCGCTTTGCCGCACGTCGGCGGGATAGAACGTGGAGAAATGCTTGCCGATGATCTCGCTCGCGGCGTAGCCCTTGATCCGCTCGGCTCCGGCGTTCCACGTCGCGACGATTCCGTTGACGTCGAGCATGAAGATCGCATAGTCGAAGACTCCCTCGACCAGCAGGCGAAAGCGCTCCTCGCTTTGCCGCAAAGACTCCTCGTGGTCTCGACGTTGCGTCAGGTCGCGCGTGATCTTGGAAAACCCCAGCAAGGTGCCGGAGGCATCGCGCAAGGCCGTGATGACGGCGTTCGCCCAGAACCACGCGCCGTCCTTGCGGACCCGCCAGCCCTCGTCCTCGAAGCTCCCGGCACTCTTGGCGACATCGAGCTCTTGCGCGGGCAAGCCCGCTTGCAACGCTTCGGGCGGGTAGAAACGGGAGAAATGCTGGCCGATGATTTCCCCGGCCGTATAGCCCTTGATGCGTTCGGCTCCGGCGTTCCACGTCAGGATATAGCCTCCGGGGTCGAGCATGAAGATCGCGTAGTCCCGGACGCCTTCGACCAGCAGGCGAAAGCGCTCCTCGCTCTGGCCCAGTGCGCCCGAGTCTTCGCCGGCGCGCGAGGTTTCGCTCATCGAGGCCATTCGTAACATGTCGTCCCGTGTTCCCGGTCTCCGCCGCCCGAGGACGGGCGAGTCAACCCCCCAACGCGTGGGGTCCCGGCAACCTTGCCGGCAAGCGGCGCGCCCGACTAGGATCGATGGCATGTGCATCGGCCGCCTCGGCGCCCCATCGGGCGGCGCGAGGCCTCGGAGAACGCCATGGGATTGATCGCTTCGCTCGGCCTTCCGGAACGACCCAAGGCGATCCAGCCGCAGAAGGTGATGAACATCACCGACTCGCAAGGCGCGGAGGTGACCAAGGACGGCTCGCGGCCGATCGCCGTGGTGCCGACCCAACCGGCCGAGGCGCTGCGCGGCAAGCTCGAGGCCAAGGACAAGGTGCTGCGCGACGCCTACGCCAAGCTCACGACGGCGCAGCCGAAGCTCGAGGCGGCGATCGCCGGCGCGAGCGGCGACGCGAAGAAGGCGATGGAAGCGCAGAAGGCCGACGTCGACAAGCACGTCGCGAGCATCGAGCGGCAGCTGAAGGCGCTCGATGCCGACCGCAAGGCACTCGACGACCCGCGCACCGACGCCAAGGCGATGAACGACATCCTGGCGCGCAACAAGTCGGGAGCTGCGGTCGGATCCGCCACCGAGGTCGACCGCCACGACGGCGAGTACGAGAAGAAGGCGACCGAAAAGCGCGAAACAACGACGACGACCTCCTACGCCGACGGCACCTCGACGACGCGGACGAGCGACAAGACGAACTCGGTCGGCGTCGACGGCGTGACGAGGAAGACCGTCGAGTCGAAGGAGAAGCAGACGGCGACCGACAAGACCTCGACCTCGGTCACGCGTACCGACAAGATCTCGAAGGACGGCTACTCCAAGGAGACGGTGCAGAAGCACGAGCACGAGGCCGACGGGCAGACGAGCAGTGTCGAGAAGAAGAGCGGCACCAAGATCGGCCCCGAGGGCTACGAGTCGAGCAAGGAGCAGAAGATCACCCATGCCGACGGGTCGGGAACGAGCACCTCGTCGACCGGCAAGCTCGAGCGCGGCGACGGCAAGGCCGGCGGCAGCAAGACGAGCACGAGCACGAAGACCGACGCCTCGGGCAACACGACGAGCAACACCGGAACGGCCAAGGGCGGCATCGTCGCCGACAAGGACGGCATCGGCGGCTACGGCGAAGGCGAGCGCTCGATCGAGCGCAAGGGCGCCAAGGGACTGAAGACCGGCGCGGTGGCGGGGCTCAATGCCAAGATCACGTGCAACGTGACTGAGAAGGAAAAGACCGACCCGCCGGTCTACCTGCTGACGACGCGGATCAGCCTGGGCGCCTCGGTCTCGGCATCGGCGGGGCGCGACAAGGAAGGCTCCGAAGGCAAGGTCGGCGTCAAGCTTTCGGGCTCGGCGCAGGTCTACATGGATTGCAAGCACGAGCTCGGCGAGGCCGAGGCGGCCGCGTATGTCGCGGCGTTGAAGACCGGCAGCGGCACGCAGAAGGAGTTCGCGATCATCCGCACGGGCCTGTCGGGCAACTGGGACAAGGCACGCGAGATGTACCAGGCGATGTCGGGCAAGACGGGCTCGGCAGCCGACGTCGACTCGATGCAGGCCGGCGACAGCAAGACCGTCGGCAAGAAGACGCAGGGCGGCGTCGCGATAAGCGGCGACGCCAAGGGCGTCGGCGTCGAGCTCGGCGCCGAGAAGACGCACGACCAGTCGATGACGGTCACGAAGGAAAAGGACGGCAGCGCGACCTACGAGACGAACGTCGGCGACGCGACGAAGAAGTCGGCCGGCGCCAAGGTGAGCGTCGGCGTCGTCGAGGGCAGCTTCAGCGCCTCCCATACCGTGACGAGTTCGGCCGGCTACAAGCTGCACGTCACGCCGGACATGAAGAACGCGAAATGGCTGCAGGACCAGATCGCCAAGCTGTCGTCACAGAAGGAGATCGACGACTTCGCCAAGGCGCATCCCGAAACCGTCGTCCAAAAGACCGAGACGAAGGGCGACGCCGACGCGCAGGCGGTCGGCGTCGGCATCGGCGGCGCCAAGGTCGGGCTGAATTACGGCCACGGCATCGAGGAGTCGAAGACGACCGACGCGAGCGGCAAGGTCATCGGCACGCAGACCAAGGGAACGAACACCGGCGGCATGGAGGTCAAGGTCGGCAAGCTGAAGATCGGCTCGTCGACGACCGAAGAAGCGGTCGCCAAGAAGGACGCCGACGGCGAGACGACGCTCGACGTCACGAAGTCCGACCAGTCGACGGACGCGGCGAAGTTCCTCGGCTCGCTGCCCGTCGTCGGCGACAAGAAGGACAAGAAGAAAGGAGCGCTCGCCACCGTCACCGGCGCCGAGGAAGAGCAGGACACGGACACGCGCGACGTCCAGGGGATCACGCTCAAGGGCACCGACCTGGCATGGCTGGCCGACACCGCCGGCCGCGACATGAAGGCCTGGATGGGGGCCTGCGACGACCCACAGCTGCGCCCGGACTGGCTCGCCGCCGCGAACGAGGTGCGCAAGGCCGGCGGCGGCAAGGACGCGGTGGCGAAGGCCCTCGCCCGCTTCGTCGGCAAGGATCCCGGCAAGCGCGCCGGCATGGTCAACAAGATCGTGCGGCCGGCCGGCGACGTGTCGTCGGGCATGCGTTACGAGTACCCGGACAGCGTCGCCAAGAGCCGCGGCGACTACGAGAAGCTCGTCATCGCCGCCTGCGAGAAGGACATCGTCAAGGCGGCCAAGGAAGGCGACGTGGCGAACGCACAGAACGTCGGTGCCGATCTGAAGGAGAAGCTCCGCTCGCTGTACTCCGTCGTCAACAGTGCGACCGACTTCAAGCAGCCGGCGGTGAGGAGCGAGATGCTCGCGGCGATCAGCGAGCGGCAGGCGAAGGTCGAAACGGCACTGAAGGCGCTGTCAGGTCCGGTCGATCCGAAGTCGCAGGACCGCTCCGAATACGCGCGCCTGCTCGAACTCTGCATCGGCTACCAGCAGACCGAGAACGAGTGCTTTGCCAAGATCGAGGAGGAGTACCACAAGCGCTGGAGCAAGGAAGACGCCGTCGTCATCGCCACCCTGATCAAGCAGGTGCGCGACCTGCACGCCTTGTGGCACAAGGACTACGACAAGATGGCGATGTACGCCCAGGAGAACGACCTCGGCAAGGACACCTACTGGAAGTACAAGCCCGACGTCGAGCGCTTCAACCGCGCCCTGAAAGGCCACCCCGGCGCGCCGTCGGCAGCCAAGCCGGAAACGGCTGACAGGAAGCGCAACCCCGACGCCGTCTCCGAGAAGGGCAAGGGCGAGATGAACCGGCAGGTCGACAGCGACCGCTACAAGAACTACCAGAAGGTCAAGCTCGGAGTGGAGACGACGCGCACGAACGCCGAGCGGCTCGGCAACGAGATCGAGGCGCTGCTGAAGACCAGGCCCAACGCCGCGGCGACCAAGCTCGTCAACCAGGCGGAATTGCTCTTCGAGGCGGCCGACGTCAAGGTCAAGAAGTGCCGCCCGAACTACATGGAAGACATGGAAGACCTGGGCTCCGCGGCGTTCGAACAGTACAAGCAGTCGCTCGCGCTGCTGAACAAGGCGCGGGCGATGTTTCCGAAATAGGCTGCACTGCCCGCGTGCCGCTCTCTAGCCCGCCTTGGACCAGCGGACGACGAGCCCGCTCTTGTGCTCGGGCGGAACGACCCACTTCAGTGACAAGTCCTGCGCAGGAAGATCCCACTTCGCCGTCCGCACCGCGAGCACGGCGAAGAGCTGCATCATCACCGTCGCGAAGTCATAGCCGGCGCATTTGTGGAAGGTCAGCGCACCGGCGCCTTGCGGCATGAAGGCGTCGGGCGCGCGCTTCTTCTCGTCGCGCTCGGCGGAGAAGCGCTCGGGGTCGAAGGTCTCGGGGGCGGTGAAGACCGGATCGAGGTTGCTCTCGTGCACCGCCATCATCACCAGCCAGCCCTGCGGGATCGTGTAGCCGCCGACGTCGATGGCGGACTTCGCGCGCCCGAAGCTCATCGGCACGTTCGGGCAGGTCCGCTTCACCTCGTCGACGACCTGCATGAGGTACGGCATCGCGGCGAGCTGGGCCGGACCGATCGGTCCGGTCGCCGCGTGGGCGAGTACCTCGGCGCGCAGCCGCTCGCGCACCTGCGGGTGCTCGTGCAGCGCGCGCAGCATCGCCGCCAGCTCGGCGTAGACGATCATTCCGGCGAGGAGGAAATGGTGCATCTCGCAGGCCGCGGTTCGGGCGTCGAGCGGCGCGCCCGCCTCTTTGGCGGCGGCGAGGATGCGCGACAGGCCGTCGCGCGGCCCGGTCGGCGAATCGACGTGGCGGCGCACGATGCCTTCGAGCAGCACGAGGATCCGGTCGCGCGCCTGCAGGCCCTTGCTGTAGGCGGTCCCGGGCAAAGGGATCGGCAAGGCGACGAAGGCCTTGGCGAGGATCGCGTTGTCGGCGAGCAGGCGCGTCAGCTCTTGACCCGGCTCGAGGCCGAAGATCGCGCCGGCCAGCGATTCGATCGCGAGCGTCTTCAGCTCGGCCGTCACCGGCCCCTGGCCGTTCGCGATCCACTTCACGAGCAGCGCTTCGATGCGGCGCTGCAGGCCAGGCAGGTAGCTCGCGACCGCCTCGCGCGAGAACGCCGCGAGGAGGATGAGCTTGCGCCGCGCGTGCGCCTCGCCGTCGAGGAGCGGGACGATGTCGGGGTTGCCGCCGAACAGCGCGAGCAGGTTCGCCGGCATCGCGCCCTCGCGCTCGACCTTCGTCGCGTCGAGCCAGGTCGCGACGCGCTTCGGGCCGGCGATGAACGCGGTGGGCTTGCCGAGGATGCTGGTGCGGAAGACGTCGCCGAAGCGGGCGCGGCGCTCGTGGATGAAGGCGAACGGATTGTTCGCGAAGGCGAGCGTCTCGCCGAGGAGCGGCAGTCCGTTGCTGCCGGGCGGAAGTGGATTCGCGGTGGCCATGGTGGGTCTCCTCTTCCCGGCGTCGTATGCGCGGCGGTGCGCGAGCATACGTGACGCCGGGGCGCGCGAATCACCCACCTCGAGCGCGGTAACGCGCGCAAAGCCGCGAGCCGGTGCGGACGCTGCCCGCCCGGCTCGGGCGGCGACGAATAGCTGCCGCGCCGCCTACCAGTCGGCGACCACGACCTGCCCTTGCGTCAGGTAGACGAGCTTGGGCCCGATCTGCAGGCTGCGATCGCCCCACAGGTTCGGGTAGGTCGTCGGGTCGCTCGGCGCGGGCAGCATCGCCTTCAGCACGAGGCTGCCGGCCTGCGTGTCGACCTCGATGCGCTGCAGTCCGTGCTGTGGGCTCGGGTCGTAGGGTGCGGTCGTGACGAGCATCGGCAGGCCGATCCGCGCCACGCTGCCGCTCTGCAGCCAGTTGATGCCGTGGCTCGAGTAGTCGAGCGCACTCTGGCTGCCGGCGGCGCCGACGACTTGCGTGGCGAGCGCCTTCGGTTGCGTCGCATCGCTGACGTCGAACAGGCCGAGCTTGACGCCGCCCAGGTGGTTGGTCGCGTCGACGTCGCGGCCGACGCCGAACAACAGCGCGTCGGTCAGCGGGAACAGGTAGTCGGAAAAGCCCGTCACCTGGAGCGACCCCGCCGCGAGCGGATTGGTCGGGTCGCTCAGGTCGAGCACGTAGAGCGGGTCGACGCTGCGAAAGGTCACGAGGTAGCCGCGCGCGCCGGTGAAGCGCACCCCGTGCACCTGCTCGCCGGGCTTGCCCAATGGCTCGGGGTGCTTGCTGTTCGGCAAGGTTGCCAGCGTGGCCAGCGTCCGGTCGCTGGGCGATTCGCGCAGGACCGTCAAGGTCGCGGGCGACGGCGGCGGCGCGGTCGCCGACGTGGCGTCTTCGGGCAGCACCCAGCCGGTCTGGCCGGTGAAGCTCAGCACGCGCAGGTCGCCGTTGTACTCGCCCATCCTGTAGGGCTTGCGCTGATCGTCCCAGCCGAGGTTGCCCTGGACTTCGCCCGAAGCGCGGTAGTCGATCGCCAGGCCCGCGACCGAGAACTTGTGGATGTCGGTCGCGAACTGCGGCGCGTATTGGACGAGCCCGCTGGCGAGGATCTGGAACGGGAAGCGCGTCGTCGCCAGGTACAGGTTCGTCGGCGCCATGTAGATCGCCTCGGTGCCGCCGACGAAGCAGCGGCTGGCGCGCGCCAGTGTCGGCGAGGCGAGGTCGATCGCGGTGATCGTGGTCACCTGGAACGCGAGCGACGCATTCATCGGATGGACGTAGCAGTCGGTGTCGGCCACCAATGCTTCCGCGACTGAAGCGTCGGCGCGCCACGTCGGCAGGAAGTCGGCGGTCGTCATCTGCGCGAGCGCGGTGGCTTTCTGTGGCGCGGTGGTGCCGGGGGGAAGCAGCTCGTAGGGCAAGCGCGGCGCATGCGTCGTGACGAGAACCATCACGTTGCCGATCAGGCGGCTGCCCACGAGCTGCCCGTCGATCGTGACGTGCTTGCCGAGCGTGGCGTTGCCCACCGTATCGAGATCGAGGAACTGCAGCTGCACGCTCGACTGCAGCGCGAACGGCAGATAGATCGCCGCCCCGGCAGCGGGGCAGGGGATGTCGAGCGCGCACGGCAGCGGATCGGCGATCGGCAGGAACGATTGGCTCAGCGCCACCAGGCGCTGCGCCGCAGCCGCCAGGAGCAGACCTTTCGGCTCCGGGTAGGTAGAGGTGTCGACGGGCAGCGGCAGCACCTGCACAGGATCGATCCCGCCTGCAGCGTCGCGCCGGTACACGAGCAGACGCAGCAGCGTCTGGCCGCTGGCGGTGAGCGAGGCGGTGTCGAGCGCATAGACCGAGGTGCCGTCGGTCTTCAACAGGTCTTCCTCGTCGACGCCTGCCTCCTGGACCGTGGTGT
>JGI24140J50213_10000532_pt1 | contig 17614 bp, 15 predicted proteins | sample BarGraIncu00222A_FD_50213 | JGI IMG/M metagenome (IMG submission 50213)
GAAGAGGTACTCGCGCTCCGGCATGGGTCTTCCTTCCCTTCCGTGCCCGCCGCACGGCTGTGCCTGCGGGCGCCGCTACCTGTCCACCGACGACAAAGGCCCTCGCCGGCATGCGGACGAGGGCCTCGTGAGGGCACGCGCGTACGCGCGCCTCGCTCTTCCCTCATCTGCCAGGCCCCGACGTACGAGACCTGCCGCAATTTGGCACCTTGCTCCACTTTCGAAGCAGGTTGCCGGGGCGTCACCGGGTGCGGTCCCTCGGCCCTCTGCACCCCCGTCGCCGGGGGCGCCTCATGATGAGTCGCTGCCGACGATAGCACTCGCGCCACCGGCGTGCCAACACCCGGCTTCTGCGGTTTGCGGGTATCCTTGAGGGAACCTGAAAGGACGCGACATGAAGTTCCAGGATCGTGCAGGAACGTGGCTTCAATGGGCGGTCACGGCGATCGAGTGGGTCGTCGCAGCCACCTTGGTGGTGCTCGCCGCGCTGGCGACGTGGAGCATCCTCCCGGAGTTCATGTCGATAGGAACGCCCCAGGGAACCAGCGCGTACACGTCGATCCTCGACATCGCGCTGCTGGTCTTCGTGATCGCCGAACTGTTCAAGATAGCCCTCGCCTACATCCGGCACGAGGGAGTGATCCCGACCGTGATGGAGGCCGCGTTGGTGGCGGTCGCCCGAAAGGTGGTCGTGCTCGATGCGCACGCCACCCCGTCACTGTTCCTGATGCGCGCGGGTGCTCTGGGCCTGTTGCTCCTCGCACTCAGCGTCTCGTGGTATCTGCTGTCGCGCGCGAACGGCGAGTTCTCGAGGGTCCCGCCGCACGGCGAGTAGGTCGTGTCGCGCCACGCGGTAAGATGAAAGTTACACACCGCGACGAATGAGTCCCTCGGAGGCAGCCTTGTCTACGCCCGTCCGTGTCCGTTTCGCACCGAGCCCGACCGGCCATCTGCACATCGGCGGGGCTCGCACTGCCATCTACAACTGGGCGCTCGCCCGCCGGATGGGCGGCACGTTCGTGCTGCGCATCGACGACACCGATCCCGAGCGCTCGACAGACGAGAACGTCTCCGCGATCCTGCGCGGCCTGCGCTGGCTCGGGCTCGACTGGGACGAAGGCCCCGAGGCCGACGGCGCACTCGGGCCGTACTTCCAGACGCAGCGGGCGGACACCTACCTGAGCGCGCTCGAGGCGATGAAGGCCAACGGGAGCGCGTATCCGTGCTTCTGCACCTCTGAGCAGCTCGAGGTCAAGCGCGACGCAGCCCGCACCAAGGGCGGCTATGCCGGCTACGACCGCACCTGCCGGGCGATCGACCCTGAGACCGCAGCGGCGCGTGTCGCCGCCGGAGAGCCGCACGTGTGGCGCCTATCGGTGCCCGCGGACCGGACCGAGGTCGCCTTCGACGACGCGATCCGAGGCCACATGTCGTTCCCGGCCGAGGCGCTCGACGACTTCGTCCTCGTGCGCACCGACGGCACGCCGACCTACAACTACGCGACCGTGGTCGACGATGCCCTGATGGAGATCAGTCACATCATCCGCGGCGACGACCACCTCTCCAACACCCCGCGCCAGATCCTCGTGTTCGAGGCCCTGGGCCATCCCGTGCCGGTCTTCGCTCACCTGCCGATGATCCTCGGCGCCGACGGCAAGCGGCTGAGCAAGCGCCACGGCGCGACCTCGGTCGAGGCCTACCGCGATGAGGGCTACCTGCCCGAGGCCGTGCTGAACTACCTCGCACTGCTCGGATGGTCCCTCGACGGCGAGACCACGATGATCACCCGGGAGATGCTGAGCGCTTCGTTCTCCCTCGACCGCGTCTCGAGCAATCCCGCGATCCTCGACACGGACAAGCTCGACTGGATGAACGGCGTCTACATCCGTGAGCTCGGCGCCGAGGGGTTCGTCGCGCGCATGCTGCCGTGGCTGATCGACGCGGGCCTCACCACGGTCGAGCAGTCCGAGGCCCAGCGCCCGTGGTTGCTCACGCTCGCGCCTCTCGTCTCCGAGCGCGTCAAGCGCCTCGACGAGATCGTGCCGATGGTGCGGTTCCTCTTCATGGACTCGGTCGACATCGACCCGGCCGTCCGGGCGAAGACCCTGGGGTCCGAGGCCGGCCAGGCCGCGGTGGTGGCCGCCCGTCGGGCGCTCGCTGCGCTCCCCGTGTTCGAGACCGCACCCATCGAAGAGGCGCTGCGTGCGCTGCCCGACCAGCTGGCCGTCAAGGCGAAGGTCGTGTTCCAGGCGGTGCGCGTGGCCGTCACCGGCACGACCGTGAGCCCTCCGCTGTTCGAGTCGCTCGAGCTGCTGGGACGCGACAAGGCCGTCGCGCGGCTCGATGCGGCCGTCGCCGGGGTTGACGAGGCCGCTCCCCGACCGTAATATCTCTCCTCGCGTCCCGACCTCGGGGCGGGAACGGAAAGCCTCATTGGGGCGTAGTCTAATGGTAGGACGGCGGGTTCTGGTCCCGTGTGTGAGGGTTCGACTCCTTCCGCCCCAGCCATGAGGTTCTCTGTTCGGTTCCATCGCGGCCCGTTCGTCTAGCGGTTAGGACATCGCCCTCTCAAGGCGGAGATCACGGGTTCGAATCCCGTACGGGCTACCAGGAACCCTTCGGAAGGGCGCCGCTCAAGCGGCGCCCTTCCTGTGTCCCTGGACCGCACGTCCGCGCGCCCACCCCTTCGAGACTGCTAGAATCCCTTATCGGAGTGGGCCGGGCGGCCGCGCGGACGTGCGCATACGCGCACGCACGTGAGGAAAGTCCGGACTCCACAGGGCAGGGTGCAGGCTAACGGCCTGGCGCCGCGAGGCGACGGAAAGTGCCACAGAAAAGAAGACTCCCCCGATACCGCCCGGTAGCCTTCGGGCCGCCGGTACAGGTCGGGAGAAAAGCTGAAACGGTGCGGTAAGAGCGCACCAGCGCCATGGCGACATGGCGGCTTGGCAAACCCCACCTGGAGCAAGAGCGAATAGGAGCGGTCAAGACCGGCCCGGTCGTCGCTCGGGTACGCTCGCGAGAGGCCGTCGGCAACGGCGGTCCCAGATAGATGGTCGCTCAACGACAGGATCCGGCTTACAGGCCCACTCCACCTGTCACAGACACGAGAGGCGGTCCTTGACGCGGGGCCGCCTCTCGTTGCATGTGGTGGGCCCGGTCAGGACGCAGCTAGGCCCTCCATTGGAACGAACCGCACTCGGCCGGCCGGAGGGTCCCGCTCTTCTCGCACGTCAGGACGTAGATGCAGTCCTCGCACGTCCAGGAGTCGATGTCGATCTCCAGGACATCGAAACGCGCGACCTCGGCTTGCGGCTCGCCATCGGCCTCGTCCGCACCGGCTCCGGAACTCGACGCTGTCTGCGCCTCCTCGTCCTCCCAGAGCCCGGCCTGTTCGACCGGCTCGGAGGTCTCCTCAGGCTCCTCGCTCTCCACGCGCACCATGGGCACGCCCGAGCCGTTCACCGGTATCAGCGCGACCGGTGTCGCCGACTCCANGTCGATGAGGAACACGTCCGAGCGGAGCAGGTNGTCGATCGCTTTCGACGCNNTGATCGCCTCGACCGCTTCACGCCGGTTCGNGAAGGACCGCGGGTCCACAAGGCTGACCGTTCCGTCCTCCCTGGCACGCGCGCACACGATGAATCGCATCTGTCTCTCCCTGAGTCCTGAAGCCGAAACGGCCCCATCCGGACGCGACCGTCCACGTCCACATCATGCTACGGCTCCCGGCGCGCCTGCGCCAAGATGCCTGTCGACCGGTGCTATCATCCATCGGGTGGCTCACGGACCGCATCCGAAGGAAGCGTGCACTCACCGCCTATGCTCACCGGCCGCACGATCACAGAGTGTGACTTCGTCGCAGTAGACCTCGAGACTACCGGATGCCGTCCAGGCCGGAACAGCATCATCGAGATCGGCGCCGTCCGCTTCAACGCGTCGGGCAAGCTCGACACGTACGAGCAACTGGTGCGGCCCGACGACCTCATTCCGCGCGCCGTGCAGGAGCTCACGGGCATAGGCCCCGGCATGGTCGCCACTCAGCCGTCGATCGNAGAGGTCGTACCGCACTTCCGCGATTTCGCAGCGGACGCTGTGCTCGTGGCCCACAACTACCGCTTCGACCTGTCCTTCCTCGACTTTGAGGCGGAGCGGGCGTGGGGCTCGCCCCTGCAGAGGCCGGTGGTCGACACGCTGCCGCTCCTGCGCCAGCTTCGCCCAGACCTCCGCCGATTCAGTCTGGGCGCACTCGCGGATGAATACGGGCTGGAGACCCAGCCCGACCACCGGGCCGGCAACGACGCCCGCGCCACCGCCGAGCTTCTGATCGCGGTCATACCGGAGCTGACCAGGCTCGGCATGCAGACCGTGGGCGACGTGGTCACCTTCAGCGGGCTCGCGGGCCAGCAGGAGCTCGCGGACCGACTCAGCCTCACCCGCGACGTTCCCGACGAGCCCGGCGTCTACCTCTTCAGGGACTCCAAGGGACGCGTCCTCTTCGTCGGACACGCGCGGAGTCTGCGCACGCGCACGCGGCAGTACTTCTATCCCGGGTCGGCCAGCGACGCGCTGGCTCGCGACGTGGCATCTGTGACCGCGGTCCCCACGCTGTCCCAACTCGATGCGCTCCTGGTGGAGCACCGCCTCGTCGACCGGCATCGCCCGCGTCACAACCCCGCTGCGCACCAGTCACGCGAGGGCTTTCTCATCAAGGTGGACGTCGCGTCCCGGTACCCGGGATTGCGTCTGGTCCCCGCGCCGCGCCTCCAAGGACGGCTGATCGGGCCGTTCACCAGCAAGTGGGCAGCGTCCGTTCTGCTCGAGAGCCTCATCGGCGTCTACGACTTGCGCCGTTGCGCTCGCCGCCTTGACGCGAAACTCGCCATGACCCCATGCCCCCAGCGCGACGCCGGCACCTGCCCCGCGCCGTGCGTCACAGAACCCGATCCGGTCGCTTACGCGGAACGTATCTCCCGCGCGATCTCCGTGCTCGATGACGACACCGACTTCAGGCGGCGCCTGACGAAGGACCAGAGAGCAGCGGCGGCCTCCGGACGCTATGAGGACGCCATCCGGGACCGGGACGGCCTTCGCGCGCTCGATCGCGCCCTGAGCACGTTGGAGACCGTTCGCGAGGCCGTGCGCCGCGACGCCATCCTCATCGAGGAATCCGACGGCAGAGCGGTGGTCAGCTTCATCCGCGGAGGTCTGCGCGCGGCCGTACTCCGCGGCAGCCGCGAGAAGGTCGGCGAGAAGACTCCCGCCGTGTTGGAGCGCGTGTACTTCGCCGGCACGCCGGCGGTGGACCCGCTGCGTCTCTCGTCGGAGAAGCTGGCTGAGTTGCTGATCGTCGCGGGATTCGAAGAATCCGGCTCGCACCTCGGCATCCCGGTCACGACCGCTGCAGAGACCACGTCCCGCGTCAGGCGCGCCCTGGGCCTTGAGCGGCGCTCGCCACGCCGCCGTCACGGAGCGACTTCAACCGCCTGACGTTCTCGGCGTCCTTGTACGGCCCCTCCCCCGGCATCTCCACCACCACGGACGCTCCGTCGAGCGCCGCCTGCCGCATCATCGCGGCAAATCCTTCGGCCCCGATGTGGCCGTCGCCGATCCACTCGTGCCGGTCCTTGTGCGACCCGAACTCGCCCTTGCAGTCGTTCGCATGGACGAGCCGGACCGCGCGGGAGCCTGCCAGCGACGTCAGTCGCTCGAGCGCGGAGTGCCACCCCTCGTCACCCCGCACGTCGATGCCGCCGGCGAAGCCATGGCACGTGTCGAAGCAGAGCGCTGTTTCGACCCCGGCATCCCGGACCGAGACCATGGCCGCTGCCATCTCGTCGACACTGACCCCGAACTGCCGTCCCGCGCCGGCCGAGTTCTCCAGCAGCAGCGGGACGCACCGGTCCCCAGCGAGCGCCGCGGCATTCGTCGCGCACGCGGTCACTCGTGCCACGCACTCGGCATCGTCGTCGGAGAAGCGCCGTCCCAGGTGGATGACGACGCCCGCAGCCCCGATGTCGGCGGCGCGCGTGAGCTCGTCGGCCAGCGCCGCCGTCGACCGTTCCCACAACTCGTCGCCCTCCGCGCCCATGTTGATGAGGTAGCTCGCGTGCGTGAACACCGGACCGATACCCGCGGAGATGCACGCCGCGCGGAAGTCGGCCGCCATCTTCGGATCGGTCGGAGGGCCGGCCCACCGCCGTGGGCTCTTGGCAAAGACCTGCATGGTCTCGCAACCGGTCGAGGTCGCGTAGTCCAGCGCGCACAGAAGCCCGCCAGCCATCGGTACCTGCGCTCCGATGCGGATCATCCGGGACTCCCTCCAGTGCCGGGAACGTGCGGGCCATGCAGCTATCATCTTCCCATGACAGCTGCGCAGGACGGACCACACTCTGAGGACAGGCTCGCGCCGTGGACCGGCCGCGCCGTGCTCCACGTCGACATGGACGCCTTCTTCGCTTCGGTGGAGCAGTTGGACCACCCCGAGTGGCAGGGACTGCCGGTCGTGGTGGGAGGGTCGCCCGACTCCCGGGGAGTCATCGCGGCGGCGTCCTACGAGGCACGGCGCTACGGAGTCCATTCGGCGATGCCCTCGGCGCAGGCGGCGCGCCTACTTCCCCCGGAGGCCGTCTGGACGAGAGGCGACTTCGAGCGCTACGGGCAGATGTCGGCACTCGTGCTCGAGATCTTCGAACGGTTCACGCCCGAGGTCCAGCAGGCCTCCATCGACGAGGCGTACCTGGGCGTCGGCGCGGGACCGACGGCGCCGCACCCGGTCCTGGTCGCGCGCGACATCCAGGAGGCGGTCGACGGACTGGGACTTTCCTGCTCGATCGGCGTCGCCTCGAACAAGACCGTCGCCAAGATCGCGTCCGACCGGGACAAGCCTCACGGGATCACAGTCGTCGCGCCCGGTTCCGAGCCCGCGTTCCTCGCTCCCCTCCCGATCCGCGCGATGCCGGGGATCGGTCCCTCCACTGCCAGGCACCTTGTCTCGCTCGGTATCCGCACGCTCGGTGACTTGGCCTCGCTCGACGACCGCACCGCGCTGCAGGCGCTCGGAAACCACGGTCCCGCCATGGTGCGTCGAGCCCAAGGCGCGGATGCCCGCCCGGTGCGGGACCGCGCAGCGCTCAAGTCGGTCAGCAACGAGAGGACGTTCGGGACCGACATCCGCGACCGTTCGGAGGTCGGATCGGCGTTGGCGGGCCTTGCGGAGAAGGTCGGGGGCAGACTGCGCCGGGCGGGACTGCGCGGCCGCACCGTCCACCTGAAGCTCAGGTACGGCGACTTCACGACCCGCACCGCACAGGAGACGCTGGAGGAGGCGACCGACTCCACCGAGACGGTCCTGGCCGCTGCGAGCGGCCTGCTCAACGCCCTGTGGACGCCCGGAGTCGGTGTGCGGCTGCTCGGGATCGGCGTCTCCGGCTTCGGACACGAGCCGGTGCAGCTCACGATCCCCGGTCAGGAGCCACCGGCGGACCGCCGGCGCAAGGTCATCGAGCGGGCGGTGGACGAACTGCGCGAGCGCTTCGGACCGGATGCCGTGAGGTTCGGTGTCCGGCGTCCTGCCTCGCACGACCCCCGCGACCGCTACGGACCGGGATAGGGCAGGCTTCGCAGCGAACCCGGACTCGGGTACCGCCGTCCAAGGTACTGTCCGCACGGCGATCGGAGCAGGAGCGCGCGCATGAAGGTCACCTTCCGTCTGAAGCCGCTGCTCGTTCTCGCAGCGCTCCTGCTCGTCATTCTCGCCGCCGTCGCCGTGGGATGTTCCGGCGCGTCATCACCTTCCGCGCGGCCCGAGGCCTCGCCCGCGCCCTCGCCCGCTCCCTCCTCGGCCTACTCAGCGGCCCCAGACGGTTCGGTGGAGGCGACCGGGTACGTTGCCCACGAAGGCATCGAGGGTGGCTTCTGGACACTTCAGGACATCCCTCAGGGGCCATCGAGCGTCGTCCAGCCAAAGATCCTCGCGGTCCTGCTACCTGACGTGGTGACGGAGTCCCAGATAGCGGCGTTCAGCGGAGCGTTCGTCAGGGTCTCGGGCCGCCTCTCCGTTACCATGTGGACCCACATGGCGGGCCGGGAGGTTCTCGTGGCTACGATCGCCGGCGCGAGCTTCGACGCGCCGCGCTAGCGGGCGGCGGCTGCGATGGCGTCCTCCGCCTCGGCGATCTCCCACTCCTCCTCATCGGTGTGTCCCGCGCTCCCGCGGAACGGGCCCATCGGCGCGGTACCGACCGCTCGCCGCAGCCTGACCGCGTCGCCGCCCGGCGCACGGACCACGTACGGCCTCACGACGTCCGCCACCACCGCGATCCCGCGCTCGGTGTTGTTCTGCAGCACTCCTTCGACGATGTAGCAGCGGTGCTTCACGATCGTCTCGCCGCTGCGCTGCAGCGCTTCCGGGAACACGACCACATCGAGAAGCCCTGTGGGGTCCTCGAGGGTGAGGAAGCACACCCGCTTGCCCGAACGCGTGCGCGGCGTCTGCGCGCGCTCGCGCACGCCCGTTACGCGTACGCGCATGCGGTCCTCGCACCGGGACAGGTCCTTCGCCCAGGTCACGCCGCGCGCCTCGAGGTCCGCGCGCGCCAGGTCCTGGGGGTGGCAGGTGATCGCCAATCCGGTGAGCTCGAGTTCCGCACCGAGACGGCGCACGACGTCCCAACCCGACGGATGGCTCAGGTCGGTCGCGTCCCGGGCGCGCGACGGCGCCAGCAGAAGCGCCCGCTCCCCTGCGCTGCCTTCCCTCGCGAGCACCGCCTTCAGCTCCGGCAACAGCGCCAGCTGCTCGTCGCGCGTCGGCGGCCGCCCGGCGTCGGTCACGCCGAGCGAGTCGAGCGCTCCCACGCGGATCAGCGACTCCGCGGCATTGACCTCCGCACGCGTCCGGCGCAGGAAGTCCGTCAGGTCGTCGAACGGCCGGACCGCGCGCTCCGCCCGGATCGAACGCAGCAGGCGCGCGTTCATGTTCAGCAGCCCCTTGAGTCCGACACGGATCGCGCGTCCGTCACGCTCCACGGTGCAGTCCGCGCTCGAGGCGTTCACGTGCGGGTGCAACAGCTCGATCCCGTGATGGCGCGCGTCGTCGAGCACGAGGCGCGGGCTGTAGAACCCCATCGGCTCGTTGTTCACGATCGCGGTGGCGAACTCCGCCGGGTAGTAGGTCTTGAGCCACGCGCTCGCGTAGCTGACCACCGCGAAACACGCGGCGTGCGCCTTGTTGAAGCCGTAGGCGGCGAACCCCTGCAACTGCCGGAACACCTCCTCGGCCACGGCCTCCGTCGACCCCAGCGCGACGGAGCGCCGCACGAACTCGCCGTGGAGCGACTCCATCTCCGCGCGGCTTCGGTCCTTCGTCATCGCGCGCCGGAAGGAGTCGGCCTCGGCCAACGTGAAGCCGGCGACCGCCTGAGCCACCTGCAACACCTGCTCCTGATAGACGATCACCCCATAGGAGTCCGCCAGCGCCGGCCCCATCGCCGGATGCGGGACCACGACCGGCTCCAGCCCATGCCGGCGCCGGATGAACGGCGTGATCATCTCCGCCTCGAGCGGGCCGGGCCGAAACAGCGATATCGCCGCGATGATGTCTTCGAACGTGCGCTCCTGCAGACGCATCGCGAGGTTGCGCTGCCCGGAGCTCTCCAGCTGGAACATCCCGACGGTGTCCGCTGCCGCGATGTTGGCGTAGACCTTCGGGTCGTCGTGCGGCAGCAGGAACGGCTCCGGCACTGCGTCCGCACCCACCCGCGCCCGTGCCAGCTCGACGGTCTCGGAGATGGCGGAGTGCATCCGCAGCCCCAGGATGTCCATCTTCACGAGCCCCAGCGCCTCGATGTCGTCCTTGTCGTACTGAGAGACGACCGTCCCCTTCGCCGCCCACTGCAAAGGCGACCAGGTGTCGACCGGCTCCCGCGTGATGAGGAAGCCCCCCAGATGCGTACCGAGGTGCGTCGGGTAGTGGTCGAGCCGCTCGGTCAGGTCGAGCAGCATCCCGTGGGCGGTCTCGTCGCGCAGAGGGTGGTTCCGGCACTCCGGGTAGGTCGCGAGCACGTCGCGGATCTTACGGGCGCTCACCCATGGCAGGTGCCGCGACAGCGCGTTGATCTCGGCGGCCCCGTGTCCCAGCGCCTTGGCGGCGCAGCGCACCGCGCTCTTCGCGGTCATCGTGTTGACGGTCGCCACCATCGCCACGTGCCGGGCCCCGAACCGCTTGTAGATGTAGGCGATGACCTCGTCGCGACGCGCGGAGTCGAAGTCCACGTCGATGTCGGGCATCTGTCGGCGTGCCGGGTTCAGGAACCGCTCGAAGAGCAGGGAGTGTGCGATCGGATCGGCGTCGGTGATGCCGAGCACGTAGCTGACGATCGAGTCGCCCGCGCTGCCGCGCCCCGAGTAGCGGATGCCCTTGCCGCGCGCGAAATCCACGATGTCCTTCACCACGAGGAAGTACTCCGGGAACCCGAGCTGTTCGATGACGGCCAGCTCGTGCTGCAGCCTGCGCACCGACTCCGGCGTCACCGGCCGGTAGCGGTCCTCGAGGCCCCGCCACGCCATCTTGGACAGCACCGAGTAGGCGGTCTCGCCGCGAGGCACCTCGACGCTCGGGAAGTGGAACTGCCCGAGCCCGAGGTCCAGGTCGCAGCGCGCCGCGATCTCCAAGGTCGCGTCGCAAGCGGACGGGTAGCCGGAGAACAGGCGTCGCATGTCGGTCGCGGATTTCAGGAAGAGCTCCGCGTTCGTGCGGGGGTATGGGTTCGGCAGCGCAGAGCGAGCGCCGACCGCGGCCAGCACGTCGTGGAGCGGTGCGTCCGCGCGCTTCAGGTAGTGGACGTCGTTCGTGGCGACGATGGGAAGGCCAAGGGACCCGGCCAGTTCGGCGAGGGATGCGATGTAGCGCAACGAGTCCGGTGTCATCGCATGCACGAGTTCGATGTAGAAGTCCCCCGGAGCGAAGCAGGCGGCGAGGCGCTGGGCGGCGTCGCGCGCCCGGGAGCGCACACCGGCGAGCACGGCGGCGCCGACCTCCCCGTTCGCGCATCCCGACAGGCCGATGAGCCCTTCGCTGAACCGCGTCAGGTCCGTCAGCGTCACGACCGATCGCCCGCCGTCCAGATCGTCGTTCGCGTCATCTGCACGCAGGTGGGCGCGCGAGAGCAGCGTGCACAGGTTTCGGTAACCGGTCATGTCCCGCACGAGCAGAGTCAGGTGGAACCCGGCCGCGCGTGCCCGGGCCGAACCGACCGGCAACGGCGCCGGCAGACGTGCGTCCGGTGGAAGGTCGGCCTCNTGGCCGAAGACCCCGGCCGCCTCGACCACGATCTCAGCGCCGATGATCGGNCTGAGCCCCGCGGCGCACGCCTTGCGGTAGAAGCGGATCGCGCCGTAGAGACCTTGGTGATCGGTCAGGGCGCACGCCTCCATACCGAGTTGCTTCGCACGCTCGATCAGGCCGTCCAGCGGCGCTGCGCCGTCCATGAAACTGAACGTCGAGTGGACGTGGAGGTGTATGAACCCGCTCATCGCATCGTGTAGAGGTCGAGGCTGTCAGTCGACCACGCCGACGAGCAGCCATCGCTCGCCGATCCGGTCGTACGCCAGGTCGTAGACCCCTCCGCGTGCGATCACGCGGAAGCACCGCCGCGACCTCGCACGCGAGCGGTCCCACCACAGGGAGTCGACCGCCCACTGCTGTACGAGCGCATCGATGACGTAGCGCTTCTGCTTCCAGACGAACGAGCATGGTCGGGCCCGCTCCGCGTCCCACTCGACCGGGACTTCGACTTCGACACGGCGCGGTCCGTCGATCTGTGAACCCCGCTGGATCCAGGGGCTCGACAACAGCTCGAGCACGACCGGGAGCCTGCTCGCGCTCTCGAACAGGTCGAGCGGCTGGCCGGCCCGCTTGGCGTCGAAACGCCTGATCGCTTCGTTGCGTCCCATCGTGTGCGCATGCTCCCTCGCGGCTGTCGAGGGGGCGCACAGGCGCCCCCTCACGCAGGACGATATCGAACATATGTTCGATATACAACGCGGGAGTGACATCGCGCGACCGACGGGCGAATGACCCGCCCGGCGGCCCCATCCAGGCGACGCCGGCTCATGCCACGTGATGCCCGCCGGCACACAAGAAGAGCGCNCTCCGATCGCTCGGATGGCGCTCTTGCTCAGGACACAAAGTTGTCCCGAGAAACCTCGCCTGCGGGGACATCTACTGGCCGGATTCCCGTTTCACGCCTCCCCGGACTCCGAGTGGAAAGACCGCCTCGCGACAGCACTCTCACACAACGGACACTCCGGTCGGGCAGCAGCTGGTACTCCGGTTTTCAACGCTCGCTCGGTCCGACTTCTCGGGACAAGAGGTACATTACCCAACCCCCGAAACCCCGTCAACGGCCTTTTCGCCGTTTTCCGACAATTGCGACCAGGGGTAGCAAGTCGTACTCAAACGGCATGATATTCACTCTTTACGGAAATGCGACCGTTCGTCCCCAACAGCGCGAACCGTCCCTTAGACGGGCGCTCGTCAGTCCCGCGCGACCGTCTTCGCGACCTCCACGAAGACGCACTGCGCGACCTCGAGAGACACCGCCCGCTCCGCTCCGGACACCACCAGGAGCATCGGCCCGTCGAACGGCGCGACCTCCAGGACCCTCACCTGTGCGGACGGCACGAGCCCGATCGATCCGAGGTACGACACCACCTTGTCGTCGTCCTCCGACACGCGGACGACGGTCCCCTGCGACCCGGCCACGAGGCTCGAGAGCGGCACTCCCGCCAACACCGGAAGAACGCCTTCCACTGTCGGGATCGGGTGACCGTGCGGACATACCGATGGGTTGTCGAGGAACCGCTCGAGCGACTCGAGTACTCGCGGCGACATGGCGTGCTCCAAGAGGCACGCTTCCTCGTGCACGCTGTCCCAAGGCAGGCCCAGCGCATCGACCAGGAAGCGCTCGGCAAGCCGGTGACGACGCACCACGTCGATCGCTTCGCGGCGGCCCTGGTCGGTCAGGTCGACGCCTCCGTCCGGACGCGTCACCAGCCCTGCCGCCTCAAGACGCCTGAGCGTCGCCGTCACCGTGGGACCGGAGACCCCGAGGCCGTCCGCGATCTGGGTCGGCCGCACCTCGCCCTTGAGCGAGAGCTTGTAGATCGCCTCAAGGTACTCCTGGATGGTCGAGCTCGACATGCTGTCCGCGCTCCCGCCGTGGTCGCCGCACGTTGCCGGCTGTGCGAACCGGTCGGCCCGAGTATAGCCGACGCGCTGCGGCATGCCCGCTGGCGACGACAACGGGCGCCGCATCGCGGCGCCCGTCTCACTGCACAAAGTTGTCCCGAGAAACCTCGCCTAGCAGAGCATCTAATGGCCGGATTCCCGTTTCACGCCGTTCCCAGAAGGCGGTAGTCGGATCAGCCTCGCGACTGAGATCCTTTCACGCACGCCCGGGTCGGGCAGCAGCTGGTACTCCGGTTTTCAAAGCTCGCTTGGTCCGACCTCTCGGGACAGAAACCACCCTATCAGGTCGCCTGAAGCGCCGTCAACGGCGAATTTGGTGTTTGCCGACATTCGCGCCATACGGGTGCTATCGCGTTATCAACGGTTGCTGCTGCGGTCTTAACGGGTTCCGACCGTCCGTCGTGCACAAAGACGATCACGACAGACGCACGGCTCCACGATGGGCGCCGTGGCCACTAGGGACGATAGACGAGACGCGCGATCGGAGACTCCCAGACCGCTACTTCGGACACCCTCACACCGGGTCCGACCAGGTCCTGGAGGCGCTCGTGAGCGACGCGCGCGAGGTTCTCCGCGGTGGCGTTCATCTTGTCGAAGGGAGCGACCTCATCGAGGTACTGGTGGTCGTACGCGTCCAGCACCGACCGGAGGTCCGCCTTGAGGCGCTTGAAGTCGTACAGGATGCCGATGCCGTCGAGAGACTCCCCCTCCACGGTCACCTCGACATCCCAGGTGTGCCCGTGCAACCTGCTGCACTCGCCGTCATACCCCCGAAGGGAGTGTGCCGCGTCGAAGTGGTCCCGCACGGTGAGCGCATACATCGAGTGCCTCCCGATCAGAACAGGGACGGCTGGCTGTCGGCTTCGGGTTCGACGCCGTTGCCCACGGTCCGCCTCTCGTCCATGGCGATGTTGGCGAGCTCGTCCGCGGCCGCGTTCTGCTCGCGGCGCACGTGACGGATCTCGATCGAGTCGAAACACTTCATGAGCCCGAGCGCCTCGGCGTGCAGCGGCCTGAGCCAGTCCTTCTTCACGCGGTACACGCCGGTCAACTGACGGACCACCAGCTCGGAGTCCGCGCACACACACAGATCACAGACCCGCTCGTCGAGAGCNGTCCGCAAGCCCCAGAGCAACGCTTCGTACTCGGCCACGTTGTTCGTCTGCGCGCCGAGGTACCTGCCACCGGAGCGTACGATCGCCCCCGACGCGTCCTCGAGCACGAAACCGGCGCCGGCGGGACCGGGGTTGCCCCTGGCGCCGCCGTCGGTGCGCAACGTCCATCGCTCGGCCACCGTCACGGCTCCCTCACCACGAGGATGCGGCCGCAGTTCGGACAAGTCCCGAGCTCGGGACCGTTCAGCAGCTCCTGGACCTTGCCGGCCGGGAGGCTCACGCGGCATGCGCCGCACATGGAGCCGGTCAGCGGACCGACCCCCAGGCCATGGTGTGCTTCCCGCGCCGCCTCGTAGCGCGCGAACACGTCTCCGGGGAGGGCTGCGGCGAGCGTTGCCCGCGCATGCTTCTCCGCTTCGATCCTGCTGAGGATCTCCCCGCCCCTGGACTTGAACCGGGCGGTGAGCTCCGCCTCGCGCCGGGCGCCCTCCGCAAGCGCGCGGTCGATCTTCGCGGCCTGCGCGGCGCCATCCTCCCGCTTCTGCATCTGCACGAGCAACTCACCCTCGAGCTGCTCGGTCCGCCGACGCAGCGCATCGAGTTCCAGCGACACCGCCTGGAGCTCCTTCGGGTTCGCGATCTCACCCGACAGCAGCTTCGCCTGCTCGGACACCATCTTCACTTTGATGCCGGCGATCGCGTCCTCGAGNACGGAGGCCGCCTGNTCCATATGGCGGAGCACCCCCGTCGTGCGTTCCTTCAGCTTCCCGATGTCGGCGATCTTCGCGCGCGCGACGAGTATGGCGCGCTTCTCGGGCATCTCGTCGAGCTCTTTGGAGAGCCGCAGGATCGTCAGATCCATCTTCTGGAGGTCGAGCAGTGTGCGGACTGTCTCCATGAAGGCGAGGCCTACTCTCTCGATGCGTGCCCGGCCGTGCGATGCGGGCCGGCCGTTCGCACTGGCCAGCATGGTACCGTACCCGCTCCTGCAGCGGTCCTACAGCGCGACCTCCTCGGCCTGCCTGGAACGGAACACGACCAGCGAGCGGTAGCCGGCCATGCGCAGCAGCTCCCGCGCCTGTTCCCCGCCGGTGCCCACCTCGGCGGCGGCGTGTGCGTCCGATCCCATCGTCGCGGGGACGCCTCGGCGTTCACAGGCCTGCAGCAACTGCAGCGAGGGATAGATCTCGTTGATCGGCTTGCGCAGACCTCCGGTGTTCACTTCTACGGCACAACCACCCGCGCACAGCGCCTCGGCCGCCGCCTCGTACCAGGCGGTCGGGTCGCCCCCCGGCAGAAAGCCGAACTTCTTTATGAGGTCCGGGTGCGCGATCACGTCGAACAGTCCCGACCTCGCGGCAGCAGCCACCTCGATGAAGTAGCGTTCCCACATCTCGTCGATGACCACAGAGCCATAGCGGTCGATCAGATCCGGGTCGTCGAACGCCCAGTCACCCAGGAAGTGCACCGATCCGAGCACCATGTCCAGCGGGAGCGCGGCCAGGGTCTCGCGAGTGAACGCCACCTCGTCCGGCATCCAGTCCGCCTCTACGCCCGACAGCACTTCGGGACCGTCCGTCTCGCGTGAGTAAGCGGCCGCGGCCGCCACGTCGTCCAGGTACTCCGACACCTCGTGGGGACGCATCGTGTAGTGCTGGGGATAGTCCGCCGGCATCGGTAGGTGGTCTGTGAAGCACACGATGTCCAAGCCGGCCTCACGGGCGGCGTCCACGAACTCGACGGGCGTGCCCGTCGCATGACCGCAGCGGGCCGTGTGCATGTGCAGATCGATCACGAAGCCTCCCTGATGACACCGCCGCCGATGACTCGCTCACCTTCATAGCACACGACCGACTGTCCCGGCGCCACACCGTCGAAGGGCGCGTCGGCCACCACCTCCAGGACATCGTTGGCGACCCGCGCGGTCGCGCGCACCGGTACTCCCCGATAGCGGACCTGCGCCTCCACCACCTGCTCGCACGGACCGCGCCAGACGACGTCGTCGGCCACGACCCGCGTGACACTGAGCCCGCTCCTGTCGCCGATCGTGACGGTGGCGGTGCTCGCGTCGATAGCGTTGACGAAGACCCGGCTGCCCGCGGAGACGCCGAGACCCCGACGCTGGCCGATCGTCAGACCCGGCACCCCAGTGTGTGCACCCACGACCGTACCTCCCGGGCCCACGATCTCTCCCGGCACGAAGGCCTCCGGGCGGCGCTGACGCACGAACGCCCGGACGTCGTCCCCGGGCACGAAACACGTCTCCTGGCTCTCAGCGCGTTCGGCCGCGGGCAACCCGAGCGCCCTCGCGATGCCGCGGACCTCGGCCTTCGCCAGGCCTCCTACAGGGAACAGGGTGTGACCGAGCTGTTCGCTTGTCATCCGGTACAGGAAGTAGGACTGGTCCTTCGCCGGATCCGCGCCTCGCGCCAGCCAGGGAACGCCCGCGCCGTCGCGCACGATCCGGGCGTAGTGGCCGGTCGCCAGGAACTCCGCGTCCTGCAGCTTCACACGGCGCATCAGCTCCGAGAACTTCACGCGGTCGTTGCACACGATGCAGGGGTTCGGCGTGCGGCCGGCCGCATACTGGTCGCAGTACGGCTCGATCACCTCGCGCTCGAAGACGTCCGCGAAATCGAGGCTGTAGTGGGGGATCCCCAGCGCGTCGCAGACGCGCTTCGCCGACCGCGCGCCGTCCAGCGAGCAACACCCGTCGATCGGGTCGTCCCCGGGCAGCAGCCGCATGGTGACGCCTGTGACGTCGTGGCCTGCATGGACGAGCAACGCCGCAGCCACAGAGGAGTCGACTCCCCCGCTCATGGCGACGAAGACGCGCACCCGGCTACTCGACGTCGCCGTGCGGGTCGAAGTTCGGGTCCTCAGACTGGATCGGACCGGCGATCGGCTCGCGACCGTGCCTGACCAGGTAGTCGTCGATGGCGACCTTCAGTCCGTCGGTCGCCAGGACGGAGCAGTGCATCTTCGCGGGAGGCAGTCCGTCGAGCTCCTCGGCGACCTGCTTCTTCGTGATGGCGGCAGCGTTCTGGATCGACATGCCCCTCGCCAGTTCCGTGACGATCGAGGACGTGGCGATCGCCGCGCCACAGCCGAGCGTCTGGAACTTGAGGTCGGTGAGGTGGTCGGTGTCNTCGACCTTGATCGTGATCTTCATCACGTCGCCGCAGATCGGGTTGCCGACCTCGCCCACGCCATCCGCGTCGTCGATGACTCCCACGTTGCGCGGGTTGTT
>JGI24140J50213_10000533_pt1 | contig 17572 bp, 15 predicted proteins | sample BarGraIncu00222A_FD_50213 | JGI IMG/M metagenome (IMG submission 50213)
CGTGGATTCCCGGAGCCTGTCGGTGACGGTGCGAGCCCCCGGTCTGCTTGCCTGCACCGTGCGCGGGCGATGGGGTGGGGCCATGAGCACCATGTGGGCCACCCCCAAGGACGATCCCAGGACCTACGGCGATCCTGTCGGCGAGCTGGCGACGTACCGGGAGTACCTCGACAACTACCGCCTGACCATCACGATGACGTGCCAGGGCCTGGACGCCGACCAGCTCGCCGGGCGGTCGGTGCCGCCCAGCACCCTGAGCCTGATCGGCCTGGTCCGCCACCTGGCGCAGGTGGAGAACCACTGGTTCCAGCGAGCGCTGCAGGGGCGAGTCGATAAGCCACGGCTCGACCAACGCGACGGCGCCCCGGACTGGGACTTCGACGGCGCGACCCCCGATCCCGCCGTGGTCAAGGACGCCTTCGCCACCTGGCAGGCCGAGATCGCCAAGGCTGACCAATGGCTCGACGCAGTAAAGGAGGCCGACTTGGGCGCCGAGGTCCCGTTCGGCGACGGCAGCCTCGCGCCTCGCGACGTGCTCGTGCACCTGATCCAGGAGTATGCGCGGCATGCGGGCCACGCCGACCTTCTACGCGAGTGCATCGACGGGCGTACCGGTCAGTGACCCTGCGCTGAGCAGGGTAACGCTGGCGAGGTGAGGGCGGGGCGGGGCGGGCCGGCCGCGGGCAGCGACCAGGCAACGGTGATCTCGTGATACCTCCCGATGGCAGCGGCCCGCACGCTGCTGCGGCGCCGCGCGGTGGAGCTTGGCCCGGTGCGCTGCGACGTGGCAGCGGATGCATGACGTCTGCCCTCAACCGGGGACCTGCACCGAACACCTGCCCGGCGGCGGACGGGGCACGCGAACCTCGCCGGTAAGCGGGTGTTCCGGGGCCGGCTGAGCAGCTCGTCGATCTGCAGGTTCACCCGCGGACGTGACGGGGATGTGAACTCCGCGCTTTCTTGGGCGCGTCGTGGCGTGGAATCTGGCGGCTTCGGGAGACGATGCCGTCGTGGATCGCCGGAGCTTCATCGTGGCGCTCGCGGCGGGCACCGCCGCGGCGTTGAGCGGTTGCGCGTCCCCTGCCCTGTTGGCGGCCAATGCCCAGCCACCACCACAGGGCTCCGACGGCCCGAGCTCAGCCAGGACGCCGCCGGGACGCACTCTGGCCGACGCCTCAGGCCACCAGCTACGGCGGGTCCAGTCCGCCAAGCCGGACCTGCCGGTCATCCGCGGTGGTCCGCCCAGTCACATCACTCACCTGGACGGCGCCGGAGCGAACATCGCGCTGAGCATCGACGACGGCATCAGCCCCGAGGTGGTCTCTGCCTACATCGACTTCGCCGCCGCAACCGGCGTCCGGTTCACGTTCTTCGTCACCGGCTCCTACGCCTCATGGACTGACCACAAGGACAAGCTGCGTCCCTTCGTGGACAGCGGGCAGATCCAGCTCGCGAACCACACGTGGACCCACCCCGACCTGACCCGGTGCAGTGGCAGCCAGATCGAGAGCGAGCTGACCCGGTGCGAGAAGTTCCTGAACAACACGTTCGGGGTGACGGGCAAGCCCTTCCTCCGCCCGCCGTACGGTGCCAGCAACGGCTACGTCGACAGCGTCGCCGCCGGACTGGGCTACACCTCAATGACCACGTGGTACGGCACCTTCGGCGACTCCGGGCTGATCACGCAGGCCGTGCTGCTCGACCTGGCCAAGAAGTGGATCCGACCGCAGGCCGTCGTCATCGGGCACGCCAACCATCCGACCGTGACCCACCTGTACGGACCGATCGCCGACATCATCGCCAGTCGTCATCTGCAGACAGTCACCCTCGACGACGCCTGGTACGGCGCCAAGGGTCGCGACCGCGTCGTCCGGAGCTGACCTCGTCGCTGGCTGCCGGCTGGCCTGGCGGCGCTCACCCGAGGATCAACGCCGAACGAACCTCGCGGTGACAGTGCACTGGGCATCGTCGGCGGCGATGCGCAGCGGACTCCAGGTCATGGCGGACCGGGTGCGGTCCCGGTAGTCACGCTGGACGTCAGCCTTGTTGAGGTCGAAGGCGTCAGCCTGCACCAAGAGTTCGTCGCGGGTGATCACGACGGCCACGGGTTTCCACAAGGCGGTCGGCTCATTTCCTCAGTTTGCGCACNNGCGGGGCGTCGTCGCGAGCTCATGCCGTCATGCCTGCCTGGTGGCAGTGAGTGCGCTCTGGAGCAGCTCGCCGACCAGGTGGAGGTCGTCGAGTTGCGTGTCTCGCCCCTCTGGGATGGCCCGCGCGAGACGAAGAGATCGGTCGGCCTGGTCTTCGAACCAGCGATTGGCGTGGAGTGAGGCGTCCTCACGCAACTGCGGGTCGGCGGCCTCCAGTTGAGATCGAGAGACGTGGCCGGCGGCGGGGTCCAGGCTGAGGTGGACGATGTCGAGCAGGTCGGTTCCCTCTTTGGCCACGCCTCGATTCATGATCGACTGAAGCTTCATCGCGATCAGAGGTCCGGGCTCGGCAACGGCCACGGTCAGGTCCGGCATGCCGCTGGCCCGGATCAGCATCGGTGTCGCGGTCGCCGCTGCCCACGCGTGGGATAGCACGTGTAGGCGATCCGTGGGGTCATCGGGCAGATCAGCCAGCTCGGCGTCAGTCACCTCGAGGACATCGACCTGAATGTTTCCGGCTGGTGTGGGCACCAATGCGCCTGACACGCCACTTGCTTCGGCCCCGCTCGCAAGTAGAAGCTCCAGTTGGGCGGGCTCGTTGGTTCCGCGACGGTTGACCGTGTCCAGATCACTGGTCGCACGGTAGGGGCGAGTCAGCCGGCACACCACGGCCAGACCGCCGATGACCACCACCTGGCGACCCGTCCGAGTGGCGATCGCGGGGATGGCGAGAGCCAGAGCGGACATGGACGAGCCACGCAGATCGATCACCGGGACGCGCTCGCTACCAGACACGACGCCCCCTGTCCCCGGGTGTCCAGCCATCCAGCACCTCTCGTCCTCGCCCAGGGTCTTGAGCGAGGTCGAGCGCAACGAACAGCGGCTGGGCCAGCGGCCAGACCTGGTCAGCCCACCCGGTTCCATCGACCCGGCGCGAGCAGATCATCGGAACCGGAGCAACCCGAACTGTCGCGGCCCGACTGTCGTGATCGCGAGCTGCGCCGAGCAGGTGCACCGCTCGTCGCAGAATCGCCTCGTCGGGAACGTAGAAGTCCAGGGGATGATCTGATCGCACGCCGACGGGGGCCCCGTAGGTCGCCGCGGCCATCGTGTCAGTAAGCACCCATCCAGTTGTCGCCTCGACGTTCTCAAAGCCCAGCCGCAGCGCGTCGTTGACGGCGCCACCACCCGGCGAGGGAACCCCCTGGACGTCCGCGTGGGATGGCTGCCATCGTGCTGCGAGTTCCCAGAACAGCTCTGGCACTGTTGGCTTGCGTTGCTCGTCGAGCAGAGCAGCGGCTTGCATGCTCGACAGCACCTGTGAGACCGAGCTTGGTGCTCGGCTGAGCAGACCCGCGATGTGACGTACCGCTGCTGGCTCGTCGGGATTGAGTAGCAGGAGCGCGGCCACCTCCACGCCCACTCGACCGGCGAGTGGGGCTGATTGGCCCGGAGTCCGCATCGCGGGGACGTCCGCGTCGATGAATAATCCCGGGCCGGCAATGTGGAGATGGCCTCGAAGATCGAGCCAGCCCCAGCCAGCAGCACGCAGCATTTCGCGAGCCTCGCGGGTGACTCGATCGGCCACCAGCACGCCGATCACCTCAGCCTGGGGAGTCTGGCGGCTCCACTGATTGATCCGGCGGTCCAGGCCGTCGGCCGCGGCCAGCGACAATCGCTTGACCTCGATCACAACCCGCCCCCCCGCGGGGTTGATGAGAACTAGATCCGCGCTCTCGGAGCCTGGTTCAAGAACTTCGATACCGAGCCCCAAAGCATCGACGGCCTCCCGCAGGGCTTCAGCACCATCAAGGTCGGTTCGCGCAAGCATGAGTCGAGCGTCCCACGCGTTCAGGGTTCGGTCAATATCGAACACCGAACACCTGACGGTTCGGGCAGGTCAGGCGTAAGCCACCGTGCCGTCGCGAGGGGGTGACCTGACGGCGCTGAAACTGCGCGGCTGGTTCGCCGGTGGCCTTGTAGCGGGCCATCGCGCGGCGCGTGCTCGCCAGAGCGTGTGTGATGCCGTCCGGGACCGTCTTTGCCACGGACGGTCGCGGACAACACGGGAAGACCCCTCGTCGCCCCAGGTCGCGGCGGGTGTGTCTGAGCCAACTCGGTGAATGCGGCGCTGAACCAGCTGCCATCCTCGAATGGCACGAGCAGAACAGGACGGGTCATCCGAACTCACGTTCAGCCACTGTGCACTCCCGCACCTCACCGAAGAGTCGAATGAATCCTGCGCGCTGGTCGGGATGAACGAACAGGTGCACTCGCGGACCAAGGGCGGTGATCCGGCTCATCTGAGAAGTCAATGGGCATCCAGTCCTGGACACCACCGATGTCACGTCAATGTCAGCGACTCGCGCTAGGGTCGAAACGTTGAGCTTCCGAGTTGACCGCTCAGACGAACGTCGAGAACGTGGAGGCAGATGTGGACCCGATGATGGTCTTGGATGAGTCGGGACAGTTCTTCCTGGCACGCTTGGCGTTGGTACCCGAAGGGGCGTGGGGCAACCCAACACCGTGTCCGGACTGGACGGTCCACGACGTGGCGGTGCATGTGATCAACGGCTTTCGACTGGTTCCGGCACTTCTGGCCCACGAGCCAGTCGACCCGGCCGACCGTAACAGGGACACGCTGGGGGCGAACCTCACCGCGGCGGGCAGCGTGGCCCTGCACGCAGCGGTCGCCGCGTTGGGCCGACCCGGGGCTTTGGATGCCGAGGTCACTGCCCCTGCGGGAGTGATGCCGGCGAGGACGTTCGCTCTGGTCCGCATGGCGGATACGGTCATCCACACGTGGGACATGTCCAGCGGCGCCGGGATCAACACGACGATCCCAGCCGAGCTGGTCGAGGCCGTGACCCTGAGCTCGCCCCCCGCCTTCCTCGAAGGCGCGCGCAAAGCCGGTGTCTTCGGCCCACGTATCGACGTCGATCCTGGTGCAGACAAGCAGACCATTCTTCTCGCGCTCTACGGCCGGCGCGACGCTGGGCGATGAGCCATCCAGGCTCTTTCCCTCGTGGTGGACGAGCCCAAGATGAGTTCTCGATGGCCCATGGTCACCATCGACGCGGGCCAACAGCCGAGGTATCGATGACCGGCCATTGATCCCGGCGTGCCTGGACGTGCACATCATGGCGGCCAGCCGGGACGACGACGTGGCTCCTTGCCGGTCAGGCAGAGCGCGCCGGTGGGGCGCGGGTCTCGCATGCCTCCCACCTGCCGGCGCACGTGCCGCAGGCCGCGATGAGCTCGTCGTGGGTGCCCGTCTCGGCGACCCGGCCGTGGTCCAGGACCACGATGCGGTGGGCCGCCCAGGCCGTCTGCAGCCGGTGGGCGATGACGATCGTGGTGCGCCCGCGGGATACCTGCTGCATGGCGGCCGTGACCGGGCCTCGGTGGCGAGGTCAGCCTGGGAGGCGGCCCCGTCGAGCAGAAGGACTGCCGGGTCGACGAGCCCGGCACGGGCCACGGCACTGAGCTGGCGCTGGCCCGCGGACAGTGACCGGCCGCGTTCGGAGATCTCACGCAGCCAGGCCCCGGGCAGCTCGGAGATCCGCGCCACCCAGACCCGCGTCTGCTGCCCGAAGTCGAACACCTGAGGGCGCTGCTGGACAGGTGAGAAGAACACGCCGATCCGTCACCACGCTCGACCGACCGGCCCCGTCGCGCCCTGACGCCAGGGCATTGGTCAACGAGCCCGCCGCAGGACCGGGTCATCTGCATCTGAGGGTCTGTGTACGACCCCAGCGATCCGGTCGGCCGGCTGCTCTTGCCTGTGCTCGCGATGGTTGCCAGGCCGACCTGCTGCGGCCGGCACCACGGCGCGAACGCGCGATCGAGGGGCCCGGGCGATGTCGGCCGGCGGGCATCACGGCACCTGGGCCCCGGTTCTCGGGAGGTCGGCGGTTCTTCTCTGGCTGGTGATTTTCCTTGACTTAACTTAACTAAACAAATAAAGTCTCTTAAGAAAGCATCGGATGCCCGGATGACGCCCTGTCCATACAGGTCCCGGCTCATGGGCGCAGATACGACAAATCGCCACAAAAGCGGTGACGATGCGAACGAAGGGTCCAACATGCTCCTCACATCAGCGCAGACGAAGACCAAGCGTGGGGTCGCTGTTGCGGCCGCCCTGGTGGCCAGCGCACTGGCACTTTCCGGGTGCGCCCCTGGGTCGTCGGGCACCAGTGCCTCCGGCGGCAGCCAGATCACCATCTTCAACGGCGCCACCGGCACGATTGCCGAGAACTTCAACCCGTTCTCCCCCACACTGCTCCAGCCCACAACTGGCGTGATCTATGAGCCGCTCTTCTACTACAACCTCGCTGCGACGGCGGCTCCGAAGCCGGAGCTGGCCACGGCCTTCAGGTGGAACGCCGCCGGCACCCAGCTCACCATCACGACCCGAGCCGGCGTGAAGTGGACTGATGGCCAGCCCTTCAGCGCCAAGGACGTCGCCTACACCTTCAACTTGATCCACAAGAACCCGGCTCTGAACACCAGCGGGCTGAATGCCACGGCGGCCGCCACCGACGACCACACGGCGGTGCTGACCTTCAAGACGAAGTCGTTCACCCAGGAGCCACAGGTGCTGGGGCAGACGCCGATTGTCGCGGAGCACATCTGGTCCAAGATCAGCGACCCAGCCAAGGACATCAACAAGAACCCGGTCGGCACCGGCCCCTACAAGCTCAAGTCCTTCGCCTCGCAGAGCTACTCGTTGACCAAGAACACGGACTACTGGGAGAAGGGCAAGCCGCAGATCGGCACCGTGCGCTACATCTCGCTGGCCACCGCTGACGCCGCATCCGCTGCGCTGCTGGCCGGCCAGGTCGACTGGATGAGCGCCTTCCTGCCGAACCTGCAGGCTCTGCTCAACGGCCACAAGAACCTCACGTACGTGAATACCCCCGCCCTGACCACGTCGCTGTTCACCTGCTCCAACGCCAGCCTCGGCTGCACCGGGCCGCAGACCGACCCGGCGGTGCGTCAGGCGATCTACTACGGCATCGACCGCACCCAGATCAACAAGCTGGCCGGTGGCGGGTTCGCGGTCCCGGCGTCGCCGACGATGCTGCTTCCGGACCGNGACGGGGCCTGGATCGGCAGTCCTGCCGACGTGACGGCTCCGCAGTCCGCGGACGCAGCCAAGGCCGGCTCCATCCTGGCGGCGGCGGGCTACACGAAGGGCTCCGACGGGATCTACCAGAAGAACGGCCAGCGGGTCAGCATGACCGTGCAGGTCGTGGCCGGCTACAGCGACTACATCTCGGCGATCTCGGTGATGGCCACCGAGCTGAAGGCGGTCGGCATAGAGCTGAAGTCCACCCAGCTGGCGTACAACGCCTGGAACAGTAACGAGACCACCGGCAAGTTCCAGCTGACGATGGACTCGATCGGTCTGGGCGCGTCCAGCAACCCCAACTTCACCTACTCGCCCCGCTACACCACGGCGAACACGGCGAAGGTGGGTCAGGTGGCTGCCTCGAACGGTAACTACGCGCGCTACTCCAACCCGGTGGTGGACGCCGCCGTGGCTGCGGCCGCCGCGACCAACGACGCGACGACCCAGAAGGGTCAGTACGCCATCGTCCAGCAGCAGGTCGTGCGCGACCTTCCGTACATCCCGATCTATGTCAACTCCACGCTGACCGAGTTCAACACCACGAACGCGACCGGTTGGCCCACCAACGCCAACAAGTACGCATTCCCGGCGTCGTGGAAGTCCTGGGATAACGGCATCGTGCTCAAGGAGCTGAAGCCGGTCAAGTAGCTCGCCCGGGGGGGTACCGAGAAGGAGCAACCGAAAGCCTGGGTGTGCAATGCGGTTCTATCTGCAGAAGATAACGTTCTACGTCGTTGCCTTCTGGGCAGCCCTGACCCTGAACTTCTTCATCCCGCGACTGATGCCGGGCAACCCGGTGGATGTCATGTTGTCGAAGCTCGGAGCCAAGGGGCCGGTCTCGCCGGCAGCAAGGCATGCGGTGGAGCTCCTTCTCGGCACCAAGACGAGTCAACCCCTGTGGTCGCAGTACTGGGAGTACCTGGTGCGGATCTTCCATGGCGACCTGGGTCTGTCGGTCACGTACTACCCGGCAACGGTCAGCGATATCATCCGTCAGACTCTGCCGTGGACGATCAGTCTGATCGGGCTCGCCACGATCATCTCGTTCCTGCTGGGCATCGGGCTCGGCCAGCTCGCTGGCTGGAAGCGCGGCTCCTGGCTGGATAACCTGCTGCCCATCACCACCATGTTCCAGGCCATCCCGTACTTCTGGCTCGCCCTGATCTTGGTCTACGTGCTGTCAAGCCGGCTGTCGATCTTCCCGCTCTTCGGCGGCTACGACGTCTACGGCACCACTCCCGGCCTCAGCTTCAGCTTCCTTGGCAGCGCCCTCTACTACGGCGTGCTGCCCGCATTCACGATTGTGATCTCATCGGTGGGCGGATGGATGCTGGGTATGCGAAACATGATGGTCGCCACCCTCTCCGAGGACTACATCCTGGCCGCCGAGGCGAAGGGCCTGAAGCCGAGAAGAATCATGACCGCCTACGCGGCGAGAAACGCAGTCCTGCCCTCACTGTCAGGGTTCGCCATCTCGCTCGGGTTCGTCGTCGCGGGATCGATCGTGATGGAACAGGTCTTCTCCTACCCCGGTATCGGGTCGGCTCTGCTGAACGCCGTGCAGAACAACGACTACTCGCTCATGCAGGGCATCTTCCTGGTCATCACCTTCTCCGTTCTCGGCGCCAATCTGATCGTCGATCTTCTGTACGCGATCATCGATCCGCGCACTCGGGCTCGGGCTTAGGAAGAAGGGCTTCATCGTGGCTTCGATAACGACCCTCGACCCGGACATCGCGGTCGCCGGATACAAGCGGCGCGGCTCCTGGCAGCTGCTACCGTCCCTGACGCCGAAACTGATCACCGGGCTCGTTCTGTCCGGTTCCATCATGATCTTCGGCCTTGTCTGGCCACACCTCGTCGGCGACCCGGGCAAGATCAACAACATTGGGCTCGCCGGGCCTGGGNCAGGTCACCTCCTGGGAACAACCCAAACAGGCCAGGACGTGTTCGCCCAGCTNGCCTATGCCACCCGGGGGTCACTGATCATCGGGTTCCTGGTGGGAGTTCTTGCCATGATTCTGTCCGGCTTCTTCGGCATTGTGGGGGCGTACGCGGGGGGACTGATCGACGACTCGTTTGCACTGTTCACCAACGTCATGCTCGTCATCCCGGGTCTGCCGCTGGTGATCGTCATTTCCAGCTACGTACCGGACAAGAGCATCTACCTCATCGCAGGTGTGCTCGCGCTGACCAGCTGGGCCGGTGGCGCGCGCGTGCTGCGCTCGGTCACCCTGAGCCTGCGCAACCGTGACTATGTCGCGGCATCGCGGGTCTCCGGTGAGAAGGTCTGGCGCACCATGCTGGTGGAGATCCTCCCGAACCTGGTGCCGGTGATGGCCTCGCAGTTCATCTTCGCGATCATCTTCGCGATCCTCGGCGAGGCGGGGCTGTCGTTCATCGGCCTCGGCGCCTCCGGCGACTGGACCTGGGGCACCATGCTCTTCTATGCCGAGAACGGACTCGCCCTGCGCCTGAACGCCTGGTGGTGGTTCATTCCTCCGGGCCTGCTGATCGCTGTCTTCGGTGCCGCGCTGACCCTGATCAACTTCTCGATCGACGAGATCATCAACCCCAAGCTCCGGGACCAGACCCGCTCCGCGCGCAAGAAGTGGCAGCTCTCCGCGAGCGAGCTCAAGAAGCTGGAGGACGTGCGATGATCGCCCGTCAGGAAGCAGTACCTGTTCTGAGCGTCAAGAATCTCAGCATCGACTACCTTGGCGAGCGAACCGTGCATGCCGTCAAGAACGTGACACTGTCGCTGGGCCGTGGCGAGATTCTGGGCCTTGCCGGCGAAAGCGGATGCGGCAAGTCCACGCTGGCCTACGGAGTCAACCGGCTCCTGAAACCGCCAGGTGTCATCGCGGCGGGTAGCGCCGAGTTCCATTCTCGTGAGGGTGACACGATCGACCTCGGCACCCTCGAAGGCGAGGAGCTGCGCGCGTTCCGCTGGGAGAAGATCTCGATGGTCTTCCAGGGCGCGATGAACTCGCTGAACCCCGTGATCAGCATCCGCGCGCAGATGGAGGACATCTTCACGGCGCACCGCCCGCAGATGGGTCGCAGGGAACGAAGAACACGGTGCGGCGACCTGCTCGAGCGTGTCGGTGTCGACCGGTTGCGCCTGCGTTCGTTCCCCCACGAGCTCTCCGGCGGCATGCGTCAGCGGGTCATGATCGCCATGGCGATGGCACTGGGACCGCAGGTGATGATCATGGATGAACCGACCACGGCGCTGGACGTGGTGGTGCAGCGCGAGATCCTGCAAGAAATCAGCCGCCTTCGCGAGGAGCTCGGTTTCGCCGTCATCTTCATCACCCACGACCTGCCCTTGCTGCTGGAGATCAGCGACCGCATCGCGGTGATGAAGGACGGCGAGATCGTCGAGATCGGCGACGCCGCCGCGCTGTACGCGAACCCGAGGCACGAGTACACCAAGCGGCTGCTGGCATCCTTCCCGAGCCTGACCGGGGCCCGAGGCGACTTCATCCGCACGGGCCGAGATACCGAGCCGCCCGAGGTCGACGCCGGTGAACCGGTCGCCGTCCGGGCGCCCAGGAAGGGGGGCAGGACCGCATGAGCACCCTTGAGGTCCGCAACGTCGTCAAGGCGTACCACCTTCGCGGCGGCTGGAGAGGCAGCACGCTCACGGCGGTCAACGATGTGAGCTTCACCCTGCAAGCGGGCAAGACCGTCGCGCTGGTGGGTCAGAGCGGCAGCGGCAAGTCGACACTTGCCAAGATGCTCATGCAGCTCGAAAGTCCTACCTCTGGCCAGATCCTGCTTGACGGCAAGCCCATCTCGCGCCACGGCAGCGGGCTTCGCGACTATCGCCGGAACGTTCAGATGGTGTTCCAGGACCCGTTCGCATCGCTCAACCCGTTCCACACCGTGGAGCATCACCTTGCCAGGCCGCTGCTCCTGCACGGCAAGGCCAGGACGGCAGCGGAGGTCCGCGCCGGTGTGCGACGGCTGCTCGAGCGCGTGCGCCTCGAGCCGGTCGACGATATTGCCCGCCGCCGACCGCACGAGCTCTCCGGCGGTCAGCGTCAGCGGGTAGCCATTGCCCGGGCTCTGGCCCCCCAGCCCACGGTGCTGATCGCCGATGAGCCGGTCTCTATGCTTGATGTCTCGATTCGCCTCGGGGTGCTCAACCTCCTGGCCTCCCTCCAGCGTGAGGAGAACCTGGGGGTGCTCTACATCACCCACGACCTCGCCACCGCACGGCATTTCTCCGACGAGATCCTGGTGATGTACCGCGGCGAGATCGTCGAGCGGGGGCCCTCGGACGAGGTGATCCTGAACCCCCAGCACCCCTACACNCAGCTGCTCGCGCAAGCGGCGCCTAACCCTGAGAAGAGACTCGTCCGTTGAGTGCTACCGCCCCTGTCACTGCTCCGCGTGACTCCAGGACCCTTCCGCTGACCAGTGACGCCGGGGTGTCCTGGAGGCTGCGGCCGTCATCGGGGCAGGCGCCTTCCTCGTGGGCCGGCTCCCAGATCCATGCCACGGTGCCCGGCGAGGTGCACACCGACCTGCTTGCGGCCGGGGTCATCGTTGACCCGCTGGACGCCGACAACGAGGCCCTGGTGGCCTGGATCGGCCGGACCGACTGGACCTACGTCGCGAGCTTCTCCTGGACTGACAACGGCCACGCACGACATGACCTGGTTGCCGAGGGACTCGACACGGTGGCGACCGTGACGGTGAACGGGACCGTCGTCGGTCACACCCAAAACCAGCACCGCAGCTACCGATTCGACGTGACGGCCCTCCTCCTGGAGGGTGAGAACGAGCTCGTCGTTCAGTTCGAGGCGCCCGTGGACGCCGCCGAGCGCCTCGCCCAGGAGCTCGGCGCCAGACCGCATACCAACGAGCACCCGTTCAACGGCATTCGCAAGATGGCCGCCAACTACGGCTGGGACTGGGGTCCCGATGTCGCCACCGCCGGCATCTGGAAGCCGATCGGGATCCAGTCCTGGACCGGGGTTCGCCTTGCGGGGGTTCGTCCGTTGGCCACCGTGGAGGCCGCGACCGGGGTGCTGACCAGCCACCTGGAGCTCGAGTGGGCCGACGGCGCAGAACCGGAGGTGGCAGTGGTGCGGGTCGAGGTCGCCGGCACCGGGAGCTCGGCGACCGTCGTGGCCGGCCAGAAGGCAGCTGTTGTGCTCACGCGCGTCAANGACGCCGCACTGTGGTGGCCCCGCGGCTACGGCGAGCAACCGCTCTACGACGTGCGGGTCACGCTGCAGGCCGGCGGTACNACNGTGGACCGCTGGGGCGGNCGCGTAGGTTTCCGCACGGTCCAGCTCGAGACGGCGCCAGATGAGCACGGCAGCCCCTTTGCGCTGTCGGTCAACGGCCAACCGGTCTATGTGCGCGGCGCCAACTGGATCCCGCACGATGCGTTCGTCACCCGCATCACGGCGCAGCGCTATGAGCGCGGCATCCGCGACGCGATCGACGCGAACATGAACCTGCTGCGAGTCTGGGGCGGTGGCCTGTACGAGAGTGAGGACTTCTACCGTGTCTGTGACGAGCTCGGCGTGCTCGTCTGGCAGGATTTCCTCTTCGCGTGCGCCGCGTACTCCGAGGATGAACCGTTGCGCAGCGAGGTCGAGGCCGAGGCCCGCGAGGCGATCTCGCGGCTCAGCCGGCATGCAAGCCTGGCGATCTGGAATGGCTGCAACGAGAACATCTGGGGTTACGTCGAGTGGGGATGGCGGCTCCCGCTGGCTGGTCGCAGCTGGGGCGCCGGCTACTACTTCGATCTGCTGCCGGCCTTGGTGGCGGAGCTGGATCCGCGAACCCCGTACTCCCCCGGCAGCCCGTTCTCCTTCAGTGAGTTCATTCACCCCAATGACCCACGTACCGGATCCATGCACATCTGGGACGTCTGGAACGAGCGCGACTACAGCGCGTACCGGGACTACGACCCGCGCTTCGTGGCCGAGTTCGGCTTCCAGGGGCCGCCGGCGTTCTCCACCCTCACCAGCGTGGTCCGCGACGACCCGCTTGACCCCAACGGGCCCATGATGCTCGCACATCAGAAGGCGCATGAGGGTAACCTCAAGCTCGAGCGGGGTCTTGGCGAGCACCTCCCGAAATGGCGAAACATCGACGAGTGGCACTGGGCCACCCAGCTCAACCAGGCCCGGGCCGTCGGATTCGGCATCGAGCACTTCCGGAGCCTGTCGCCGCTGAACCGGGGTGCCATCGTCTGGCAGCTCAACGACTGCTGGGCCGTGGTGTCGTGGGCCGCGGTGGACGCCCGCGGCATCCGCAAGCCGCTGTGGCACACGCTTCGCCGCGTGTACGCGGACAGGTTGCTCACCATCCAGCCGCGCGACGGAGTGCCGACCCTGATCGCGCACAACGAGTCCTCGACAGCCTGGAAGGCCACTGTGCTGGTCGTCCGCGCAAGCACCGCTGAAGGAGGTGAGGTCCTCGCCGAACAGGCGGTGACCCTTGACGTCGCTGCTCGCGAGGTCGCCGTGATCGCCCTTGACGATGCCGTCCTGGCTGCCGGCCAGCAGAACCAGGAGTATGTGGCCGCGCGCATCTCAGCCTTCGATGCCGATGGCGTCGACCCCGCGTTCTGGTACTTCGTGCAGGACACCGTTCTCCGGCTGCGCCCGAGGAAGGCGGTGGTCAGCACCCACGTCGCCAGCACCGACCACGGGTATGAGCTCACGGTGACGGCCACCGGGCTGGTGAAGGATCTCACCGTGCTGGCCGACCGGCTGCACCCCGATGCGCGCGTCGACAGCGGAATGGTGACCCTGGTGGCCGGAGACAGCCACACCTTCCACATCGAGTCCGTGGCGATCGATCCGGCCGCTCTGACTGCTGATACGGTGCTGCGCAGTGCCAATGACCTCGTCGTGCCTCTGACCCCGTGAAGGACGCGCCCTCGTGCCCCACTCCGGCAGCCTGACCGATGGGTCGCCTCGGCCCGACGGCTCCCGGCGGCCCTCGATCGGCGTCATTCTGCGACACCCCGCACGACTGGTCGGGATCGAGCCCTTCTTCATGGAGTTCATCCGAGGTGCCGAGAGTGTTCTGGCCGCACATGATGCGACTCTCGTGCTTCAGGTACAGCCCGGTATCGACGAGGAAGTTGCTTCCTACCGGCGCTGGCACGATCGCAAGCTTGTCGACGGCGTGATCCTGGTCAACATTCGCGTCGCAGACACCCGGCTCGACCTGCTGAGACGGATGGGGGTTCCCACCGTCGTGGTCGGCCACCCGCCGGCTGCCCACGCACTGGCCTGCGTGTGGACCGATGACCGCACCGTGATGGAGAACGCCGTGGAGTATCTGGTGGGTCTGGGCCACCGGCGGCTGGCCCGGGTGACCGGCCCGGACGACCTCCTGCACACTCAGGAACGCACCAGCGCGTTTCACGACGCGGCCGGGCGCCTCGGCGCGACGGGAACGATCGAGCCGGGCGACTACAGCAAGGCAAGCGGCGTGGCCGCCACGGCGCGACTTCTGGCCGTGGATGTCCAGGACCGGGCCACCGCGATCATCTATGACAACGACGTGATGGCCCTGGCCGGCCTGGAGCTGCTCAACTCCACGGGGGTCGATGTTCCGGGGGACATCTCGTTGATTGCCTGGGACGACTCTTTCCAGTCTCAGCTGTCTGCCATGTCGGCNCTTAGTCACGACGTGTACGCGTACGGCGCCCTCGTCGCCGACACGATGATGGCCACGCTGCGCGGGGAGGCACCGGGTCCGGCGCAGGCGGAGCTTCCCATGCTCGTCGAGCGGGGCACCACCGGGCCACCCGCTTCCCGCACCGGCCTCCACCCCGGCATGGCGCACCAGGGTTAGCCAGTGCGCCGGCGGTGATTCGCCCTAGCCTGCCTCCACCGCAGTCAGGTGGAGCACCATCGCCGGTGCCGGCGCAGCTGCCGACACCGATGCTGCCAGTGCTCCCCAGGTGGTGGGGCAGGCACCGCCGCGGTCAGGTCAGGCCACCCCGGCGATGCTGACCGAGCGCAGGCTTCGGGGGTCGAGCTGTTCTTGGAGCACCAGAGTCGCCGCGCCCAGGGCTGCAGCATCGTGCACGTTGGGCGACAGCTGCACCGTGATCCGATGGGCGTGGCGCGAAATCGCGTAGTTGTCCATCGCGTTCTGAACGCGGTCGAGGTAGATCGCGGCAGTGGAAGCAAACGCGGGGCCCGCCAGGACGACCAGCTCCAGGTCGAACAGGTTCATCATCGACACGATTCCGGCGGCGAGGATCTCTGCGGCGTCGACCAGGATCTCCTGCGCGACGACGTTGCCACGCATGGCCGCCATCCCCAGCGTCGCCAGATCCGTCTGCGTGGTACCCGAAAGCGGGATGTCAAGCTCCCCCTTCGAGACGGCGGCGGCGGCCCGCGCCACGATGGCGCGAGGCGACGCGAGCAGCTCCAGGCACCCCCGATTGCCGCACGAGCACACCGCGCCCCGCACATCGACTGTCACATGACCAAGCTCGCCGACGTTGGAGCTGACCCCCCGATAGATGGTTCCGTCAATGACGATGCCGGCTCCGATGCCCGTGGCCATGTAGACGCTGGTGTACGCCCGCGAGTCGCCCGTCGCACCCAGCCAGTGCTCGCCGAGGGCGGCCGCCGTGGCGTCGTTGTCGAGCGAGACCCGCAAACCCGTTGCCTTCTCGAACTCGGCCCGCAGCGAGTAGCCGGACCACGACACGAACGAGGGAGCACTCAAGATGATCCCGTTCTCCCGGTCGATAGGCCCAGGGGAGACCAAGCCAACCCCGAGAATGAGACTGCGGTCGACTCCGAGCCCGTCCAGGAGTGCGGCAATGTCCACGGCCATGGCGGCCACCACCTCGGCGGGTTGCCGATCACCCGCGCCCTGGGTGCTGAGGCGCCCCACCACCGAGCCGCTGAGGTTGACGACGACGTAGACAATCGACTCCAGGCCGAGTTGCACGCCGATCCCGAGACGGGCGTTCGGGTTGATCTCCAGCATCATGCGAGGCTTGCCGCCGGTGGGCCCACCACGACCGGCCTCGCTGACCAGGCCGTCCCTGATGAGCTTGCGGACGACATGGGAGATCGTCGCCTGCGTCAGCCCCGTACTCTGCGCCAACTCGATGCGGCTGATCGGCCCCCGCGATCGGATCAGCTCCAGCGCCCGGCCTCGAGAACCAAATCGCGGAGGAGGCGATGACTTCATCACCAACACATCCTACCGAGGCTTCGCCCACGTGCGAGGCGAGCACTGCCGCGCTCACCCTCCATGGGCCGCCCCGATGGCCGGGTTCGACGACAGTGCGCGAGGCTTCCGCCGCCCCAGACCCATGACACCGAAAGGGGAGCGTCTACCACCACGTGGCAGGCGGCGCAGGCAGGAGAACCCGAAGCTGGCCAGGGCAAGCGCGATCAGCAGCGCCACCATGCTTCTCAGATCCCGGCACCCGGCCACCCTGCCAACATCGTTCGACCGGCGAACCATAGTGCCGGCCTCATGTTCGCCGGCCCCGTTTTGGGCGGTGGAGCTCGACTTCGCAGCCTCCCGCCACACCCCACCACGGTGGGCGCGAGGTTTGAGCGGCAACCATCAGTGCAGGATGTTGCGCACCGGACCTATCTATGTCAGCGTGCCATTTCAGATGGAATGCGCCATTTCATCCCGACAAAGGAGCGTTCGATGACTGCCTCAGGAACTGAAGACACCCCCGTACTGGACACCCTCGCGGCAATGACCCTGGCTTCGGTGGAGCGATCTGCCCTGAGCCCGGACGTCCTGATCATGGTTCGTCTTGCCGCTCTGGCCGCGGTCGGCGCCCCCGCCGTTTCCTACGTCGCCCACGTCGGCCCGGCCCTTGAAGCCGGGGTGACCCTGCGGGACGTGCAGGACGTGCTTGTCGGGGTTGCGCCGGTCATCGGCTCGGCCCGGACCATGGCGGCCGGGAAGGCCATCGGTGAGGCCTTTGACTTCGCCATTGCCGTGGTCGAGGCCGAACTGGACTAAGCGACGCGCTGGTAGTCGCCCCTGACCAAGGGCGGCCGGGGCCGTCCTTGGTCAGGGCGCAGTGCACGCCTGTCCGCCAGAAGCCCTACCCGGACGGTCCAGGAGGGCGCACGCCGTCCCGGACGCGATGCCCGGCCCGGCGCAGGTGGGCAAACCCCGCCAGGGCGGTGGCGGTGAGTGCGGCCAGCCCGCCGAGCACCAGACCCCAGCGGGGGCCCGCCTGCTGGCAGACATAGCCCACGATGGGCCCGCCGATCGGGGTCGTGCCCAGGAAGGCGACGGCCCACAG
>JGI24140J50213_10000534_pt1 | contig 17535 bp, 9 predicted proteins | sample BarGraIncu00222A_FD_50213 | JGI IMG/M metagenome (IMG submission 50213)
TAAGTGGTACACTTTTTAGCTGCAGAAGTGGTACACTTTTTAGCTGCAATATACACATGGGTTTGCGATTACGTGCATGTAATTCGGCAAAGGATAAATATTGATCAACAATAAGGTTCAGGTCTTTCAATTCATCTTCTGACAAATAATTTTTTGCATTGTCTACATCGGCTTTTCTTATTTTTCCGTAAGGTGCATTTTTCCAAGTGGTCAATCCCATATTGGTTTTTTCTACAGACGCTCTATGGTATATTATCTCAGATGTAGTGTGACCATGAATAGGCCAGTGCATTTTATTCTGCACTTTCTTAAAGAAATCAATGCTCATTGGGTGGTGTTTGTCATAATCATAAGCAGTTGCATAGATATCCCTGATTTTTGCATAGAATATTTTTTCGGAACTACGAATATCCCTTATCCGCTCAAATAGCTCCTCGAAATACCGATTAGTATTTCCCGTTTCTTTTAATCGTTCATCGTTTATTAGAAACCCTTTTACCAGGTATTCCTTGAGCTGATTTGTTGCCCATATTCTGAATTGGGTACCTCTATGGGATTTTACACGATAACCAACTGAAATGATACCATCCAGGTTATAGTATTTTGTTCGATAATCTTTACCATCTGCTGCAGTTGTCAAGTATTCCTTGACAACTGAAATTTCAACTAACTCACCTTCTTTAAACACATTACGAATATGAAGACTTATATTTTGCTTAGTAGTTTGAAAAAGATCAACCATTTGTGCTTGAGTAAGTCAAACAGTATCATTTTCTAAACGCACTTCTATTTTGCTGGTACCATCTTCTGTTTGATAAAGCAAAAACTCCGAGTTATATTCTTGACGCTTCTTAGTCATAACATTCCATTTTTTTATCTCATTACCCCCTCATTGTGTTTACCAATAGTTACTTTATTCCAAATAATCCCATGATATGATTTATTTAAAACAATTATACTATAAAAATCAACTGTTTATGGTACATTTATTATCTAAAGTAAGGGACAAGAAGCCCATATCACATATTTAATAGCTCGAACAGTTGGATATGACCTACATTTACCACACACCTTTAAAGAGCCTACCCCAAACCCGCGCCGTACATGGCCCCCATGAAGCTATACGGTGAACGTACGGTGAAGGTAGGGTGAAGGTAGGGTGAATGTGCGGCATACCCCTAAGTCATATCCAATTTTTATGGATTAATTCTCTATTTCATCTCTGGCTTTTGTTTTCTTGTTCTTCCGAGGGGATAATGGTTTCATTTACCATTATTTTTTTTAAAAACGCATTCGTTCCAATAAATGTATTATAATTACACTTTTAAGAACCTAAAATGTAATTTAAGTAACACTTTATGGAACGTAAGATTCATAGCAAGCTACTGTCTTAGAAGGAATCCGCTCATTGTGAATTACATATTGTTAAAGGTGTGCATCAGGTAGATGAAACTTAATAATGAGTTCAGGAACATTTTTTAATAAAATGATTCTTACTACCATTTTCCCAAAAACTAATGCTCCGAAATCGCTTTGAATAACGTCGCAATATTCTTTGAAAACTCTGACGTTCTCCATAGTTTCTTCGTAGTTTGCCCAAAGTTTCTAAAATGTTTCTACATTCCAGACTATGAAGGAACCATTGAGAATCTGCAAAGTATTTTATTGCAAACGCTGAAGAAGAAAAGAGTTGTCTTTGCGTTATCAAACTTTCATGAAAGAATTATCGATTCAGGATTACATGAAATGCGTGCCCGTGAATTGACATAATGAATTTGAGGAAAAATCAGGTTGATATTTCCAGGAAAACTGTTTCGGAAAATTTCAACTTAATCATAAAAAAGGAGTAAAAAGGGGCGACTTTTTTTGCCTTTTTTTGAAAATAGGCAAAATTGTCTCCCAATGGCTTCCAATGGCCTCCAATGGCATAGTCAGAATACTTGACAATGTACTATACTGTGTTGTAAATTTAGGATAATATTAATCTTAAAATTTATTCAAGATGGGCACATTAAAAGGTCCAATCCTATTTACCGGTAGTGTTGGAGGAATCAGGTGCTATTATGATAAAGCACTTAAACGGTGGATTATTTCGACAAAGGGAGGCCAGTCGATAGAGTTGATTAAAAAAAGCCCGAAATTGAAATTGCAACGGGAAAACATGAATGAGTTTAAAGTCTGCAGCCATTGGGCTTCACAGCTTCAAATGTCATTGATCAACCTCAGTCATTTGCACAAAGGCTATTATTTTCCAAAGATTGTAAAGCTGGGGAAAACGATCAATCTACATGATACGAATAATAAGCATGGGTTACGATCACTTGAATCAAGCAAGGCTTCCAGATTGTTATTGGGAATAAATTTCAATACGTTTCATCCTTTTGGTGAAGTATTTAGCCTCCCCTCTACGGTCTTGTTTTCAGAGGATAAAAAAACAATCACGTTGAAGCTTTTGGGTCTCATTTCTAAATATCACATCAAATGGTTTGAAAGCTATGCCTCATTCAGGATCACAATGGTTATTGCTCAGGTGTCGGATTATGTGTGGAACAAGAAGGATAGAATGTATAAACCTATTATTGAGAATGCCGTGATGCGTTCAGAAACTGCTTATTCTGAATGGTTAGCGTCAGGTACTGATCCACAGGATGTCATTTTGGAGGCTTCTTTTGCAGAGCCGGCTTTTCAAATTCCCGGTACCACGGTTATTGTTGCCATGGGGATTGAGTTTTCAAAAACCAAAGTAGCACCCGATACAAAAGGTACCAACGGAGAGGGAACAATGAAGATCGTGGAGTGCTTCGTGGATTAAATGAGGCATGGAATAATAATGGTACATGTTAACATTTTTATTCAACCGGTTACAATTTGTAACCGGTTCATTTCATCTTTAAGAAGTCTGAATAATAGGGTCAGGAATTATTTATAGAAAATGATTCCTGACCCTATTTATTCAATTATGAGTATTTATAATTGAGTATTAATTAGGTCAGTCACAATTAATCCATAAATAGTTTCTGACATCATTTACTCCTATTGCCTTGTAAAAACATTATTTTAAACACATTATTGCCTTGTATAAACAACAAATATGTTGTATTATTGCCTTGTAAAAAAAATATATTCCTATCTTTACAGTCAAAAATAAGAAAAAACAGGTATGGCATATTTTAAACGAGACATTGAACAAGAACTGCTTAACTGGAAAAATGATAAAGAGCGACACCCATTGTTGATTCGAGGAGCAAGGCAAGTAGGAAAATCTACTTTAATACGCAATTTTGGTTTACAATTTACCCATTATGTAGAGGTGAATTTTGAACAAGATATTGATTCCAGGAGAATTTTTGAAGGAAATTTGCATCCCAATACTATATGCGAAGAATTGTCAGTGCTTTACAATACCCCAATAATTGCGGGCGAAACGTTATTGTTTTTCGACGAAATTCAATCATGTCTACCGGCAATTTCATCATTGCGCTTTTTTTATGAGCAATATCCCGAAATCCATATTATTGCTGCCGGATCATTACTCGAATTTGCAATTTCAGAGCTACCTTCTTTTGGCGTTGGACGTGTAAGTTCCTTGTATTTATATCCTTTTTCGTTTGGCGAATTTCTAAACGCAGCCGATGCCGTGTTATTAAGGAAAGCTATTGTTGCTGCCTCACCAGAAAAGCCATTATCAGCACCTTTACACAGCAAGGCTTTAGAATTATTTAAGCGTTTTATGATCCTGGGTGGAATGCCTAAAGTGGTATCATCTTATTTTAATGGAGGCGATTTATTAACCTGTCAACGAGTGCTTGATGATTTAATTTCTGCCTATGAGGATGATTTTGCTAAATATAAAAAATATACTTCACCTTCATTAATACGCATGGTTTTCAAATCAGTAGTAGAACAGAACGGTAAAAAATTTGTATTTAGTAAGGTCTTACCCGATTTGAATCATTTGCAGGTAAAAAACACCCTCGAACTTCTTACGATGGCAGGTTTAATTATTCCTATCACCCATAGCGCGGCAAATGGAGTTCCTTTAGGAGCAGAAATTAATCCTAAAATGCGTAAGTTTATTGTTTTTGATACAGGCATATTTCAACGTTTACTAGGATTAAAACTTTCAGAAGTATTGCTTGGAGATGATTTTGAGTCAATTAATAAAGGAGCAATTGCCGAATTAAGTGTTGGGTTGGAATTAATCAAGTCGGCATCGTGTTATCAGCGCCAAACACTCTATTATTGGCATCGTGAAGCCAAAAGCAGCAATGCAGAGGTTGATTATCTAATTCAACGAAATCTTAGCATTTTGCCAATAGAAGTGAAAGCAGGCGCAAAAGGAAGTATGCAGAGTTTATATATTTTTATGGATACAAAGAAAATAGAAAAAGGCATTCGGGTATCACAAGAAAACTTTTCAAGGTATCAAAATGTAGAAGTCTATCCTCTTTATGCTGTAGGAAATCTACAAAAACCATAAATCACATAAACTCCTGTGGAAAATGGGGGATGACCCATTAGGCTTACAAGATTTAGAAGTTGTTACTTTAAAAGAAAAAGACATTAAAACTTGACATAATGAAAATATTACATACTGCAGATTGGCATTTAGGCCAACTTTTTTATGAATACGACAGAACTTACGAACACCAGCAGTTTTTGAATTGGTTGATACAAAGTTTACAAGAAGAAAAAATAGATGTATTATTGATAAGTGGAGACGTCTTTGATCTTTCAAATCCTGCTGCTGCAACAGTTAAACTGTTCTATACTTTTTTAAATAGAGCAACAAAGAGTAATCCGGATTTACAAATAATAATTACAGCAGGTAATCATGATTCGGCAACTCGTTTAGAGTCTCCAAAGCCGCTTTTAGAATCAACCAATATCCATATTATTGGAGTAGTAGAAAGAAATGAAGATAATAAGATTGATTATGATAAGCTTGTAATTCCGATACAAGATAATACAGGAACAGTAAAAGCATATTGCATGGCTATCCCTTTTTTGAGGATGGGCGATTATCCGAGTGTGACGGATTCTACAAATTTATACACAGATGGAGTTACAGCTATGTATAAAGAAGTCTATGATCACGCATATAGTAAGAGAAATGATGGTCAGGTAATTATAGCTATGGGGCATTTACTGGCTTATGATGCAGAAGTAACAGATCTGGATAAGTCTGAAAGACTGATCATGGGGGGCGTAGAATGTATTTCAGCAACAGCATTTCATGATGATATTAAGTATGTGGCTTTAGGGCATCTTCACAAAGCTCAAAGAATCGGGGGAAAAGAACACGTTCGTTATTCCGGAAGTCCAATTCCAATGTCCTTTTCCGAACTCAACTACAAACACCAGGTCATCGTTTTTGAAATTGCAGAAGATAATATCACCAATTTGAAAACCCTGGAAGTTCCATTATCAATTCCACTTCAAAGAATTCCATTAACCCACAAGCCTTTAGCTGAAGTGCTTTCACTATTAGATGAATTGTCGTTAAAAGAAACTGATGAAGATTTAGCCCCCTTCCTGGAAGTTAGGGTATTATTGGATGGACCTGAACCTGCATTGCGTTATAAAATAGAGACTATTTTAAACGGTAAAAAAGTAAGGTTGGCAAAGATTGATGTAAAGTATCCCACTTCAACTGAATCCGATACTGTCACTGAGATTATTACGCAAGACAAACTACATGAACTGCAACCACTGGATGTGTTTTCAAAAATCTATCAATCAAAATACAAGACTTCAGTTCCGGAAGAGGTAATGAATTTATTCATTCAAGTATCCAGCGAAGTTAACAACAAAGAGAATTAGAATGAAAATATTAGCGATACGTATTAAAAATCTGGCCTCTTTAGCTGACACAACTGAAATTAATTTCACAGAAGAGCCCTTAAATTCAGCCGGTATATTTGCCATCACCGGTCCAACAGGTGCAGGAAAATCTACTGTATTGGATGCACTTTGTCTTGCACTGTTTGCAAAAACTCCTCGTTATATCGAGGCTAAAGAATCCGGAATTGAAATCTATGATGTCAAAGGAAGTACAATTAGCCAGGGGGATGTTCGGGGAATTCTAAGAGATGGAACTGGGGAAGGATTTGCGGAAGTTGATTTTACAGGAACTGACGGACACATTTATAGAGCAACCTGGAATGTAAGACGAGCCAGAAGTAATGCAGCTGGCAATATGCAAGCAGATACTATAGAATTAAAAAATATCACAACCAATATCGTTTTAACCCAAAGGAAAACAGAGACACTCAAAGAAATTGAACGCCTGGTAGGTTTAAATTTTGAACAATTCACCCGTTCCGTCTTATTGGCTCAGGGCGATTTTACAGCTTTTCTCAAAGCAACCAAAGATGACAAATCCTCCCTACTTGAAAAATTAACAGGCACCTATATCTACTCTGAAATATCAAGACTTGTCTTTGAAAAATACAAACAACAAGAACAGGAACTACATGACCTTAATTTAAGAAAAGAAGGCATCGTTACATTAACAGAAGAAAAGGTTCATGTTCTTCACGAAGAAGAAAATGATATTGATATACAAATTAAAAACTTAGAGAAAGAAATCCAGGATTTAACCAATGAAATCAACTGGCACAAACAGCTTCTGGAATTACATTCAAGTCGGGTAGCGGCAAATACGTCCTGTGAACTGGCCATTGAAGCAAAGAATGCTGCCAGCACCCGTGAGCAAAAGTTAAAACAAGTTGAACAGGTACAAATAACCAGAACCTGGGTGGATGCATTGAATCAAACAGAGAAACAGTTCAATCAAAAATCCAACGAAGTAAAAGACCTTGAAGAAAATATTTTCAAACTTCAAGAGCAAAAGGCCCAGCTTGAGAAACAACTTAAAGATTCTGAAGTACAATTAGCCGGGAAAATCAAAGAAAATGAAGATGCAGTTCCATTCCTGGAAGAAGCAAAAAAGCTTGATACACTTCTAAAAGAAAAAGAAGACCAAATACTAAATGCCAAAAATGAAGTCAAAAGTGCTAAAGATGTTCATGACCAACAGTTGGTTCAATTACAAAGTAAAAAAGCAGAAGTAGCTAATCTTCTTTTGGACATTGAGAAATTACAAAACTGGAAAAACGAGAACAACCCCCGGCAACCCATTGCCGAAAACAGGACAATTATTATTTCCAAATTAGCAGATGCTCAAATACTTTTGAATTCGTTAAAAACAACTTCAAAGGATATTGATGATATACAAGAAAAAACAAAGGTAAAGGAGCAGGAGAAAACGACATTAGATACAAATTTCTTCATTAAACAAGAATCAGTAAAATTACTCAGGAAGGCCCATGAAATTCAGAAAAAGGAATTGTTACTTATCCCCATTGAAACCCTGGAAATGGAAAAGGCAATGGTTGATAGCAAACTGGAAGAATCGATAACAGCACAGGCTCATTGGAGAATACTTTACAGTACATTAAACGATTTCAATGTTTTAGATAATAAATTGCTATTAAATCAAAAAGAAAGCAAAGTAAAAGACATAATTCTTACAGAAACAACTCAACTATTAGCAACAGCGCTAACAAGAAAAGAAACGTCTGAGCATTTTCTAAAACAGGCACGTTTAGTTGCAGCTCAAAATGTTGAAACACTTAGGTCTAATCTCGCAGAAGGAGAACCCTGCCCGGTTTGTGGTAGCATAGATCATCCATACGCTGTTCGCGATCCAAGACTAGATAATGTATTATCTGGAATAGAAGAAGAACATTTTAAAAATGAGCAAAACTATCTTTCAATACTTAAAGAACAGAGTACCCTTCAAGAAACATGCGAAAGCTTAAAAAAAACTATAGTTCTTCAAAAACAAGAACATGCTAAGAAGAGTGCTGATCTTCAGGGATTACAACAAACATGGATGGGATTCGCTATACAGCATGAGTGTGTCTCAATACCCGATGAAAAGAAATCAAGTTGGTTTGAAGAAAATTTGAAAGCTTTAAAAACAAAACAAGTCGCTTTACAAGGACAAATCCAATCATTTAATGTCACCAGACAACAAGTGGAGGCCCAAAAGAATAAAATTGATGAGGTTGAAAAAGATCTTACCGATACAATAAATAACATAAAAGATCTTGAACGACTTCTTCTTACCTATAGCGAGCAACTTCAACATAAAACCAAAGAGCAGGAAAAAGCTAATACAAACCTTTCAGAAGTGGAACTAACATTGAACCCTTATTTCCCCAATTCTGAATGGATAAACAATTGGAAAATAGATCCTGATCCATTTCTTCAGCAGATAAATGTTTTTACAGAACATTGGAATGAAAACATTGAAAAGCTTGATGATGAGATCCAACAACATGGTATTTTATCAGCAACACTTTTAGGTATGGAAATACATTTGAAAACGTTTTTAGAAGAGGTCGCTAAAAAAGGAATAATTCTCTCGGGTTTAGAAAACAATTATCTCCTTATCGTTCAGCAAAGGAAATCTATATTCAATGGAGAACAAGTGCAACATATTGAAGCTCGGTTTAAACAATCCATCGAAGTAGCCAGGGAAAATCTGAATAATAATAAGCTGACATTGGAAAACCTGAATACCGCTTTCACTAAAGCAACAACTCAAAAAACTCAACTGGATAAAGATTTAGTAGATCTTCTGGACAATAAAACTATTTATTCCGGTGACATCCATAATTGGATTGATCAGTACAATAAACAAAATTCTTTATCACTGGATTACGAGCAACTTCTAAATTTACTCTCCTTTACGAGTGATTGGAAAGATGAAGAACAAGTAAGGTTAAAAGATATTGCTGATGCTTTAATCAAAGCATTATCTGTTCTGGATGAACGGACCAATCTTTTAAAACTTCACGAACAAAAATGTCTGTCTGAAAGGCCATTAGAAGAAGTTAATGAGTTGTATGTTTCGATCAAATCAGGTTTTGATAAAGCAACACAAACCAAAAATGGAATAGGTTTCCAGCTTCAGCAGGATAAAGAGAATAAGGATAAAATCGGCGATCTCTTAAAAACTATTGCAGCCAAAGCAGCAGTAACCGAAAACTGGAGTAAGTTGAATGAAATAATTGGCTCTGCCGATGGCAAAAAGTTTCGCCAGATTGCACAGGAATATACACTGGACGTTTTGCTTAGTTATGCCAATATTCATCTCGAAATGCTTACAAAGAGATATAAAATACAGCGTATTCCTGCTTCTTTGGGTTTGCAGGTAGTAGATCAGGATATGGGAGATGAAGTCCGTACCGTTTATTCTCTTTCTGGTGGAGAGTCTTTTCTGGTGTCGCTTGCTCTGGCATTGGGTTTAGCATCTATTTCCTCCAGTCGGATGAAGGTTGAATCTTTATTTATTGATGAGGGATTTGGCGCTTTAGACCCAACAACCCTTAATATCGCAATGGATGCACTGGAGCGGCTTCATAACCAGGGTCGAAAAGTGTGTGTCATTTCCCATGTACAGGAAATGACAGAACGGATCCCAACACAGATTAAAGTCACTAAAATAGCAAGCGGTAAAAGCAAAGTAAGTGTGTTGGGTGTGTGAATTTTTGCCTAAATTACGCCTGTCTTTAAAAGTGTATACCAATTTCAGTAAGGGACATTCCCAGGATATTCTGATTTAACCCCATATAACTAGGGTATAACTTCCATCGCTTCCGGAATATGTCTGTCGGAGGTTCACAAGAACTACATCCCACCATCATATTTATTGTATTGTGGTGATACGGTCGTCCCATGGCCCCCCCATGGACCAGTTACTGAAGCGATGGCAGTTATACCCTAGTTAAACCCCTGTTATATGGTAGTGTTCCCAGAGATAATGGTGTCTGAAAAAAATGATTTCCATGTTAACCCAATCTGTTATAGATTTGCATATTGGGAAATAATTGATTTCTTTTGTTAAACACTAACGAAATATCATATTTTACTTGAATCATTTACTTATTGGGGATTTATGAAACAAAACTTTTACTCAAAACAACTAATTTTTTTACTTGTAACATTAGTTTTATTTTTAGCTACTAATCAAAATACGTTGGGACAAAAAGTGCCTTCAGAACCATATACCTGGAAAAGTGTACAAATGGTAGGAGGTGGATTCGTTCCCGGAATCATCTTTCACCCAACAGCAAAGGGTGTATGTTATTGTCGCACCGACATGGGAGGCGCCTATCGCAGAAATCCAAAAACGTTGCGTTGGGAACCTTTGTTGGATTGGTTGTCGTATAAAGATGTTAACCTTATTGGTGTTGAGAGTATTGCACTCGATCCATCCGATCCAAATATGGTTTTCCTGGCATGTGGCACCTATTCTAATCCCCGTTCTCCTAATGGAGCAATACTTCGTTCCGCAGATCAGGGTAAAACGTTTCAGCGCTCGGATGTGTCGTTTAAAATGGGTGGAAATGAAGACGGTCGTGGTAATGGAGAGCGGATGCACGTAGATCCAAATAACGGAAACATTCTTTATATGGGTACTCGTCATGACGGATTGTGGATGAGTACGGATCGCGCGGTTACATGGAATCAGGTTATAAGTTTTCCGGATATTACTGAAAATCCACCTGCCAGTATGAAGGATGTTGATAGCATCACAAGATGGCGCAGGGCAAATCAGGGAAGTGGAGTTATTTTTGTTGTTTTTGACCCGAAAAGCGGTTCAAAAGGGAAAGGGAGTTCAACTATTTATGTTGGAGTATCTCTGATGAATCATGAAAATATGTACCGTAGCAACGATGGTGGTAAATCATGGCAACCAATTCCGGGACAGCCCTTACAATACCGCCCCACTCATGGCGTGCTTGCTTCTGACGGGACGATGTACATTTCGTATGGAGACGCTCCCGGACCTTCGCGTATGACCAATGGTGGAGTGTGGAAATTGAACACGAAAACCAATGAATGGGCTGATATTACCCCCGATAAACCTGATCCTAACAATAAAAAGGCTTTTGGTTATGGCGCTGTTTCAGTAGATGCACATAACCCACAGGTAGTTATTGCAAGTTCTTTTTACAGATATGGTATTGGCAGTGGCGAAGATCTGTTCCGCACAATTGATGGGGGTAAAACATGGAAACAAGCATTTGGTGGAGGAGGGATTTATGATGACTCACTTGCCCCTTATGTGAAAAAGACCGGTATTCATTGGTTACTGGATATCGAAATCGATCCCACAAATCCTGATCATGCAATGTTTACGACAGGTTATGGAGGACATGAAACCTTTAACCTTACGGATATGGACAAGGGCAAACCAACGAAATGGAGTATTATGAGCACCGGGATCGAAGAAACGGTTGCACTTGAACTGTTGAGTCCTACGAAGGGAGCGCCACTGATCACAGCTATTGGTGATTATGGTGGTTTTGTGCATTGGGATCTGGATAAACCAGCTGCCGGAAGTTTCGACAATCCCAGGTTTGGAAACACAAACAGTGTAGCCAGTGGAGAAAATAATCCCGATATCGTAGTTCGTGTGGGAAAAGCTACAAATAACAATAGCAGCAAAAATATAGGTTTTTCTATCGATGGTGGCAAAACATGGCAGCCTACTGCAACCCAGCCAAAACCTGAATGTAGTCTTGGAAATATTGCTGTTTCTTCGGATGGAACAACCTGGATCTGGGCTCCTGCTCAGGTACGAGGTGGAAATAGAACAACCCCTGGAGTGGCTCAGCCAATGCAGGTATTCTTTACGATTGATAAAGGAGCCAGTTGGAACGAATGTAAAGGGATTCCAGGAAATACCAGAACAGTTGCTGATCGGGTTAATCCCAAAAAGTTTTATGCAATTAACCTGTTTGGAGGTAAACTTTACACAAGTAATGACGGTGGAGCCAACTTTACAGAAAAGGATTTGAAGTTACCGGGAGGTATCCCACAGCGCGGAAATCGTGGTGACACACGTGGTGGGCAAGACCGGATTTATACTGCACCCGGAAAAGAAGGAGATCTTTGGATTGCTGCCTTTGACGGACTTTATCATGCTACAGATGCTGACAATTCATTTACTAAACTCGATGGCGTTCAGGAAATCAGTGCTTTTGGTTTTGGCAAAGCCAAGACAGGTGCCAATTATTCAGCATTATATCTGATTGGTACTGTTAATGGTGTAAGGGGAGTTTTTCGTACAGATGATATTGCCAAGAATTGGGTTCGGATCAATGACGATCAACACCAATGGGGTTTGTTGCTTCATGTTACAGGTGATCCAAAAGTCTATGGCAGAGTTTATGTTGGAACTCATGGACGCGGTACATTATATGGCGATCCAAAATAAAAAAAGGTTAAAGGATAAAGGTTAAAGGATAAAGGAAAAACAGGGAAACAATAAGCCTATTGATTTATTGTTTCCCTGTTTATTATATTGAAAAAGAATCTTTATTTATAAACGATGTGTCCCTTTACTGCATAGAAAAGAATAAATGCAAACAATGGAATTGGTACAAAGAAACCAACTGACATTGAATATACATCTGCGATATGACCCATGAACATTGGGAAAATTGCTCCACCAACGATTGCCATTACGATCCATGAAGAGGCTTTCTTTGTCTTGTCACCCAAATCTTTTATGCCCAAAGCAAAAATGGTTGGGAACATGATGGACATAAAGAAGAAAATCAGGAATAAGGAGATAATGGATATCCAGCCCATCCCTAGACTAACTATCGGAAGCAGCAGTATACACATGGCTGCATAAAATGCCAGAATCCTTGTTGGTTTGAAATAGCTCATCAGAAAACTTCCGGTGACCCTGCCTACCATAAACAGTCCCATTCCACCCATTCCTAAAAGCAGGGCAGCAGTTGTGTTTGAGAAATGCGGAGTGAGTTTTGGGTCGGTCATATAATTTACAAAGAAACTGAATACTCCGGTCTGTGCTGCAACGTAGCAAAACTGTGCAATGACACCTAAGATAAAATGTGGTTGATGATCAAGTGGTTTTGCTGAAAAAGCAGCTTCTCTTGCATCCACGGCAACACCATGTACAGGTTGTTCTTCAGTAATTTCAGGTAAGTTTACTCTCAGATAGATGAGTGCGATAACCAAAACAATTGAACCAATTACGAAATAAGGCATTGCCAGTGATGTCATACCTTTATTTCCTAAAATAAAGAGTCCGCCAATGATAGGGCCAACTATCCAGGCCAAGCCATTAAAAGACTGGGAGAGGTTGATTCTTCGTTCTGCTGTCTCAGGGGGTCCTAATTTAGTCGTATAGGGGTTTGCTGCGGTTTCGAGGGTAGCCAGACCACATCCAAGGATAAACAGACCTGTCAAAAAGATCCAGAATGCCCATTCTGAAGGGATAAGTGATGCCGGAACGATGATATAGGCACCGATTGCAAAGAGAGAGAGTCCAAAAATGATTCCTTTCTTGTAACCAAACCGCTTCATGAACATACCTGCAGGCAATGCCATCAAGAAATAGGCAGTATAAACCGACATCTGGATGAGACCGGATTTCATTTTTGTGATATGGAGTACGTCCTGAAAATGCTTGTTCAAAACATCCAGCATTCCATGTGCCATTCCCCAAAGGAAAAAGAGCGCTGTAATCAGAATAAAAGGAAGAAGGTTTTCTTTAGTCGTAAGTTTTTGGTGTGCCATACTTTAATAGTTATTTGTTTGATTGTTAGCTGGTTTATTTGAATACTGACTGATAATTCTGATAGAGTTGCTGATAGGCTGGACTGTCGGCCCCCGGCTCGTAAATATAGTTATTACTTGCAACATTTTGAGAAGCCTCCTCAATTGTTGAGTAAATTCCTGCAGCAGGCATGGCAAAGAGGGCTGCTCCGATTACGGTTGTCTCTTTACGGTCTGATACTTTTACAGGAATGCCCAATACATCGGCTCTGATCTGATTCCAGAGACTGTTTTTAGCGCCACCTCCAACGACAATGACAGATTCGGCCTTGAAGTTTCCGGCTTTTTGAATCATATCCAGGCCATGACGGGTATAGTAGGAGAGGGCTTCTAGCGTGGCTCTGTAGATATGTGCACTGGTCGTATCGTGTTGCAGACCTGCAATAGATCCTTTTCCGTTTACGAAACCTCCCTGGAAGAGTTCAGGAATAACGGTGACTCCCTTGCATCCGGCTTCAATCTGACGGGCTTCTTCGATCATGATGTCGTAAAGATCTGCATTTTTCTGGAGGTCAGGATAAAAAAGTTTACTGACCCACTCCAGAACACCTGAGGCTACATATTGAATACCTAAATCGATCAATCCCTTTTCAGCATCAAGTTCTATCGTCACACCTTCTTCTTGTTTGGGAAGTGACACAGAATCTCCATTGGCACGAACCATCAGTATTTCCCATGTTCCCGAACTTAAAACAGGTTCGTTGATAGAGGCTCCTGATCCGTAGACTGCAAACTGGGTATCGTGACCGGCTGCAACAACGGGTATTCCGGCTTTAATGCCGAGTTCCAGAGCAGCTGCAGGAGTGACTTTTCCTACAATGGTTCCGGGTTCAACCAGCTTTGGAAAGATAGAAGTGGAAAGGCCAATGTCGGTAAGAATTTCTTGTGAAAAATCACGTTTCTTCAAGTCGGTAAGCATCGAAGTGCCTGCCATGGTTGCATCCGAAACGAATTCTCCTGAAAGTTTTTGAAGGAAGATGGAGGGCATGAAAACATAATGATCCATTCCCTTGATTACTTCAGGACGATTTTCTTTTAGCCATACCAGTTTGTTGATGGTATTGAAATGATAGGATTGTAATCCGGTGAGATCATAAAGACGTTGGGGATCGATGTATTTTCCAATGGCATCCATGACCGGAACCGTACGACTGCATTGCCATGAGATGGCAGGGTAACAGAGGGTACCATCGTTGCGCATGGCTGCACCATCAACACCAAAAGTCGTTACTGTGACTACTCCGATCTCTGTGTCTTTCAATGTATGCATGACCTGTTGGGTACAGGTAACAAATTTCTGCCAGATTTCTTCGATATCCCAGATCAGTCCGCCTTTGTACAAAGGGTCGTTAACGGTTCGGTTGGGCAGAACATGTGAGGCCATGATCTTACCGGCTTCATCGACAGCTATAGCCCTGAGGTTGGTTGCTCCACAATCTAAAACAAGAATCGCTTTATTCATAGAAGTTTAGTACAATAAGCATTGATATTTAATACAATAGTTTTGAACCTGTTTTAAATTTCCCCGTAGGGGATAAATATCAATAGTAAAACACACATAATCAATCTTTTCCCCGTAGGGGATTAACCTGTTTTGTTAATGCCCTACGGGCAAAAGAGAGGGGTGAAATATATTTCTATTGATATTTATCCCCTACGGGGAAATTAAATCAGATGCTTAGTAATTACTGTATTCTTAGTATTTACCGTAGATTGGGCCGTAGTTTTCACATGCACGGTAATCTTGTCCTTCGGTTTCCATTCCGAATGAGTTCCATGCACTTGGACGGAATACTTTCTCGGAACAAACATTGTGCATACAAACTGGGATGCGTAGGATTGAAGCAAGGGTAATCAGGTCGGCGCCGATGTGACCATAACTGATAGCGCCATGATTGGCTCCCCAGTTATTCATTACGGAATAAACATCTTTAAAAGCACCAACACCCGTAGTTCGTGGAGCAAACCATGTGGTTGGCCATGTTGGATCGGTCCTTTTCGTCAATGTTTTATGCATATCATCAGGTAGTTCGACTGTCCATCCTTCTGCAATCTGAAGAACCGGACCCTGGCCCTTAACAAGGTTGACGCGCATCATGGTGACAGGCATTCCTGCCTTAGTTGTGAATTCACTTGAGAATCCACCACCTCGGAAATATTCATAAACTGCTGATGGCCATGTTGTATTCTTGAGACATTCTGCTACTTCTTCTTCGGTGATATCCCAGAAAGGTTTTACAGCAGGGTTGCCATCAATGCTTTGACGGCCTGTGAAATCGAGTGCTGAAGCACCGGAATTGATGAGATGGATGATTCCGTTTGCAGCGACACCGGTGAGCTCTTTTCCTGTAACGCGTTTTACTGCATCCGGGCTCCAATAGGTGCGAACATCACTAAACATCTGTGCTGTGTTGGTCAATAGATTGCCAAACAGCATAGCGACTCCGTTTAACGCATCATTTTCGGTCGCAAGGATATATGCCTGTCTTCTGCCATTCCAGTCAAAAGAAGAGTTCAGAATGGCTTCCATGAAATCACCATTTGGTGAATGATCTGTCCAATGACGTTGTCCCTGGAATCCACCTGCAATAGCATTGTGACCTAACGCTTCTTCGCCGAAGCCAAGATCAGCCAATTTAGGATTACCAACCATCAGGTCATGACCAATAAGGATCATCTTGACTACGATTTCCCAGATTTTATCTTTCTCTACCTGTGTGCGTTGAACAGTTCCATTTGCATCTACACCTTCTTTGCAGTTTGCACGGGTCCAGGCATAAGCTTTTTCGAACTCTTCGGGATCGTATATATTTTCTTCGATACGGCGTGTAAATTCGCTCATGTCAATATACTCATTGCGCATTCCCAGATAGGTCTGGAAGAAATGATCGTCAACGATAGAACCTGCTATTCCCATAGAGACCGAACCCAATGAGAGGTATGATTTACCACGCATAGTGGTTGCAGCAATCGCAGCCTTGGCAAAACGAAGTAATTTTTCCTGTACGTCCTGTGGAATTGAAGTATCGCCTCCATCCTGTACATCATGACCGTAGATGCCAAATGCAGGTAATCCCTTTTGCGTGTGACCGGCTAAAACAGCAGCAAGATAAACTGCACCCGGACGTTCGGTACCATTGAATCCCCAAACAGCTTTCGGGTAGTATGGATTGGTATCCATTGTTTCTGAACCATAACACCAACATGGCGTAACGGTTAATGTTGCGCCAACACCTTCCTGTTCAAATTTGTCTGCACACATTGCTGCTTCGGCAACACCACCTATACATGTATCTGCGATAACACACTCTACCGGTGTACCGTCAAGATAACGCAGGTTTGCTGAAATAAATGCTGCTGCACTTTTGGCCATATTCATAGTTTGTGTCTCGAGAGATTCTCTGACACCTTTTCTACGTCCGTCAATGGTTGGACGTATTCCAATCTTTGGATTTCTTCCGTAATACCTGTTCATTGTTTTGTTTTGTTTTTAAGTACTGTTATGTTCTGTCCTGATGATATGTTAAAAAAAATTAAAGCGATCCGCGTTCAGTAAGGGTTGTTGGGACGATAAACTGGAGCTTTTGTTTGTGGAGTACAAAATCGGCAGCCATTTTACCCATCAAAGCAAAGTCGGTAGAGATGACAGTTATGCCATTTCCGATGATTTCTTTCATGGGGGTGTCGTTATATGAGATGATTCCAACATCTTTTCCAAGCTGGAGATATGCTGAAGTTGTTATTTTTACGATTTTAACCAGGTCAAGTTCATCGATGACAAAAAATAATTTGTTCTCAAAAGTATCAATGGCTTCAATGGTGGTAACCACGTGTGATTTGATGTTGTAATCCCGACAAAAACGT
>JGI24140J50213_10000535_pt1 | contig 17528 bp, 18 predicted proteins | sample BarGraIncu00222A_FD_50213 | JGI IMG/M metagenome (IMG submission 50213)
GAGCCTTGCGCTGTCAGGATGTGGTTGTTCACGCCGCTTCCGACAGCAACAAGGCTCATGACTGACGCTACCTCAACTGCTTCGACCACGCCCCTGGTGACCGTTCCGGATCTGGACCGGTTCGCCCGGCTGGACTCGCTGGGTCTGACCGTGACCGGTCAACAGATCTTCCCCGACCACGCGGTCCTGTTCTGCGAGGTCACCGTCGGCGACGACCGGTGTCCTGGCTGTGGTGGGCAGGGTCGGCGTCATGACACGGTGCTGCGACGGTTCACGCATCTGCCGTTGGGGCACCGGCCGACGTGGTTGCAGGTCGCGACTCCACGCTACGAATGTCGGAGCTGCGGCAAGGTGTGGCGGCATCGGCTGCGGGCGGTGGCTCGTCGGCGGTCGCGGTTGACGCGGGCGGCGGGGATGTGGGCGTTGGCTGCGGTGGTGCTCGATCATGTCCCGGTCTCCAGCGTCGCCCGGATCCTCGGCATCGCCTGGCACACCGCCCACAGCGCGGTCGCCGAGCTGGGCCGCGAGCTGCTGATCGGGCATCCGGCCCGCCTCGATGGCGTCGCGGTGATCGGGGTCGACGAGCATTGTTGGCGACATACCGGCTTCTTGTCTGACCGGTTCGTGACGGTGATCGTGGACCTCACCCCGGTCCGTGACCGCAGCGGCCCGGCCCGGCTGCTCGACATGGTCGAGGGCCGCTCCGCGAGCGTGTTCCAGACCTGGCTCGACGCCCAACCCGACACCTTCCGCAACACCGTTCAGGTGGTCGCGATGGACGGCTTCACCGGATTCAAGACCGCCGCCGCGGCTGCGGTCCCCGACGCCGTCGCAGTGATGGACCCGTTCCATGTGGTCGCCCTGGTCGGCGACAAGCTCGACCTGGCCCGGCAACGCGTCCAACACGACACCCTCGGCCACCGTGGCCACGCCGGCGACCCCCTGTATGCGGCGCGCAGAACGCTGCGGACCGGCCAGGGCCTGCTCACCGACAAACAACAGGCCCGGCTCGCCACGCTGTTCGCCGACCAGGAACATCTGCCGGTCGAGGTCGGCTGGTGCGTCTACCAAGACGTCATCGCCGCCTACCGTGATCCCGACAAGACCGCCGGAAAGACGGCCATGACCCGGATCATCGACAGCCTCCGCAGCGGTGTCCCCGCCGGCCTCGACGAGCTCGCCCAGCTCGGACGGACCCTGCACCGGCGCCGCGACGACATCCTGGCCTGGTTCACCCACCCCGGCGCCAGCAACGGACCCACGGAAGCCATCAACGGACGCCTCGAACACCTCCGCGGCATCGCCCTCGGCTTCCGCAACCTGACCAACTACCGCATCAGATCACTCCTCGAAGCCGGCGGATTCAGACCCCTGACCCACTCTCTTTTGTGAAGAGCCTGTTTGTGGGTGGCGTAGTTGTCCATGACGAGGTGGATCTGGGTGCCGTCGCCGCGCTCGGGGTAGGCCCGGGCCAGGTGTTTCAGGAAGCCCAGGAACTCTTGGTGGCGGTGCCGGGTCTTGCAGATCCCGGTGACCTGGCCGGTGGCGACCTCGAGCGCGGCGAACAAGGTGGTGGTGCCGTGGCGGACGTAGTCATGGGTGCGTTGCTCGGCATGTCCGGGCTGCATCGGCAACACCTTCTGGGTCCGGTTCAACGCCTGGATCTGGGACTTCTCGTCGACACACAGCACGATCGCGTTCTCGGGCGGGTTCAGATACAGCCCGATCACGTCGGTCACCTTGGCGACCAGCTCCGGATCGGTGGAGAACTTGAACGTCTCGGCCCGCCACGGCCTGACCCCGTACTTCTTCCACGCCGCCGCGACCGTGACATGACTGGTCTGCAACCGGGCCGCCAGCAACCGGCTGGTCCAGTGCGTCACCCCCAGCCGGGCCGGTGGCGGGGTCAACGTCTCGGTGATCACCCGCCGCTGGTCCAGCCGCCGCGCCGGCCCCGGACGCGGCTCATCAGCCAACCCCGCCAAACCCTGCGCCTGATACCTCGCCCGCCACTTGTTCACCGTCGGCCGCGACACCTGCGTCTTGTCCGCGATCACCTGGTTCGGTGTTCCCGCCGCCGCCAACAACACGATCCTGGCCCGCAACGCCAACCCCGCCGACCCCGTCGTCGACCGGGTCAACCGCTCCAGCTCGACCCGATCCTCATCCGCCAACCCCAACGCGGGCGCCACCCGTCCAACCATGACTCATGATCCCACCCAACCGTAAACTTATCCAGTTAACACGCCACTAGCTCAAGCCGTAGCGGCGGAACTTCAGGACATTGGTCTTCATCGGACGGTCAACGTGGTGGTGAGTGAGTCGACCTCGACCACAACCGGTCCGGTTGTCGGCGTCTACCTCGGCAGCGTCGCCGCGGCCAGTGATGCCACCCTTGGTAACCGGATCACCTCGGCCCTGGCTGCTGGAACGGTGGTCGTTCCGGTCGTCGAGTCGCTCGCGCAGTTCACTGCCAACGTCCATCCGTCGCTGGCCTTCGCCAACGGGTTCGAGTGGAGTACGCCCGAAGCTGCTCGGAAGCTGGCTCGAATCCTTCTGGAGAATCTAGGGATCGAAGACCGCGAACGTCGGGTATTCATCAGCTACAAGCGTGATGATGGACTGGGAGCTGCCGAGCAACTGCATGACCACCTGACCCACGCCGGCGAGCCTGTGTTCCTCAGCGCCGTCGCGGGCGAGGCAGCGGGCCGGATCGCGTGGCCGAGGGCGGCTGCGCGAGGCCGCCGTGAGGTTCAGATCTCAACCTGCCAGAGCCGCCACGGGCCCGGGCAGGACATGAAGGACGTGGACAACGGGGCCGTCAACACGGCGGCCCCGTACTCAAGGTAGGAAGCGAGCGATGATGTCTTGGTTAGTCACCGGCGGTGCCGGCTACATCGGTTCCCACGTGGTACGCGCGTTCGGCGAGGCGGGGATCGACACGGTCGTGCTCGACGACCTGTCCAGCGGCCACGAGGAGTTCGTCCCCGACGGCGTGCCGTTCGTGCGCGGAACCATCCTGGACACCGACCTGGTGGCGCGCACGCTGCGCGCGCACCACGTCACCGGCGTCATGCACATCGCCGGGTTCAAGTACGCCGGCGTGTCGGTGACCCAACCCCTACTCACCTACGAGCAGAACGTCACCGGCACCGTCTCCGTGCTGCGCGCGATGGAGGCCGAGGGCGTCACAGCTGTCGTCTTCTCCTCCTCGGCCGCCGTGTACGGCACGCCCCCCACGGGCATCGTGACCGAGGACACCCCCACACGGCCCGAGTCCCCCTACGGGGAGTCCAAGCTCATCGGCGAGTGGCTTCTTGCCGACCAGCACCGCGCCAGAGGAATCCAGCACACCTCACTGCGGTACTTCAACGTCGTCGGCTCCGCCAGCCCCGACCTGTACGACACCAGCCCGCACAACCTCTTCCCGCTCGTGATCGAAGCCCTCCTTCAAGGACGGACGCCGCGCATCAACGGCACCGACTACCCGACCCCGGACGGAACCTGCGTGCGCGACTACGTCCACGTGGGCGACCTCGCCGTCTCCCACGTCGCGGCCGCCAGAGCACTCGCCGCGGGCACCGCGCTGCGGGCCGTCTACAACCTCGGCAGCGGGGACGGGATCTCCGTCGCGGACATCATGGCCGCAATGGGTGAGGTCACCGGAATCCCGTTCGAACCGGTCATCGCGCCCCGCCGTCCGGGCGACCCGGCCCGGATCGTTGCCAACGGTGACGCCGCCGCCGCCGACCTCGATTGGAGCATGCGCCACACCCTCCAGGACATGGTCTACTCCGCCTGGGCGGCCAGGCAGGCAACCGGACCGCGCCCACCACGCCCTGCCCTCAGACCACAGGACCATCAGGGGGCCATGCCCGCAATCCCCGCCGACGTCCGCTGCCAGCCATGAGCACCGCCGGTCTGAGACTCGCCCAGGACAAGATGCGCGACGCCGGCGTGAGCCAGCCCGCAATCGACGTCTTCTCCCACTACTACGCCGAGCTCGAGGCCGGCGCCACCGGCGTGATCCGGGAGGAGACGATCGAACCGCTCCTGGACCTCCCGTTCCTCTCGCAGGTCACGATCGACGACGACGCCGCCCGAGACGCGCTGGCCAAGACCGTGGTCATCAAGCTCAACGGTGGCCTCGGCACGTCAATGGGGATGGACACGGCCAAATCCCTCTTACCCGTCCGCGACGGCAAGACGTTCCTCGACCTCATCGTCGGCCAGGTGCGCCACGCCCGGGCGACATACGGCGTCACCCTCCCGCTGGTCCTGATGAACAGCTTCCGCACCAGGGACGACTCCCTGGCTGCCCTGGCCACCCACCCGGACATCGCGGTCGAGGGCCTTCCGCTGGACTTCCTGCAGAACGCCGAACCCAAGATCCTCGTCGACGGGCTCACCCCGGTCGCCTGGCCGAAGGACCCCTCGCTCGAGTGGTGCCCGCCCGGGCACGGCGACCTCTACACCGCGATCCTCGCCTCCGGGGTCCTCGACGCCCTGCTCGAGCGCGGCTACCGGTACGCCTCGACGTCGAATTCCGACAACCTCGGCGCCGCACCCAACCCCGCCCTGGCCGGCTGGTTCGCCGCCTCGGGCGCCCCGTACGCCGCCGAGCTGTGCCGACGCACGACCGCCGACCGCAAGGGAGGGCACCTCGCCGTCCGCAAATCCGACGGCCGGCTCATCCTGCGCGACACCGCCCAGACCGCGCCCGAGGAGATGGACTACTTCACCGACGAACACCGGCACCCGTACTTCCACACGAACAACCTATGGTTCGACCTGGAGAAGCTCCACGCGGCGCTCGTCGAGCGCGGCTCGGTCCTGGGACTGCCCCTGATCCGGAACACCAAGACCGTCGACCCCACCGATCCCACCTCGCCGAAGGTCTTCCAGATCGAGACGGCCATGGGCGCGGCCATCGAGGTGTTCTCCGGCGCCCAGGCGATCGTCGTCGAGCGTGGCCGGTTCCTACCCGTCAAGACCACGAACGACCTGCTCCTCCTGCGCTCCGACGCCTACCACCTCGCCTCCGACGGCACCCTCCGTCTCGCCGTCGCCGACGCCCCGCTCGTCGACCTCGACGTGTCGCGCTACGCCAAGGTGAACGACTTCGACGCCCGATTCCCCGACGGCGCGCCCTCCCTGCGCGACGCCCAGAGCCTCACCGTCCGGGGCGACTGGACCTTCGGCGCCGGCGTCATCGTCCGAGGGCGGGCCGGGCTCCAAGACACCAGAACCCCCCAGCGCATCGCTGACGGGACACGCATCGGTCGCTGGCAGGGGTGAACACCACCCGGGCAGACCAGACACCCACGTGTTGCACCCGCACCACCCGTCTGAGGAGGGGTCCTCGCGGGATGTTCAAACAGAGGTGGGCCCTTCGCCAGTCCGTCCGATTGCTGTGATTGCGCGCAATTGAAGCAATCGCTCCCTTCCGCCGAACTGGCGCGAAGCCTTCACCACGCTTATGCGGCTCGACGACGCCACCATCACCGCCTTGGGGCGCCGGGAGGTAGTCGACTCCTTCCGGGAGATGGCAGCGAACACGACACACAGCCTGCGCAAGACCTCCGAGGAACTGCTGGTGAACGCCGGCGGTGAGGAACTCCTCGACGCGTTGCGCACTGACCTCGTCTCCCTACGTCCGATGATCCCCGCAGGGGACATCAACAGGGCCGACTTCGCGCAGGCCTACACCCAAGAACTGGAACGACTCCTGCGGGATGGGCGCCGCCATCTCCTGCTCGATGACTTCAACACGACGATGGCCCGGCACCTCCTCGAGGAAGGCCGGGTCCAGCCCGCCCCCAGGACTGTGCCAAACACGTGGGAGGCGGCCATCGGGACCGGCGTGATCGCCCGCTTGCCCTCTCTCCATGACGCGCCCTTGGATGAGCTCCTCGATGTCAGGCGGGAGCTGGACGGCCCGCTGTCGCGCTACCGCGGGGCCTCGGTGGCCGCCATGGGTGAGAAGGTCCAGACCAGCCCGTTCGACGCCGACGCCTCCGCCGAAGTCGATCACCTCTACCGCACGGAAGTCGTGCCGGCGGCGGGCTCGCCGGCGGCGAAGTCCACCAGCTCGGCGAACCGGGTCTGGCTGGCGGTGAANGTCTCGGTGGTCTCGGTGCGCTGCGCCATGACCGGCTCCCTCANTCGCGGCGCCCTACAGCGGTAGCGCGGTAAGATCACCGAGAGCCATGATTCCCCCACCGCCGCAGCGAAGGAGTGAGATGGAACCCGACACGCCGAGGCTGCCGTTCCAGGCCACCCGCACCGCGCTGGCCGCCCAGCTCGCCGAGCTTCACGGGCTGCTGCCCGGCAGCGTCGTCGTGCGGCACATGCGCTGCGGCAAACGCCGCTGCGCCTGCAAGGACGACCCGCCCGCGCTGCACGGGCCCTACATCCAGTGGACCCGTACCGTGGCCGGCAAGACGGTGACCCGGTACCTCAGCCCAGAACAACTCGCCCGCTACCAACCTTGGTTCGACAACGCCCGCCGCGCCAAAGACCTGGTTGCCAAGCTCGAGACGGCCTCACTGCACGCCCTGGAGCAGGACGAAGGCCCAACCCGAGCCAACGAGACCCGCTAACCAATCGGCCGCCAGCCGTCAACACGATGGGCCGGCTACCTCTCCACCGCTCCGGACACCACGGGACGAATCAGGATCAGGCGCCCGACGCGTCACTCCAACAGAGCCGCACCCTTACCGTTTCCGGTATTTGCCTGGTTTGCGCTCACTGCGGAGTCCAGTCGTCGCCACTTGGTGCGTCCTTCTCCCGGGTCGCGACTCAGGGGGATCTCTTCTGCGAGGCGAGTCAGTTCCGTACCGCTGTAGAGGTCGCCGATGACTCTGCACACCTGCTCGACTACGCCTGCCTCGAACGGGGGAATCGGTGTCATGGCTGTGCCCATTCCTGTCTCCGAAACGGGTCGCGGCGACAGGTGATGACCTGGATGTCGGGACCCGCTCTCATGCTCCAAGCGTCTACCCGCAGTGACAAGTATCCGGGGATGTGACACGCCATTGTGGCCACCCGACCCGCCGGCATGGGGCCCCCGCGCGCCCGGGGTGGCGGGTCGGGGTCAGGGTTCGGCTCCAGCGATGAGGACATCGAGGGGGACGGGGCGGCCGCCTGCCGGGTACCACCGGCCTGATCCGTGCCGACCGCGGTGTGCCGATCGGCGAAGCGGAAGTCGCCCACCACGATCGGCATCCGCGGCGGGAGCGCCACCTCGGCGGGCGACGGCGTCTCCAGGCGCAGCACCACGATGCCGTCGACCGACCTTCCCAGCGTGTTGAACGCCTCGACGAGAATCCTCGGCACGTGCTGAGGGTGTGTCGATCAGCATCACCGAGTAGTCCTCCACCCGCAGCGCCTCGATGATCGCCTCGATGATGTGCGCCTCGCCGGTGCGCGCGATCCGATGGCCGACCACGCCGACCGTCCGGAACGACCCGTACCGCAGGGCGCGGGCCACTCGGTTCGGCACGTAGCCCAGCTGCTGCATGGCGAGCCTGACGCGCTCGGCGGTCTGGGGACGTACGGACGGCTCACCCCGCGCGACCCGCGACACGGTCTGCGCCGAGACCCCAGCCAGCCGGGCCACGTCGCCCATCGAGACCGAGGCGTTCATGCCGTTGCGTCTCCGACCGGTTCGTCCCCCTCGCGCAGCAGGCACAGCCCCCAGATCACGGTGTGCGTCGCCCCGGGCTCGATCACGGCGAGGTCCTCCCCGGTGACGAACGCGTTCGCCGGGCACGACATCGGCTCGGCGGCGACCCCGGTGCGCTCGTAGCGTCCGGTCTCGGGGAAGTCGCCGGTGCACACCTGCCAGTAGCCCAGCGGCCGCTGCATCCAGGCCGCGGCGACCGTCCCGTCCGGCGCCATCAGCCGCACCCACGAGCGGTGGTCCTGGTCGGTCGCCTCCGGGTGCCGGTAGAACGCCTCTGCGTAGCCGTCATCCAGCGACGTGTCCGCCAACGACCGGGGCGACCTGAAGTCCTTCTCGGGCGGGATCGGGCCGGTCTCGACGGGCAGCAACCGCTCGTCGGTGCGGATCCACGCCTTGGCGTCCACCTCCAGGCGGCAGTCATCCACCCTCGCGCCCCCCGGCGACAGCCAGGGATGGAAGCCGACCCCGTACGGCGCCCGGTCCTCGCCGGCATTGAGCGCCGCGAGGCGTACGGTCAGGCCGTTGTCGTCCAGCGCGTAGTGCACGTGCACGGTCAGGCGGAAGGGATAGCCGGGGCGGGGCGCGAGCCGGATCGCCAGCTCGACGTGGCTCGCGGAATGCTCGTGCAGCTGCCAGGGGTCGGTATGGGCGAAGCCGTGGTTGGCCACCCGCCTCGCCGGTTCGTTGACGGGCAGCTGGTGGACGAGACCGTCGAACTCGTAGCGCCCGTCGCCCAGCCGGTTGGGCCAGGGCAGCAGGATGGCGCCGTGCATCGCCGGGGGCAGCTCGCCCTCCCCGAACGGCACCACCATGTCGCGGTCCCCGACGCTGTAGGACCGCAACCCGGCACCGCGCTCGGTGATGACGGCCTGCTGGTCGCCGTGGCTGATGGTGAACTGGCGCCCCGTCGGGCTGGCCTCGGTCATGACTGGTCCTTCTCTTCCTGGTCGGCGGTGGCGACATCTGCGAGGTCGGCGCCGTCGGGCACGGTGACCGGACGGCCCGGGTCGGCGAGGCGTACGTCACCGGTGACGACGACACCCGCCCCGAAGGTCCAGTCCCCGGCCACGTCCAGCCGCTCGGCGCCCTTCAGCGACGGTGCGCCGGCCGGGAACCGGGCCTCGAAGTCCGCGATCCGCCGGTAGTGGTGCGGGTCGAGGGTGACCAGGCACGCCTTCTCCGGCACCAGCCGCAAGCGGTGGTCCGCACCCAGGTCGTACGCATCGGAGCGCAGCAGGAGCAGGTCGTCGGTGGTCTTGACCGGCAGGAACCGGCTCCGCTCGACCAGCACCGGCGCCGGATCCTCGAAGAGCTCGACGACGGCACCCAGCGCGCACTCGATCTGGTAGACCTCGGGGGAGTCCTTGTCGGTCGGGTCGACGTGCTTGCGGTTGCGGATCAGCGGCAGTCCCGGGATCCCGTCGCGCACCGCGAGCGCATCGCGCAACGCGACCAGGTCGAACCACAGGTTGTTGGTGTGGGCGTACGGGTGCCGCTCCTCGTCGGTGAACCAGCGCATGTCCTGCTCGGGCGTCTGCGCGGTGTCGCGCAGGATGATCCGCCCGTCGGACCTCCGCCGGCCCAGGTGGCCGCCCTTGCGGTCCGCCGGCGTCCGTCGGCACAGCTCCGGGGCGTACGGGGCGCCGCTGGCCGCGAACCAGCCGGCGATCCGCCCGTCCGGGGCGGCGCCGAGGTTGTCGGCATTGGACGTGTTGGCGTAGCGGTAGCCACGGGCGATCAGCTCGTCCACCAGCCCGGTCGTCTGCAGGGCCACGTAGATGTCGCCGTGCCCGGGCGGGCACCACTCCAGCGCCGGGTCGGCCGGCCACTCGACCGGCTCCAGGGTGTCGACCAGCAGCTTCGGCTCCTGGTGCTGCAGGAAGTCCAGCGGCAGATCGTCGACCGCCATGCCGGGATAGGCGGCCAGCGCGGCGAGGGTGTCGTCGTGGGTGCGGAAGCTGTCCATCAGCATCAGCGGCAGGGCCACCCCCGCGGTCTGTCGGGCGTGTACAAGCTGTCGGGCGATGATGTCGAGGAAGGACAGGCCCTCGCGCACCTCCAGCAGCGACTTGGCCCGGTCCATCCCCATCGTGGTGCCCAATCCGCCGTTGAGCTTGATCATCACGGTCTGCGACAGGGCCGCGCGCTGCTGTTCCGGGGAGACGTCCTCCTGGGAGATGTCGGTGACGTCGAGCACCGGCTCGATCGAGTCCTCCGGGATCAGCCCCGTACGCCCCTGTTCCAGCTGGGCGTAGTAGTGCCCGAAGACCTCGATCGCCAGCTCCGGGACACCGGCGCTGCGCATCTTGTCGACCGCCCGGTGGAGTCCGGTCGTGCTCATCCGCTGCTGTTCCTCTCGCGTGCGCTCACTGGACCCGGCCGCCGGGGGCGGCGGCGCGGGCGACCAGGAACTGCGGGGGCGTCCACCGGTGTCCGGCGAAGGCCGCGGCAACGGCCTCGGCGACCACTTCGGTCCGGTCGGCCGGGACCAGGGCGATCGCCGACCCGCCGAAGCCGCCCCCGGTCATCCGGGCCCCGAGCGCGCCGGCCATCCGGGCCGTTTCGACGGCCTCGTCCAGCTCGTGGCAACTGACCTCGTAGTCGTCCCGCAAGGAGGCGTGCGAGGCGTCCAGGATCGGGCCGATCGTGCTGGCACCGCCCGATCCGAGCAGGTCGACCACCGCGCGGACGCGGGCGATCTCGGTGAAGACGTGACGCACCCGTCGCTGCTCGACCGGGTCGGTCAGCCGGGCGAGCACGCCTTCGGGATCGGGCAGTTCGCCCAGGGTCCGCACGCCCTCGCGGGCCGCCACCGCCTCGCAGGTCGCGCGGCGCTGCCCGTATTGCCCGTCGTCGAGCTCGTGCGTCGCCCGGGTGTCCATCACCAGCAGCGCCAATCCGTCGGCATCGAGGTCGAAAGGCACCGCCGTCACGGACCCGTCGAGGGTGTCGAGCTCCAGGGCGTCACCCTCGGTCGAGCGCAGCGCCGCGGCCTGGTCCATGCCGCCGGTTGGTGCGCCGGCCACGTCGTTCTCGGCACGTACGCAGGCATTGGCCAGCCGGGCCCGCCCCTCGGGGCTGCCCGCCAGGCCGCCCCCGAAGACCTCGTCCAGGGCCAACGCCATCGCGCACTCGATCGCCGCCGACGACGACAGCCCGGCACCCCACGGCACGCAGGACACGATCGCGGCGTCGAAGCCGCCGACGTTGACCCCTTGCTCGCCGAGGGTCCAGGCCGGGCCGGCCGCGTACGCCACCCAGGACGGGAAGTCCCCGCCGGGGTGGACGTCCGCCAGGGATCCCTGCCAAGATGCCGGTTCGGCATCGGCGGAGGTGAGCCGGACGACCTGGTCGTCGCGGCGGCACAACGCCACGTACGTGCGGTGGGGGAGGGCGATCGGCAGGCAGGGTCCGCCGCTGTAGTCGATGTGCTCGCCGATGATGTTGACCCGGCCCGGTGCCGCCCAGACGCCGTCGGGCCGGTCGCCGTCCGGCTGCCCGGAGCCGTACGCCTCCTCGAACAGGTCGAGCGCTCGTCGGGCGCCCTCCGCCATGGTCCAGCTCCGGATCGTGATGGTCATGGTCTGCCTCCCGCTGGCGGGGCAGCCGGTCGGCCGCGGTCGGTAGAGGGGGGGACCCTCGGGCGGCGATGCCCCGCATGGTAGCAATGATGACGCAAACACTTCTTCCGGGCAAGATGACGCAAACACTTCTTCCGGGCAAGTGGTCGCGTTGACTCATCAAAGATGCCCGCGTAGCTGCTATCGAAGAATCATTTGATTGTGCCCGCGTAGTGGTGTGTCTGCCGGGGCGGCGGTCGTTGTCTCGGGACGTTGAGGCATGGAGCTTTCGATGAGTGAGCGCAGGGCTGTCACCAAGACCATCGCGACCCGGTATGCACGATCGGACCGTGCGGGCAAGAAGGTCATCTTGGACGAGTTGTGCGCGACCATGGGGTGGCACCGTGACCATGCCCGCAAAGCACTGCGCTCAGCGTTGGTGCTGCGCCCGGTCACCTCATCGCGTAAGCCCAGGGCGCCGTTGTACGGGGAGCCGGTGATCGAGGCACTGCGGTTTCTGTGGGCGGTCCAGGGCACCCCGTGTGGGCGGCTGCTGGCGGCCTCGTTGCCGGATCTGGTGCCCCGGCTGCGTCGGTTGGGAGAGCTCGATGTCGACGATGCGACCGCGGTGTTGTTGCTGCAGATCGCGCCGGCCACGATCGACCGGCGGCTCAAGGCTGACCGAGCCAGGTTGGATCCGCGGGGGCGGTCTCATACCAAGCCGGGCACGTTGTTGAAGGACTCGATCCCGATGCGCACCTGGGCCGAATGGGACGACGCGGTGCCCGGGTTCGTGGAGATCGATCTGGTCGGCCACGAGGGCGGAAACAACCGTGGCGACTACTGTTTCACCCTCGACATCACCGACATCGCGACCGGATGGACCGACCCGGTCGGTGAAGAACAAGGCCCAGAAGTGGGTCTTCGCCGCGATCAAGGACGCCACCGCGTCCTTCCCGTTCCCGATCAAAGGGATCGACAGCGACACGGCTCGGAGTTCATCAACTGGGAGCTGTTCCGCTGGTGCCAAGCCGAGAACCTGACCTTCACCAGGTCGAGGTCGGGCAACAAGAACGACGGCTCCCATGTGGAGCAGAAGAACTGGCACATCGTGCGTCAGAGCGTCGGCTACCACCGCTACGACACGCCCGCCGAGCTCGACCTGCTGAACCGGATCTGGGAGCTGCAGCGGCTGATGACCAACCACTTCGCTCCCCAGCAGAAGCTGGTCTCCAAGACCCGGATCGGCGCGAAGACGACCAAGAAGTACGACCTACCGGCCGCGCCGTACACCCGAGTCCTCGCCGACACTGGGATCGTTCGCAAAGCCGTCAAGACACGGCTGGCGAAAGAGAACCAGCCGCTGAACCCGGCCGCGATCCAGCGACAGATCCAAGCCCTGGCCGCCGATCTCCTGACCCTGACGACCGCCAAACGAGGACCGAAACCGGCACCATCCCCGCGGGCATCTTCAGGTGATTCCTCGAAGCCCGCTACCCGGGCATCTTGACATGATTCCTCGGGGTGGTTGACAGGCTGCGGTCCGTGCAGCATGCTTTCATTACGGCAATGGTGACGCAAAGATCTATGCTTAAGCATCCGGGACGCCCCCGGGGCTGAGGTGGGTGTGGCGCCGCGCGTTTGAGAGGACATCAACGCATGGACACACTCATTCAAGCGCAGTGGGTGGATTACGCGATCATCGCGATCTTCTTCGCTTCGGTTCTGGGCATCGGCATCATGGCTCGGCAGCAGGCGAACGATGCCATCGGCTTCTTCCTGTCCGGTCGCTCGCTCCCCGCGTGGGTGACCGGTCTGGCCTTCATCTCGGCGAACCTCGGTGCCGTCGAGATCATTGGCATGTCGGCGAACGGTGCCCAGCTGGGCATGCCGACCGTGCACTACTTCTGGATCGGCGCGGTGCCGGCGATGCTCTTCCTGGGCATCGTGATGATGCCCTTCTACTACGGTTCCAAGGTCCGGTCGGTGCCGGAGTACATGCGCAAGCGGTTCGGGACCGGCGCCCACCTGGTCAACGCGCTCTCGTTCGCGCTGGCGCAACTGCTCATCGCCGGCATCAACCTCTACCTGTTGGGCAGCATCCTCCACGCCCTGTTGGGTTGGTCTCAGTGGGTGACCCTGATCGCGGCAGCCGCCATCGTCCTCACCTACATCACGCTGGGCGGTCTCGCGGCAGCCATCTACAACGAAGTGCTGCAGTTCTTCGTGATCGTGGCCTCCCTGCTGCCCCTGTCCCTGATCGGCCTACACCGGGTCGGCGGTTGGAGCGGACTGCAGGAGAAGATCACTGCCGCGGCCGCCGCCGCGCCCGCCGCCGCCGGGGTCCCGCCGGCGGTTCAACAGCTCAACTCCTGGCCCGGCCAGTCGCTCTCCGGCTTCGAATCCCCGGTGCTGTCGGTGCTCGGCATCGTGTTCGGCCTGGGCTTCGTCCTGTCCTTCGGCTACTGGACGACCAACTTCGTCGAAGTGCAGCGGGCCATGGCGTCCGAATCGATAACCGCGGCACGCAAGACACCGATCATCGGCGCCTTCCCGAAGATGTTCGTGCCCTTTTTCACCATCCTGCCCGGCATGCTCGCCGCGGTCTTGGTGTCCGAGATCGCCCAGGTCAAGAGGGGCGTCGCCGTGCCGGGCGGGGCATCGGGCACGGGCGTCGAGTACAACGACGCGATGTTGTACCTGATGCGTGACCTGCTGCCCAACGGCCTGCTGGGTCTGGCCATCGCCGGTCTGCTGGCGGCCTTCATGGCGGGCATGGCGGCGAACGTCTCGGCCTTCAACACGGTGTTCACTGTGGACCTGTGGGAGACGTACGTGGCGAAGGACCGTCCTGACCACTACTACGTCTCGATCGGACGTCTCGCGACCGTCGCAGCCGTGATCCTCGCCATCTTCACCGCCCTGATCGCCGCGCAGTTCTCGAACATCATGGACTACCTGCAGACGCTGTTCGGGTTCTTCAACGCGCCGTTGTTCGCCACCTTCATCCTCGGCATGTTCTGGAAGAAGATGACGCCCACCGCCGGTTGGGTCGGTCTGGTGATGGGCACCCTCACCGCCGTCTTCGTGTGGTTGCTGAGTNAGAACGGCGTCTTCACGCTGGCCGGCCAGGGTGCGGCCTTCGTCGCAGCCGCGGCCGGATTCGTGATCGACATCGTGGTCAGTGTGCTGGTCTCGCTGTGGACGAAGCCCAAGCCTGCTGAGGAGCTGGTCGGTTTCGTCTACTCCGAGACGCCCAAGTCGCACTTCCACGACCCGAAGCTGAAGGACATGCCGTGGCTCGGCCGTCCCCTCCCGCTCGCCGGGCTGGCGCTGGTCATGGTCGTGGCGCTCAACTTCCTCTTCTGAGATCGACTACTGAGGAGCAATCAACGTGAACACATCCAGTGCAAACACACCAGGTCAGAACACGCCAGGTCAGAACACGCCACCCAAGCGCACCGCGGGGCTGTTCGACATCCGCAACATGATCGGCATGCTGATGGGGATCTACGGCGTCATCCTGCTGCTGATGGGCTTCTTCGGCGACCCGGCCTTCGACCGGACCGGCGGCGTCAATGCCAACCTGTGGGCCGGCATCGGCCTGAGCATCGTCTGTGCCGTGATGGTGCTGTGGGCCAAGCTTCGGCCGACTTATGTCCCGGAGGGGGCCGCCGCCGAGGCCGGCGGCTAACCCCACGTGGGCCACCACTGACGTCTGGCGGCCTCAGCAGACCTTCTTGTCGCCCATCTCGCGGCTGGCCACCACCCGACGACGACGCCTACGAACACGTCATCGCCGTCGCCAGCGGCGTCACCACCTACGAGGATGCCGCCTCCCAGCTGGCGAGGTGGCATTAACCATCGGCGGCAGATCCGGTAAGGCTACCGCGGTAGGAATGAGAGTAGTATTCTGGTCGCATGAGTCAAGTGAAGTTGAGCGTGAGTCTCTCTGATGGCGATGTCGCGGCCCTGGACAGGTATGCCCGGGCGGCTGGCCTGAAGTCTCGTTCAGCGGCGATCCAGCAGGCGATCCGGCTTCTCGGTGACCCAGACCTCGAGGCCGCCTACGCTGCTGCCTGGCAGGAGTGGGAGACCTCGGGCGACGCCGAAGCCTGGGAATCCACCGCAGCCGATGGGCTGGCCGATGCTCCGCGGTGAGATCCGACTCATCGATCTGGAACCCGCCCGCGCAGGCGAGGCGAACAAGCGCCGGCCGGCAGTCATCGTGAGCAACGACAATGCCAACGCCACCGCAGCAAGGCTGGGTCGCGGCGTCGTCACCGTGGTGCCAATCACCAGCAGCACCACACGAGTCTTCCCCTTCCAAGTCCTCCTGCCAGCAGCGGAAACCGGGATCCACGTGGACTCCAAAGCCCAAGCCGAACAGGTTCGCTCGGTCTCCGTGGAACGACTCGGCCCCGTGATCGGCCGCCTCCCCACTCACCTGATGGCCCAACTTGACGACGCACTGCGCCTGCACCTCCAACTCTGAGCTTCCCGCATGCGGCAAGTGGGCGCATCCCAGGTGCGGCATATGCGTGTGCTGGCCGCTCGTTGAGGAGCCCCACGCGGCCATCGTGTCTTCCTCCGTGGACCTGTGCTGTCATGGTTGGCTCGGGGGCATGTTGGCCCCGATACTCAACCAAGGAGGTGGATCGTGGTCGAGTTGGGCGAGTTACGGATCCCGGCGTCGGTGAGACCGTACGCCGAAGGGGTCGTCGCCGTCACCGACGCCGTGTGCGCCGAGCATCTGGACGCCGTCTACGCCGACTTGTGTCGTCGCTTGGTGGGGAAGTTGTCACGCAAACGACCCTCACCACTGACTCGGGGCGACCTGAGGATCTGGGCAGCCGGCGTGATCTACTGCCTCGGCCAAGTCAACTTCATCTTCGATCCATCCCAGTCGCCCCATGCGAGCGCTGACGAGCTCATCGCTTGGCTGGGTGTGAAGAAGTCCACGATGGCGAACAAGGCCCGGACGATCCGGGAGAGCGCTGGCGTGAGCGACTTCAACGCGGAATTCCTCCGCCCAGACGTGATGGACTCCGTGGGGCTGGTCTGGCTGGTCCAGGTAGATGGCATGGTCGTGGATGCCCGTCACCTCCCGCTCCGCCTGCAGATCGAAGCGTTCCACAAAGGCCTCATCCCGTACATCCCAAGCGCCGGCCCTCAACCTGGAAGCCCACCGCCAGCCTGAAGCAAGAATTCCGCGCATGAACTGAAGGCGACAGACGTCTGCTCGTGGGCAGGTCCGGACGGTTATCGCTCATCAAGCATGTCCGTACGTTCCGGCCGACCACTCGTTCAGTGTTCCCGATGGAGGAACGGCGAGCTCAGTCGGTCGTTGCAACACTCCTACTGATCCGAGGTGTTGTGCATGTGGTCGAAGAAGGAACTGATCGATAAGCAGGTCCGGTTCTGGGTGTTGATGGCCCAGGGCTCGACGTTGCAAGCGGCCTGTGATGCTGTGGGGGTGAATCGACGAACTGGCCGGCATTGGCGCCAAGCGACCGGCGGACAGGTTCCGCGTAAGAAGCCCGAACCCTCGGGTCGGTCCCTGTGTCTGGAGGAGCGGCTGCGGATCGCCGACTTGCACCTGGCCGGCGCCGGCGTGCGGACCATCGCCGCGCAGGTCGGACGGGCGGCTTCGACGGTCAGCCGCGAGCTGCGGCGTAACGGTTCCAAGCCGAGCACCCGAGGGCGGAGCAAGTACGCGCCGTATGCGGGCGCAGAAGCGGGCCGAGCTACGCGGCCGGAGGCCCAAGGCGAGTAAGTTTGAGAACGCCGAGTTGGCGTCGGTGGTGCAGGCCAAGTTGTGCCTGAAGTGGAGCCCCGAGCAGATCAGCGATCACCTCGACGCGACGTTCCCTGACCGGGTGGAGATGCAGGTGTGCCCCGAGACCATCTACCAGGCGCTCTACGTCCAGGGCCGTGGTCATCTGCGCGCTGACCTGCACCAACACCTGCGAACCGGACGGGCCGTGCGCCGCCCGAGACGATCCACGGCCAAGGGCAGTCCCGGGCATCGATCTGGGACTCGATGTGCACCATCAACGGGTCGCCGTGAACATCATCGACACCGAGGACGGTCACCTCCGGCAGGCCCGCAAGGATCTGGCAGATTCGGGTAGGGTCGCACTCCACAGGGGTCCTCCTGTGAAGCGCCCCAGGTTTGATGCCGCTCCTGTTTGAGTCCAGGAGGATGAGCAGCATGCCGAAGAAGATCGATCCGGAGCTGAAGGCCAGGGCGGTGCGTCTGGTCTCGGAGCATCGTGGGG
>JGI24140J50213_10000536_pt1 | contig 17526 bp, 13 predicted proteins | sample BarGraIncu00222A_FD_50213 | JGI IMG/M metagenome (IMG submission 50213)
CCTATCAAAATCTTATAGAGTTATTGATTTTTAAAATTATTTTCAAAAATTACTCTTTCTTGAATTTCAACTAAATTTGTTCGACTGAATAGTTACAAATTTTATTTACAATATATAAAATTAACCCTTATTAAAGAATGTCTTGTCCTAATTAAAGTTGACATGAAAATCTATAAAAACAAAAGAGACGCAAAATATTGCGTCTCTATATGATATCAGTTTAAAATTATGCTGCTTTTAATAAGCGCGGGCAAAGACAACGCGTTGGGTTGAGGGTTTTCCGGAATAGATACATTTGCCTTCTTCAAGCTTGTTGTCTAAAGGAATACAACGGATCGTCGCTTTGGTTTCGTCTTTGATCTTCTGTTCGGTTTCAGGAGTTCCATCCCAATGAGCCAGTACAAAACCGGCCTTGGTGTCCAAAATGGTATTGAATTCTTCCCATGTATCGGCCAGACGGGTGTTCTCGTCACGAAAAGCCAATGCCTTCTGGAACATGTTGTCCTGAATATTTTCGAGCAGATGTTCTATTTTCTTCTCGATGTCGATGATCTGGTAAACAGCTTTCTCCAAAGTGTCGCGACGGGCTACCTCGACAGTTCCGTTTTCAAGATCTCTGGGTCCGATTGCAATGCGAACAGGAACTCCCTTGAATTCATATTCATTAAATTTCCAACCCGGTTTCTGTGTGTCGCGGTCATCGTATTTAACGCTAATCCCCTTAGCCAAAAGATTGTTCTTGATTTTATTAGCCGTTTCGCTGATCAGAGCCAGTTGTTCATCGTTCCTATAGATAGGAATAATGACAACCTGCGTTGGTGCAAGTTTTGGAGGCAATACCAATCCATTGTCATCGGAATGTGCCATGATGAGCGCTCCCATCAGACGGGTCGATACACCCCATGAAGTAGCCCAAACATATTCCAATTTATTTTCCTTGCTCAGGAACTTGACATCAAATGCTTTTGCAAAATTCTCTCCAAGGAAATGTGATGTTCCGGCCTGAAGTGCCTTGCCATCCTGCATGAGCGCTTCGATACAAAATGTCTCCAGTGCTCCTGCAAAACGTTCATTCGGTGATTTTGTTCCCCTAAGAACAGGGACAGCCATATAGTTTTCAGCAAAGTCGGCATAAACACGCAACATTTGTTCTGCTTCCGCGATCGCTTCTTCCTTAGTTGCATGGGCCGTGTGGCCTTCCTGCCATAAAAATTCAGTTGTACGCAAAAATAATCGTGTTCGCATCTCCCAACGCACTACATTTGCCCATTGGTTTACAAGGAGCGGGAGGTCACGCCATGATTTGATCCAACCGCGATAAGTATCCCAGATAATAGTTTCTGATGTCGGACGAACAATTAATTCTTCTTCCAGTTTGGCATCTTCGTCAACTATTATACCTTTGCCGTCTGGAGAGTTCTTTAAACGGTAATGAGTGACTACAGCACATTCTTTGGCGAAGCCCGCGACATGGCTGGCCTCTTTACTGAAGAATGATTTTGGAATGAATAAAGGAAAATATGCATTTACGTGCCCGGTGTCTTTAAACATCTTATCCAGGACGGCCTGCATTTTTTCCCAAATGGCATAACCGGATGGTTTGATTACCATGCAGCCTCTGACGGCAGAATTTTCTGCTAAGTCTGCTTTGATCACCAGGTCATTATACCATTGTGAATAATTTTCTGCTCTTGAAGGAAAATCTTTTGCCATTTGCTTCTTGTGGTACAAAATTTGTATTGAAATCAGTAATAATTGCCGTCACAAAGTTACGAAATAATAAGTATTTTGCCCCGGCAGTTATATAATATCTTAAGAATTGGAGGAAAACGTCATGAGAAAAATTATTACATCGGTCTTTGTGATACTTAGCGCACTAACCGCTTGTACTGTCCAGAATCAGGGACAGAGTTATGATGAAGTCTATTATAACCCAAAAGATGGGTCTACTTTTGTGCAAAAACAAGCCCCTTTATTGCATAAATCTACCAAAGAGACAGTAATCAAAACTGATTCATCGGTTCCAAGTGATTCCTATGTCGGGAACACTGCCAGCAATCCGCAGGGTTATAAGGCACAAAAGGATTCGGGAGCATATGTTGATAATAGTTTCAATTATGACGATTATTACGACTATTCTTATGCATCCAGAATCAGAAGATTCCAATATAGCCCGTTTAATGACTATTACCATGATTTTTATACCAATCGTTACTGGTATGACTACAATCCCGGCTACTGGGGTTCAAGCATCTATAATAACTGGGGTATGGGTCTTGGAATGTCAAGTTATATGGATCCATTCTCTATGAGTTGGGGCATGTATTCTCCATTTAACAGTTTCTATTCACCATTCTATGATCCATTCTCTTTTGGTTATGGATTTGGCTATAATGGTGGGTTCTATAACAATCTATATGGATATGGTTATGGCGGTTATGGCGGTTATGGCTATGGCGGATATGGTGGTGGAATCTATAGCTACACCGGAGGTTACAATAACAGTTTAGACAACAATTCTAAAATACATTATGGTCCCCGTCGTGATGGCGCCGGTACCAATGGACCCATCCCAAGTGAACGTACAGCTTTTAGTCAACGTTATAATGGACTCAATGGACCAACCAGTGGTGGTGGCGTATCAGCTGTTACCGGACCTTCTACCGGACGTCAGGTAATGAGTAGTAATGGTGCCGCAGGTTCAACTGCCAATCCAATTCTGAGAGATAAAGTTGCAAATGCAAATCAGGCTGCTACCGGAAGAAATGGTAATCTGTTTGGTTCATCACCGGTTAATACACAAACTGTTGCAGGTCAAAGACAAATGATTAACCGTCAGAACTTAAATCGTTATGTCTCTGATCCTACTAAAGACCAACAGGTTACAGGAAGAAGACCGGACATCCGTTCTGTACAACAACCACAAAGTGGTTATCCAAAAGACAGGGCTATTATTAATGGAAGCCAGCAATATGCTAAACCAACGCAGAGTGCAGCTCCACAACAATATTACAACCCTACAAATGCAAGGCCTCGTTCAAGTAATGAATATACAAGTCCGGGATACAGAAACCCTGCCATTTATAATTCACAACAATATACACCTCAGCAAAGGTCGGTTTCCGATCCTTCAAGGTATGCTCCTGTCCGTACTTATTCAGCTCCCGCTTCGTCAGGCTCTGCATCAAGACCAGGATATAATACATATCGTCAGGAATCTGCACCATCAACATACAGAAGTTCTTCTCCAAGTTCATATTCAGCACCTGCTCAGAGTTATTCGGCACCTTCACAGACTTATTCTGCTCCTTCCAGTTCAGGCCGTAGTGAAACACCAAGTTCAAATTCAAGTTCAGGTTCAAGCTCATCTGGAGGAGGTACAGTAAGTAGCCCGCGCAGATAATTAGTTATTAACTATAATATTAAATCTATGAAAAAACTAGTAGTATTACTAATAATAATAGCTGCTACTACGACAGCTATTGCTCAGAATGAAGTAGATGCATTGCGTTTCAGTCGTTATCAATTTGGTGGTACGGCCCGTTCCGTAGGGATGGGAGGTGCATATGGTGCAGTTGGAGCAGACTTTTCTTCATTATCTACCAATCCTGCAGGAATGGCATTGTATCAACGTTCTGAAGTTTCATTTACACCCTCTTTTGTATCCACTAAAGTTGCTTCAACTTTTAATGGAACCAATTCAGACGATTCTAAAAGCAACTTTAATATAGGTAGCATCGGAGCAGTTCTTGTCATGCAGAATCAGGATTCAAGATCAAACAGTGATTGGAAAAACTTTCAGTTTGGCTTTGGATATAACCGGTTGGCAAATTATAATTCAAATTACTTGATCACGGGAACAAATCCCAAGTCCTCTTTATTGGGGCAATATGTAAACTGGGCCAATGGTGTTGCTCCGGCTAATCTTGGTGTAGATGGATCATTTGATACACAGTTGGCATATAATGACTCTCTGATCTATGTTAAAAACAAAAATAGTAATATCTATAGTGCTGATATTCTTGACCTGGCTACTTTCCCTGGTGTATATCAAACAAAATCAATTTCTACTAACGGATATCTGGGGGAAACAGTTTTTGCAGGATCTGCTAATTATCAGGACCGCATTTATTTTGGCGCTTCTTTAGGTGTAGTTGCTTTAAAATATGAGGAATCAGCAACGTATACTGAAAATGATAATGGAAACAAGATTCCTTTTTTTAATTATCTGAATAAATTTGATCACCAGATCATCAAGGGTACCGGTATTAATCTTAAACTTGGTGTTATTGTCAGAGCCACAGACTGGCTGAGATTGGGTGCAGCTGTTCACACCCCCACACTCTACAGTAAACTGAATATCGATTATTATTCAACTATGTCCGCTACTTATGACAATGGTTTTAAGGCAGATGCAAGTTCACCATTGGGACAATATACATTTGATATGACAACTCCTTTAAAATTCATTGGAAGTGCTGCCTTTATCATTGGTAAATATGGTCTTATCTCGGCTGATTATGAAATGGTTGATTATTCAAAAGCCCGTTTGAACCCTGCTGCTGATTTCACTAATGCAAATCAACGCATACAGGATAAATACAAGAGCACTTCAAACATCCGTATTGGTGGAGAATATCGTTTTGGACAAATAAGTTTCCGGGGTGGTTATGGCTTTTATGGTAGCCCATATAGTTCCGGAGTAAATAATGGTAAAGCCGATTTAGTTTCTTTAGGTATTGGTTACAAGACACAGAATTACTTTGTGGACTTTGCTTATACCAATTATTCTATGACAGAAGATTATTATTTGTATGGCGTTGATGCTTCAAACAAGTCATCTTTAAAGACTACAAATAATACATTAATGGCTACTTTCGGCCTGAAGTTCTAAATACTTTTTAAAAATAGTGTTTCGATTGAAAAATTGTTGGTTGTAAATGCTGTCGGAGTTAGTAAAACTCCGGCAGTTTTTTTTATCTGTTGATCCTGCTTAACCCTGCTTCGGCTTTTTGTGAGATACTGTTTTTGTATTCTGTTGGATCCATCGATAGGCTTTTCTTATAAAAGGTAGCAGCCAGATCAACCTTTTTCATGTTCTCATAAATCATACCCAATTGCAGCGCAGCGTTGGCTGCAAAGTACCAGGGTTTATCCTGCCCTTTTTCAATGGTCAGATTATAACAACGAATAGCATCCGAAATCTTCCCCGATTCGTGATACACTCTGCCTAAACGGTACAGATATTCCAGAGATTGATGTTCTGTTTTAGAAGTGCTTTGATTGAATCCGGCAAGTTCTTCAAGTGCACGGTCATAATATCCACCATCAAATAACAACTGCGCTTTCAGTAAGTAGATGTTTGGTATTTCTCCTGATATAAAATCAGAAAGCGCTTTTTTATCAGAATCAGTCGTCTTGTCGCCGACCAATGGAATACGGTTCATGTATTCATGATATTTTTTAATGTCGCCATTTATCAGATAGTTCCAGGCTATACGCTGATATGCAGCTCTGACAAAATTCTTGCCTCTGAAGTTAGCCGTGAAGTTAATCAGATAAGCCCAGGCATCTTTGTCCAGCCTGTTAAGTTTGGCAACTCCCAGAAGATAATCAAGGTAATGGAAATGAAAGAATTCAGGACCATTAGGGCGTGTAGAGAGAATTTGGATTCCCTGATCATTGAGCCCACGTTTAAAACAAAGGTTGGCTTTACAATATGCCATTAATGGATTTTCATGCGTCAGTTGAATGCCTTCTTCTTTGTTGTACCAGTTTAAGATCTTTTCAGAAAACGATTTATCGGCTGCCAGATTGATTGAAGTAAGACTCAAAAGGAAAAGCGACTCATTTTGAAGATATTTCCATTTGGGATTGCTCTGCGAAATATCAAATACCTGTTGCATCTCCTGAATACCGCCATTTACAGTCCCTTTAAGCCCTGTGGCTTTTCTGATCCAATCATATTTAGCGGGGATGCTTCCAACAAGGGTATGCAACATTCCCAACGACAGTCTCTGAGGAATGAAATCCGGAAATTCACGATTGTTAAGCTCCAATAAACGATATGCCCTGTTTATTTCTGCTGCAGCTTTGATATATTCACCAAATTTCATTCGGGTAAAAGCAACCTGCATATCCATGGTTGCAATGCAATACTTATAATAAGGCGAATCTGAACTTTCTTTTTCTATACGCTTCTTGCGAATAGCCATAGCATCAATATATTGATCGAACGAAGCTTGTTCTTCACCGATAAATGATCCAAGAAAATCGATATAATTATCCAGAAAAACCGGAATAGCATTAGCAGGATTTGCATTTTTCTCAATCGCAATCAGTTTATGTGCTTCATTGAATCGCAGACTGATAATGAGATCAAAAGCATCTGTACAATTTTGATTAAAATTGAATGATGCCTTCATGAAAAGTGGTGTGAGCAGCAAGAAAATTATTACCAGATATTTTTTCATGATGATCCTGATTTTTTGGTTAAAAAAAAACGGAAGAACCAATGGTACTTCCGTTATAAAATTAACTCTTTTTTATCAATTATTGTTCACTGCATCAACAATTGCCTGATCAACCAAAATACGGCCACAATATTCGCAAACTATTACCTTGCGGTGCATACGAATATCCAGTTGTCTCTGTGGAGGTATTTTGCTGAAGCAACCACCACAAGCATCACGTTCAATAGGCACAACAGCCAGGCCATTGCGTGCATTTTTACGGATACGTTTGTAGGCTGTCAACAGACGTGACTCGATAAATTTCTGATTGTCTTCGCTCTTAGTATGAAGCATTACCTCTTCCTTTTCGGTTTCAGCAATGATATCTGTGAGCTCGGCTTTCTTCATTTCAAGGTCGTTTTTGCGTTCTTCCAGTACCTTTTGTGCCTTTTCAATCTCGTCTTTTTTGATAACTAGCGAGGATGAAAATTCGCGGATACGTTTTTCCGCAAGCTGAATCTCGAGATTCTGATACTCGATTTCCTTGGTCAAAGAGTCATACTCACGGTTATTACGAACATTGTTTTGTTGTTCTTCATAACGTTTGATGAGGGTCAGACTTTCTTTGATTGCAAACTCTTTTTCAGTAACCTGACGTTCTGAACTTTCAATGTCAATGATGTAATTGTCGATACGTGTTTGCAGTCCAATGATTTCATCTTCCAGATCTTCAACTTCCAAAGGAAGTTCTCCTCTGATAATGCGGATCTTGTCGATCTGTGAATCGATTTGTTGTACCGAGTACAGCGCGAATAATTTACGCTCAATCGATACCTCAATATTCTCTTCAGCATCTGCTTCGCCTGGCTTCAAACCCATGATGCTTTTAACTTCCCCGATAGGAGTTTCACTTGAGAGATTATCTTTGATTTGCTTTGACATATAGATCCTGATATTTTGTTTTAAAAGTAATGAACCGAATTAGTATTGTGCTCTGCTATTCGAACTGCAAAAGTAGGAAATATTTTTGTAATTTGGTTGAATAATAACTCTTTTGTGTACTGTTCGCTCTCATAATGACCGATATCTGCAAGTAAAATGCGGCCTTCAGGGATAAAAAAGTCATGATATTTAATATCTCCGGTAATAAATGCATCTACTCCTGCACTTAAAGCTTTATGAATTAAAAAACTACCTGCACCTCCACATACCGCGACAGACCTAATGGGTTTATCATTAAAATCAGAATAACGGATCGTTCCTGTCTTGAATTGTTCTTTTAAAAGTTGAAGAAATGCCATTTTTGGAAGGGGAAGTTCGAGGATTCCTTTCATTCCTGCCCCTGTTTGCTGATTTTTATTTTCGAGGGTATAAATATCATAGGCAACTTCTTCATAAGGATGAGCCGAAAGGAGTGCCTGAACTATTTTATTTTCGAGGTAAAACGGAAAAATAGATTCAATTCTGATTTCCTGTTCACGATGAAGTTCATTGATCTCTCCAACAAAAGGATTGGCCCCTTCCAGTGCTTTAAATGTCCCGGTGCCTTCACTGTTGAAACTGCACGAATCATAATTTCCTATGTGACCGGCTCCGGCTTCAAAGATCGCATTTCTGACCATCTCTGCTTGATCAACAGGACAATAGGTGATCAGTTTCCGGAGTTGCTTTTGTCCCGGCACCAATGGCTTGACTTGTTTCAACCCAATTTTTTCACAGATCATGGCATTGACGCCATCAATGATATTATCCAGGTTTGTGTGAATGGCATAAATGGCGATATCATTCCTGATCGCCTTCATGGTTATTCTTTCAGTCGCATTAGTTCCTGTGATTTTTTTCAGTCCGCCAAAGATGAGAGGATGGTGAGAAATAATAAGATTGTATTTTTTTGAAATAGCCTCTTCCAATACATTTTCAGTAACGTCAAGGGTAATTAAAGCGCCTGTACAATCATTTGCAGCATTCCCGATTAATAAACCGGCATTGTCGTATGATTCCTGAAGTGTCAAAGGAGCTAATTGCTCTAGTTCGTTAATGATATCTTTAATCTTCATTTATAATTTCTTCATTTAAAAAGAAAAGATAAAGGTACAATAATCTTTTTAATGATATTAGAGGCTTTATGGGTTGAAATATAACACCAATCGAATTTCCACCTATAATGAAAATACAGATATTAAAAAACTTTAAAAAAATTGTTACAATTTAACCCTCCGTTTGAAAAAACAATGTTAACTTTCCACCATGATTTTGCTAAAGATCCTGCTTCTGCCCTTTTCTTTTATTTACGGCCTTATCATTAAGGTTCGTAATTATTTATTTGATATCAAACTGCTTAAATCTGTTGAGTTTAAGCTACCGGTTATCTGTGTTGGCAATCTTTCTGCAGGGGGTACCGGAAAGACACCTCATGTCGAATATCTGATCCGGTTGCTTCAAAATCATAGGAAAATTGCCGTGTTGAGTAGGGGATATCTTCGAAAATCCAAAGGATTTATTTTAGCCGATGCTAATTCAACAGTTTCAATGGTTGGAGATGAACCGATGCAGTACATCAATAAATTCAAAAATGTATTGGTAGCAGTCGACGAAAACCGTTGTCAGGGTATTCAGAAACTAATAGCAGCGCAACCCGATATGAAAGCCGTGATATTGGATGATGCATATCAACACCGTTATGTAAATCCGGGATTGACAATTCTGCTTACCGATTTTCATAGTCTATATTCCAATGACTATCTGTTACCGACAGGACGTCTGCGCGAATCAAAAAAAGGAGCCAATCGGGCAGATATTATCATCGTTACCAAGACCGATCCCGTCTTTTCTCCTTTGAGTAAACGGGCAGTTCTGGAGAAAATTAAGCCTTTGCCCCATCAGAAAGTGTTTTTTAGTTTTGTGACGTATGGCATTCCGGTTCCACTTTTCCCCGAGTTGCCAGCTTTAAGGTATAATCTGATAAACACCATTGTTCTTTTTGTCGGTATCGCAAATCCATATCCCCTTGAGCAATACCTGAAACGATTGTGCAGTGAGTTAATCATTGTCAGGTTTAAAGATCACCATCAATTTTCCGAAAAGGATATTCTGGATGTGAAGACATCATACAATAATCAGTTCACTAAGCGAAAAGTCCTGATCACTACCGAAAAAGATGCAATGCGACTGCATGAACCCACTTTAATGCCATTATTGAAAGGAATGCCCATTTATTATATTCCTATCGAAGTCTCTTTTCATTTTCGTGCGAAGGAGAAATTCGATAAATTGGTCACTGATTTTGTAGGTTCTGTATAATAGTTCTGTTTATCATTTTGAAAGAGTTGAAAATTCCCCGTAGGGGATAAATATCAATAGAAACATTCTCATAATGTATCTTTTCCCCGTAGGGGATCAACCTTAAATGTTAATGCCCTACGGGCAAAAGAGAAGGGAAAAAATGTATGTCTATTGATATTTATGCCCTACGGGCAAAAGAATAAAGTATTTTGAAGAGTGTCATGCAGTTTGATTAATTTTGCCAATCTTAACTGTACTATGATGGAAAATGTGAAGAGTACAATTGTATGGTTTTTATTAATCCTTGTTTCTGTTGTTTTTGTTAGTTGTAAAAAAACGCCAAAGGCAGGGGCAGATGAAATAGTTATCAATGGAAAGCTGACAAATTCAGCCGGTAAAGTTATTTGGTTGAGTGAGTTTGATGGAAAAAGTATGCACCGCATTGATTCGGCATATGTTGAAGAAAATGAGTCATTCAGTTTTACAATCAAACCAAAGTATGCCGGGTTTTTTATTGTCTCATCACATAAAAATGACAATGCTTTTTTAATCGGAAACAAGGGTGAAACAATTATGTTGACAGGTGATGCGGAACATCTTTCATCTACATGGAATGCCAGGGGATCAGCTGAAACAAAACGCTATCTAACCTATTGGAATGTCTCTCGCAAGCAGTTAAAACAGATCGATTCTTTGACAGTCATCTTCAGAAGCATTCACATGGAACCTGATAATCTGTCTTTGCGCATTCGAATGGATTCAATTTTTAATGCTTTAATGGAAACACAACGTGAAGATGCGACTCATTTCATCAATAAGAATCCGGGAGCATTGGCTTCTTTACTGGTGATCGATGCCAAGTTTTCCAAACTTCCCCTGTTTTATGAAGAGCGTGATATAAATTATTTCAAAATGATTGATAGCGGTCTTTCAAAAACGTATAAAGGAAATCCGTTAGTTAACAATTTTCATGAAAGAGTTCAGCAAATCCTTAAAAGTATAAAATATCATCAGCATAACAATCGCTTACTTCCTCCCGGTGAACTAAGCCCTTCTTATACCACAAACCGGTAAAAAAACAGATAAAATACAGGCAGTTGAGATCTTCTAAAATGTTGATAATTTGAAAACAAACTCACTAGAACTCAGACAAGGCGAAAAAATATATTTTGCTTCAGATTTTCATTTAGGAATCCCTGATCATGCATCAAGCTTGATACGTGAACGGCTTTTAGTCGAATGGCTTGAAATCATTCGTAAGGATGCGCGCGAGATTTATCTGATGGGCGATCTCTTTGATTTCTGGTTTGAATATAAAACGGTCGTCCCAAAAGGATTCGTCCGTTTATTTGGTAAACTGGCCGAAATCACTGACTCCGGAATAGCTGTTCATCTTTTCAGAGGTAATCATGACATCTGGGCCTTTGATTACCTGACTCAGGAAATCAATATAAACCTGCATCGTGAGAGTCAGATCAAAGTATTCAATGGCCGTCATCTGTTTTTAGCGCATGGCGATGGTTTGGGTCCCGGCGATAAAGGATATAAAATGTTGAAGAAGGTGTTTGAGTTTAAACCCAATCAATGGTTTTTCAAGTGGATTCACCCCGATATTGGTACCCGTCTTGCACTTTATTTTTCAAGAAAGAGCAGATATGCAAATAATCTGAAAAAGGCAGAAGGGGAGAGTATCAGAGAAAGAACAATCTACGACGAACGATTGTATCATTTCAGCAAAGAGATGTTGGCCAATGATCCTACAATCAACTTCTTTATATTCGGACATCAGCATGAACCAATGGATGAGACAATAGGTGCAGATTCAAGAATGATCATCCTGGGTGACTGGCTGCAGAACTTTTCATATGCTGTTTTTGATGGACAGGATATGGCGTTACACTATTTCAAAACAGAAAAGGCTGCAGATGCAAAATAGCTTTAAAACAATAGCAATCAGCAGGACAGATAACATTGGCGATGTTGTCCTTGCTTTACCTGTTGCCGGCATTATTCGTCAGTATTTTCCCGATGCTGAAATACTTTTTATTGGCAAAGCATATACCCGGGCGGTTATTGAAACATCCGTTTTTGTAAACCGATTTATCGACAGGGATGACCTCATAGCCATTCCAGACATGCTCCGGGAACTGAATATCGATGTAATCATCTTTGTTTTTCCTGACCACACACTGGCTTCACTTGCCCGTGAAGCCAATATTAAAATGCGGATTGGCTCTTTTCGCAAAATATATCATCTCTGGAATTGTACCCATAGGATAAATTTCTCCAGACGACGTTCAAATCTGCACGAAAGTCAGCTTAATTTTAAGTTGTTAAAACCACTTGGAATTCCTTCAAAGATTGCGAAATCTACTATTCCATTGTTGTATGGAATGAAGAAGATCGCCCTTTTGCCCTCACGTTTGAATAAATTTCTGGACAACACTAAATTCAATCTGATCATTCATCCGAAGTCACATGGACACGGGAAAGAATGGCCTCCCCAGAAATACACGGAACTTTGTAATCAGTTATCAACTGATGATTTTAATATTATTTTCACAGGTTCTCCAAAGGAGCGTGAATTTATCGATGCGCATTTTAAACCGTTATTTGATCGTTTCCCATCCATACATAATGCAGCAGGAGAAATGAACTTAGAAGAGTTCGTTAGTTTTATTGCAAGTGCGGATGGACTTTTGGCAAGTGGAACGGGTCCTTTGCATATTGCAGCTGCCCTTGGAAAGCTTTCTGTTGGTTTTTTCCCGCCCATGGCACCAGTCTACTCACAACGATGGGAGAATCTGGGCGAAAAAGCTTTTCATTTTGAGCTTGATCAATGCCTGTACCACTATCAATGCAGAGAAACAAACGCTTGTAAGTGTATTGAAAGTATAGAAGTCGAAGAAGTAAAAAGCCTCCTGATAAGAGAATCAGCTAAAAAGTAAGAAACTGTTTAAATTTTTTTTTCTTTTGCCCGTAGGGCATATATGTCAATAGAAATATGTTACGCCCCCTTTTTTTTTGCCCGTAGGGCATTAACATTTCAGGTTGATCCCCTACGGGGAAAAAATTTATTGCGTGATTGTTTCTATTGATATTAATCCCCTACGGGGAAATTTAAACTGTTTCTTATTTGTTTGATCCAATCAAAATTATTTATAATTTCATATCTGAATAAGCCATTACTTGTGATTGGCGAAAAACATTAAATATCAACGAATTATGACTAATAAATACTTTAAGTTTCAGGTATTGGTATTCACAATCCTGTTTTCAGTTTCCGGTATCGGGTTAAAAGCCGCTGATCATCCTGTAAATATTATTCCTGCACCATTATCTATGAAAATTCTGAAGGGTGAATTTTCATTTAATTCAAAAACAAATGTATTGGTAATTCCATCCAATCCGGAAGCTTTGGCTGTTGCCACTTTCTTCACCAACAGATTAGATTCTGTTGCCGGATTGGTGATTAAACCAAATGCAAGCGAAGCATTAAAAACAGTTCCTAAGAATACAATAGTCTTTAGTATTACTAACGATGTTTCTTTAGGAGAAGAGGGATATCATTTGACGGTTGAAAAAGATCGGGTGAGCATCTCTGCCAATTCGGCCAAAGGATTGTTTTATGGCGTTCAGTCCATGTTTCAATTGCTACCTCCCAAAATAATGAGTCCAGTCAAGGTCGAGGGGATTGTATTAAAAATGCAGGCTGTAAAAATATCAGACAAACCCCGCTTCAGTTATCGTGGGATGCATCTCGATGTTGGTCGTCACTTCATGCCTGTTGATTTTGTCAAACAATACATCGACCTGTTGGCAATGTTCAAAATGAATACTTTTCACTGGCATCTGACCGAAGACCAGGGATGGCGTATCGAGATCAAAAAATATCCTAAACTGGCACAGATCAGTTCCATACGCGACGAAACCATTGTAGGACACGCAGGGGGAACCAACAAAACATATGATGGCATCCCTCATGGTGGATACTATACCCAGGATCAGATCAAAGATGTGGTTGATTATGCTTCAAAACGGTTTGTTACCATTATTCCTGAAATTGAAATGCCCGGACATTCGCAGGCAGTTTTAGCTGCATATCCCCAATTAAGCTGCACCGGCGGACCATTTAAAGTCGCAACTACATTTGGTGTCTTCAACGATATCTTTTGTGCCGGCAACGATTCAACCTATATTTTCCTGCAGGATGTGCTTGATGAAGTAATGGCACTCTTTCCTTCAAAATACATTCACATCGGTGGCGATGAAGCTCCAAAGGCCCGTTGGCACGAATGTCCCAAATGCCAGGCCCTGATGAAAGCCGAAGGGTTGAAAGATGAACATGAATTACAAAGCTATTTTGTAAAACGGATTGAAAAGTATGTATTGTCAAAAGGACGCAGAATCATTGGTTGGGATGAGATCCTCGAAGGTGGACTTGCACCTGAAGCAACCGTGATGTCATGGCGTGGAATGGCCGGAGGCATTGCTGCAGCCAAACAAAAACACGATGTGATCATGTCCGCAAACAGCAATTTGTATTTTGATCATTACCAGGCCGATCCTGAAACTGAACCTTTGGCAATCGGTGGATACCTTCCTTTAAAGACAGTTTATGGATTTGAACCCATTCCGGCCGAACTGACTCCCGAAGAGGCCAAACATATCATTGGCGCTCAGGGACAGATCTGGACAGAATACATGGGAACACCCAATAGTGTAGAATATATGTTGCTGCCCCGTCTCTTTGCACTTTCAGAAATCGACTGGTCATCAAAAGAACAAAGAAACTGGGATAGTTTCCGTAACAGGTTAGACGACAATATCCAGCGGATGATTGTCATGGGACTCAATTATTCTCAGGGCAATGCAAAAGTGGATATAAATGCTACAGCCGGTAAAGATGGAAAATATCTGATTCTTAACATGGAAGCCGAACGACCCAATATGATTGTTCATTATAATCTGGATGGCAATCCCGTTACGCCCGGTTCTGAAGTATTCCTGAAATCCATAAAAGTGAAAAAGAGTTCAAAGCTTTATTCAGCTGCTTTTGTGGATGGACAAATGAAAGACAAAATGATCAGCAGAATCGTTGAACCGCATTTGGCAGCCTATACCGAAGCCATGTTTACCCGAAACGATAAACCCGAATTACAACCGGTTTCAATGCCCGGACTCGTTGATGGTTTTTGTGGTGCTGCTGATTCTGATCAGCCTACCTGGAATTCAATCCAGGGAAAAGATGACCAGATCACGATCGATTTAAAGCGGATGGTTGCTCCAACGGAAATAGCAATAAATTGTATGTCAGTAAAGGACAAAGATGTTGTGATGCCAACAACGGTCGAATTTCAGGTATCTGAGGACAATAAAGCATATACATCGGTGACAACTTTAAAAAATGATTTCTCCGATGAATTTAATTCCACCAAGGTCAAGAACTTTTCGACTGCCGTGAAAGCATTAAAAGCACGTTATGTTCGGGTTATCATCAAAGCTGATAGCAAAACTGCACGCGATCCACGATTGCTGATCGACGAAGTGGTTGTGAAATAAATCATAACACGATGGCATTCAGTGCTATCAAACCATTTTGAAAAAAGAGCCGTAACGATCAGTTTGTTACGGCTCTTTTAACGAAATTTGCAAAAGCAAATCAATCAAAATGGCAAAAGAAGTTCGATTACTCGCAGAAGTCCGTTCTTATTCAATTATCACCTTTGGTGTTTTCCTGAATGCACTGGCCTGGATGGGCTTTATGCTGCCCTCACATATCGTGGGCGGAGGAATCAACGGGATTTCTTCGCTGCTTTATTTATCTACCGGAATCCCGATTGCAGTCGGAATTCTCGTTTTTAATTCCATTCTCATCGTTTTAGCAATCCGGATCCTGGGCGTTGGATTTGGAATAAAGTCTATCTTCTCCATCCTGATGATGGTGGGAGCCTTTTCGCTTTTTCAGTATTTCCTGACCGAACCAATCGTGAAGGATAAATTCATGGCTGCCATTATCGGAGGCATTCTCAATGGGGTAAGTATCGGAATTGTATTTACACAGGGTGGGAGTACAGGCGGGGTCGACATCATCGCCATGATAATCAATAAATATCGCAACATCACACCGGGAAAAGTAATCCTTTATTTTGATGTTTGCGTGATTTCCTCTTCTTATTTCATCTTTCCGCACATCGAAAATATCGTCTATGGTTACGTCGTGATGGCCATTGGAACCTACGTCATAGACCTTGTGCTGACAGGTGCGAACCAAACTGTGCAGATCTTTATCTTTTCACAGAAGCACGCCGAGATAGCAGATACGGTGGGCAAAGATCTCAAACGGGGCGTGACGTTGATTAAAGGAATCGGCTGGTATTCAAAAAGTGAACAGGAGATTTTGATGATTTTGATGCGCAAGACCGAATTGCCCTATTTCTTCCGGGCCGTAAAACTCATCGACCAAAACGCCTTTATCTCAGTTTCCAGTGTCATGGGTGTCTATGGCCAGGGATTTGACGTTATTAAGGTCAAATAATCTCCAGCAGCGTAATAGAATTATTCTGATTTAATTTATAGTAAATGTTTAAATTTTCCCGTAGGGAATAAATATCAATAGAAACATTCAAATCATCTATCTTTTCCCCGTAGGGGATCAACTTTGAATGTTAATGCCCTACGGGCAAAAAATGAGGGAAGGTCATATTTCTATTGATATTTATGCCCTACGGGCAAAAGAAAAATCGTCTTTCTTGAAAAGAAAAATCGTCTTTCTTGAAAAGAAAAATCTCCTAACTTGAAAAGAAAAATCAAAATTTAAACAGTTTATTAGCCAATTCTTAATAAAATAATCCTTAAGATTTTCTTTTTCATTTTTCAGGCACATCCCTGTTCCATAATTATAGGAACAGGAATTTATAATTGTGAGATACTGTATCAATAACTTTAGGATGATCAGGAAATGCTAAGGATATATAAGGAATATGAGAGGGATATATAAGGGGTATTAGATCCAGTTCATACCCCTTACATACCCATCTCATACCCCCTTTATACCCCTTTCATCTCTAAGTATTATACTCATTTTCCCTGCATTATAGAAAAGTGATGTGGGAGTGTTCCGGGAAGGTTTTGTGGGAAGTGTAGACACAAAAAAAAGGCTGCCGGAGACCGGCAACCTTTTCAATGAAATACGATTTAATACTGATTATTTCAGATTCAGTTTCTTTTTTACCAAAGGCATGATATCTTCGCCACCATCATAATAAAGCAAAACACCATCAGTTGTGTTGAGGATATAGCTGAATCCATTTTCCTTAGCTACATCAGCAATACCCTTATTTGCCTTAGCAATTGAAGGAGCCATTAACTCATTTTGTTTGGTTTGGAGACTCTGTTGAGCACTTTCCTGAAATGCCTGTAATCTTTGTTGGATATCCATGATTTCTTTTTGTTTGGTATCCTTTATGATCTTCGACATTGTGGCGTCACCTTTTTGAAACTCATCTAATTTGGAAGTATATTCCGCTTGACTTTTGTTAAACTCATCGCTTAATTCCTTTTGGAATTTTTCATACTTCGTTTTGATAGTATCCTGACCAGGAATCATTTGATACAGTTTAGCAAAATCGATATAACCAATTTTCTGAACTTTCGTTTGTGCGCTTGCTGATCCGATGAATCCGACCAAAACAAATAAAATTGCAATTCTCAATAAACTTCTCATTTCTCTTTTCGTTAGTTAATCAATTTAGGTTTTCAGACAAAATTAAGCATTTAAATTAAATCCCTG
>JGI24140J50213_10000537_pt1 | contig 17525 bp, 12 predicted proteins | sample BarGraIncu00222A_FD_50213 | JGI IMG/M metagenome (IMG submission 50213)
AATGTATCCGAAGGGTATTTTATCTGTCTTATGCATGGAGAATGACCCATGAGGAAAAATATCTCAAAAAAGCAGAAAATGAATTATTGACTATTTCGGCTTTTAGCGACTGGAATCCATCCCATTTTCTGGACGTAGCTGAAATGACTATGGGCGTTGCAATCGGTTATGACTGGTTATATAACGACATCTCGCAATCATCACGTGATATCATAAAAGAAGCCCTGATCAGTAAGGGGATAAATCAATCATTGGATTCAAAATATAATAGTTGGTTAAAAGTTACGAATAACTGGAACCAGGTGTGTAATGCAGGAATGACTTATGGTGCACTGGCTGTTTATGAGGACAAACCTGATCTGGCAAAGCAAATAATCGAAAGGGCACTCAAATCAATTCAATTGCCGATGGAAGATTTCAGTCCCGATGGTGCATATCCTGAAGGGTATGGTTACTGGGGATATGGCACATCGTTTAACGTCATGTTTATAAGCGCCTTAGAAAAGATCTACAACACAGATTTCGGACTAGCAGAGAAACCCGGATTCCTCAAGACAGCAGGCTATCTAGAAAACATGACTGGCCCTTCAGGGAAATCTTTCAATTATTCAGATGCCGGAGCGAATGGAGGAATCAATCCTGCCATGTTCTGGTTTGCCAATCGATTGAAAAACAATTCAGTTCTACTGACGGAAAAGAGCTATCTGGAATCTGAAAAATCATTGACCGGCGATCGTCTTTTACCGGCAATCATGATCTGGGGTGCCGGAGTGGATCTGGATAAAATCAATGCACCCAAAGATTTAATATGGGTTGGCAAAGGGAAAAGCCCTGTTGCACTGATGCGGACTTCATGGAGTGATCCCAATGCTATTTTTGTGGGTCTTAAAGGTGGATCACCATCAGTAAATCATGCACACATGGATGAAGGTTCATTTATAATGGACGCAGGCAAATTAAGATGGGCTATGGATTTTGGAATGCAGGACTATGAATCACTGGAATCAAAGGGGGTCGATTTATGGAATGAAAAGCAGAATTCTCAACGTTGGCAGGTCTTCCGTTATAATAATTTCTCTCACAATACCCTCACTTTTAATAATGAACTTCAACTTGTAAATGGATATGCTCCTATTACCGGATTTACGAGTAATCCTTCATTTTTAAGCGCCATTACTGATATTACGGAAATGTATAAAAACACCGTAAAATCTGCTAACAGGGGAATTGCTATTGTTGATCAAAAATATGTTATGGTAAGGGACGAAATTGTTTCTTCAGAAAAAGAAACCACAGTCAGATGGTCAATGGTGACACCTGCTGAAGTAAATATAACCGGAAATGGAATAGCAGAACTTACACAAAAAGGCAAAAAACTCAGACTTCAGGTTGTTGAACCAGCCAACATAAAGATAATTACATGGACCACAACTCCAACTCATGATTATGATGCACAGAATCCCGGAACCATTAAAGTTGGGTTTGAAGTCACGATTCCTGCCAATACGAAATATGCACTTACTGTATTATTGATACCTGAAGATGCAAATATCAAAACCGGCATGACTATTCCTTCATTGAATGAGTGGCTCAGGAAAAAATAGAAATGTTAAAGATTCCTTTAAATTCATTTTGTGCTTAAACCTTAATCATCCAATTTAATCAAATTCGGGATAAACTTTTTCATCCACTTGAATGACATTTATAAACACTTGTAAACTTTTAAGCAATGACACAAAGCCTCAAATTTTTATACGCCCCGTTTATCCCCTGGACTGATCTTGGCAATGGTGTTCGACGCCAGATTATGGGATATAATAATAGCATAATGATGGTGAAGGTTGAATTTAAAAAAGATGCTATCGGAACCAGGCATCATCATCCTCATTCACAGTCAACCTATGTAGTCAGTGGTATTTTTGAATTAACCATTGGAAATGAAACAAGAATAATTAAACCCGGCGATGGCTTTTTTGCTGCTCCTGATATCGAACACGAAGTTGTGTGTGTCGAAGACGGCGTTTTGTTGGATGCATTCAGCCCGGTTCGGGAAGATTTTTTAAAATAACCTTTTTTTCAACCAGAAGTTAAATGTATTGACTTCTCTCTAAACCCTCTAAATGAATATCAATCTGAAAACTTTAACAGCCTGCTTATTATTAATTATTTCTTTTAGCATTTCGGGAAAAGGACAATCACCCAAAGTCTTTTCGATTGATATAAAAAATCTGGTTAACGCAAAGCTTAAAATCAAAAACGGAGATCCGCAAACACTGGCCGCATATCAAAACCTGATTAAGTCAGCTGATAAATCATTATCAGAAGGACCTTATACAGTTATGGACAAAACACAGGTTCCTCCAAGTGGTGACAAACATGACTACATGAGTATTGCCCCTTATTTCTGGCCCAATCCCAATACGCCTAATGGATTGCCTTACATTCGAAAAGATGGTGAGCGCACCCCGGAAACAAAAGATTTCAAGGATAAGGATGATATCATCAAAATGGAAAATACAGTTGAGATATTAGCATTGGCCTATTATTTTACCGGTAATGAAAAATACGCTGAACGTTGCACATTAGTGATACGCACATGGTTCCTTTTGCCTGATACTAAAATGAATCCCAATGTTAAATTTGGTCAGGCCGTAAAAGGTGAAAGTGAAGGACGCAAAGAAGGTGTGCTTGAAACCAGAGGGTTTGCCCAAGTAGTAGATGGAATTGGATTATTGGAAGGTTCGAAGGCATGGACAGCACAGGATCAGAATAACATGAAAGCATGGATTACTGAATTCTTAAACTGGATCCAAACCAGCACGCTTGGTAAAGCCGAAATGAATGCAAAGAACAATCATGGTACCTGGTTTGACGCACAACGGCTCTCGTTTGCATTGTTTCTAGGGAAACGTGATCTTGCTGATGAAATATGCAAGAATGCTATTAAACGTCTGGACACTCAAATGGACAATAATGGCAACTTCCCTGAGGAATTGGCAAGAACTAAATCGTTGGGATATACTTTATTTGTCACGGATGCTTTCTTTCAGATCGCAATCCTTGCGGAGAAAACAGACATTGATATATGGAATGTAGTCACTCCATCCGGGAAAAGCCTTCGCAAAGGGATAGAAAGTCTTGCACCATATTTTTTAAAGGAAAAAGAATGGACTGGAAAACAGATTGAACCGGTTAATTTCAACGGCTCATCACAAGATATCTATCTGGCAGCAAAAAAGTTTAATCATCCTGAATATTTTAAAGCCATTGCCGGAATGAAATCAAAAGACACGGAAACAAGTTGGAGGCAACTGGTTATGAGTTTTAATGAATAAAAAAAAGATCTTATTTATAAAGAAAGAAAATAACCCTGAATTCAGTTTCAGGGTTATTTTTTTTAGATACCTAAATATAGTTTCCTTAAATCCTTTTAATTCCAGGAGTTACTAATAAATTGGCAAGTCTTTTCAATAACCTTTTTTCAATGAGTTCGTAACTCAATATTGATAGTCCAAAAATGAGTAATAATAAAACAAAATAGTAAGTTAACCCGCCCAACTTCCCACCATATCCAATAAATCTTATGAATCTTGGAAGCACAATTACGATAATAGGATGTATTAGAAAAAGAGAATAAGACATATCACCCAGATAGACGAATAATGATGGTACCCGAATTCCTTTTTCTTTATTGAAAAACAAAAGTCCAAAAACCAGAAAACAACAAATAGACAAGTTGATGAAGAAGTTTTCAATAAATGGCGAAACCCTGAAATAGATCATCAGAAATAAACCTATTGAAAGAATAAGTAAACTTGTTTGGATCCATTTCGGGTTTAACGTAAATTTTGAATTGTAAAGAAGCCCAAGTATTACACCCATTGCAAAGTAAATCATCATCGGATTTGTCATCAGTGATAAATAGAGTAAATCGTAATGATAATTGAATGCCGGATTGAAAGAAACAAATCCTTTCAAAATCAAAGGAAGCAGTATCACTAAACTAAAGAAAATAGCGAACAATGTCACCCAACGAAATCGTTTCAAGAAGAGACTGATGCCAAAAATAAAATAGAAAAATATTTCATAATTCAACGCCCAACCTACTTTTAATGGTGGCATTCCATATGAAGGTCCAACAGGAGAATCAAAAATCGGAACAAAACATAAGGTATTAATAAGCGTTGTGTAGTCTTTATGAAAATAATCGAGATTCCTATCATATGCAAAGACCCATAAAAGCACCATTATATAATAAAGTGGGATGATGCGTATAAGCCGTTTAATGATAAAATTTTTGACATACAATAAACTTCCATCACTTTTCCGGGTAGAATAAACTAATATGAAACCACTTATGATAAAAAACAGTGATACACCTATTGCACCACCACCAAAGTAAGTAGTTCCAAAATGAGAGCTTGAAGAATTTAATAGCCCTTTAAGATGAAACAAACAAATCATCAGGGCTCCAATACCACGTATTAGCTGAATAGTATCAATTCTTTTAACCATCCTTTTTTTTAAAGCCTATTTCTGTATATTTTTCTCAATCCTAACCCTTGCATCGACTGCAGTTAGCTTTTTCAGATTTCCAATTAATGGATTGATATCCATTTCCATGATTTCAGGAGCAGCTTTACAAAGTGCTGCAACGCGTGTAATCACATCGGCATAAAGATCTTCATTGATTCCTTCCTGACCACGTACTCCCTGAATGATTTTATAACTCTTCAGTTGTTGAATCATTTTGTGTGCGTAAGTCATAGAAATAGGAGCTATCCCGACCTGAACATCTTTCAAAACTTCAATATAGATTCCACCCAATCCACACAACACCATATGTCCGAATTTAGGTTCATATTTTGCACCGACATAGACATACTGCCCGCTTAACATGGGCTGTATCAATATGGCTGTTGTATCAGCGATTGTGATCATCCGTTCAAATTCTTTTTGAACAGTCTTATCGTCATTCACATTCAGTACGACGCCTCCAACATCGGATTTATGAACAGGACCGACAACTTTCATGACTACCGGAAATCCAAGACTGTTTGCTGCTTCAATTGCTGCATCAGCAGTGACAACTACTGCCTCACCAGCTCGTGGAATACCTGCTGCATCGAACAAAGTCTGAACCTTTTCGGGTGAAAGATATCCGTCTTCAGCATTGTCAATAACCTGTCGGATTGTCTGATAGTCCACTGATGGAAGTTCAATTTCTGCAGGTGCTGGATAAGGCGTGTTGTATACTTTACACAAGGCATTGCCAAATGTTACTTCATCAGGAAAATAAATATTTCCAAGGGAGATAAAATAATCAATTTCATTTTTGACATTTACAACAGAAGGCAAGACTGGAAAGATGGGTTTTCGGGCACTCTTCATTTTCTCATTCAAAACCTTATACACTTCGTAGACCGGAAACAGACCGGGGCTACCAAAGATGACCACCATCCCGTCAATTGAATCAAACTTTTGATCACAGTAATCAATGATTTCACCCAATTGTTCAGCGGTCCCTGTGGCAAGGAAATCTATTGGATTTGCAACTGAGGAACCTGGATAGAGTTTTGCAAGCAATTCAGGACTTTCCAGCCCGGGTATATTCATTCCCCCTTCCGAGAGGGCGTCGGTTAACATGACTGCAGGTCCACCGGCATGCGTAATAATTGCTATATTTTTCCCTTTCAGTTCCGGATGCAAAAAGATGGAAGCAACTGTGGTCAGTTCTTCCCTCCCATTACAACGGACAATGCCTGCTTTTCTGAAAAGCGCTTCTACCGCCACATCGCTGCTGGCAAGAGCTCCTGTATGTGATGAGGCGGCTCTACTACCCGCTGAAGAACTCCCGGCCTTTATAGCTGCAATTTTGCACCCTTTGCGAATGAGAGAAGATGCATGTTTAAGCAGTTTATCGGGATTGTTGATATTCTCAATATATAGCAACTTAACCTTAGAACTTGTTTCCGAATTAAAGGATTCGTCGAGATATTCCAGCACATCTTCAACACCAAGTTGAGCACTGTTTCCAACCGAATAAACGCTAGAAAAGGTCAACCCTTTGGGCATACCCGATTCGATTATAAAAACTGCCGTGGCACCTGATCCCGAGATAAAGTCAACACCACGAGGATCAAGTTTTGGAACCGGTGTCGTAAATGCACCAACATAATTGGGATTCATCACCCCTATACAATTTGGTCCAATCAGGCATCCACCTGTTTCATTGATTGTATTGACAATCATTTGTTCAAGTCTTCCACCTTCTTCACTCTCTTCATGGAAGCCTGCAGAAAGAATAATAAAAGCCTTGGTGTTTTTCTGTCGTGCCAGTAGCTCAACAGTCTCAGGACAATACTTTGAAGCAATGGCAAGTATTGCAAGATCTACCTGTGGAAGATCAGAAAGATTTGAGAAACATTTTACTCCCTGAACTTCAGTCTCCTTTGGATTAGTAACATATAATTTCCCATCAAAATGATGGTCAATCAGGTTCTTGAGTACTTTTCCACCTGGTTTGGTTGTGTCATTTGAGCCTCCGATTACAACGATGCTCTTTGGAGCAATCAATTGGGATGTTATCATAATTTGATAAGTTCAATATTTGATTAATAATGTACCCTTAATAGGTGCCTTTTTGAAAAGGTATATATGGATTTTTTAAAAAAACTTATTCATTAATCAGCATATACCTGAAGCGACATGCTGTTCCTGTACTGTGTTGATTCTTTTCTGCACTCAGTCGCAGTTTGAGCAGATGGCGTCCCGGTTTTAATTCATCAGCAAAGAGAATAAACCAGGGCAAATGCAGTGACTTACTCCATTGCGTATACAGATCTCTTTTAGTCCATTCAGAACCATCGATGCTGAATTCCAGTATTCCGGCATCAGAACCTGAAGCATTTGCTATTCCTATTGCTGTACCGGTAAATGGAATACTCAATATTTTACCTGGAGTTTCACAAACTGCCATAGGGACATGAACATAATTTGGCCGGGTTCCGGTCTTATCAACAGGGACCCAATCCTGTATCACTTTCCAACCATCATTGACTTTGATATCATTGGCAGTAAGCATCTTTCCCTTGAAATAAGATAATGGATCTATCGGTTCAGGTAATTTATAAGCCAAAATTGGGTCAGAAGTATTGATACCGGACCAAATATGATCAAGAAAGGCTTTCATTGAATGAAAATAAACCGACTGGCCAAATGGAGAAGGATGGAGATTTTTGAAATCCTGTTCCCAACTGAATTCACCTGCATTGATACGGTCAGTGACCTCTTTAGCAAGATGAATGACCGGAATATTGTAATGAATTGCAATCTTTTCATGATTTGTTATTTCATTTGGAACCTTACCGGTATTGTAATCATTTATTTTATCAGGGTCAACAAAATACATGATTGCTATATCCATCTGAGGATTAGCCAATCTTGCCTGACGAACAATGCCCTCCATGGAACGAATCTGTTCTTTGTCTTTGTTTTCATTGACACGGTCATTGACAGCTGCTTCTTCAAAAAGCAAGTCAACCTGCCCCTTTGATAATACGTCTTGTTTTATTCTAAAGGTACCGGGGAGGGAACCCAGCGAAGGAATACCGGCAGCAATAAAATCAAATTGGGTTTCAGGAAAACGTTTTTTAAGATAACTGCAGATTGAGTCACGCCATCCGGGATTTGCTGTTATTGACCCACCCAGAAAAGCCACTCTGCCCTTCTTTTCGTTCACAAATTTAAGATAGCTGTTTTTCAGACCTCCACGATAAATATGATAAGCAGTAGAATTTAACTTTGGTTTTAATACCGGTGTGTTAGCTTCGACAAAATCTGCAACGTAACGGGGGGATTCTATTGGGAAATGATGTCCACCGAGTTCCTGTGGTCCTCGTGTACAAGGAACGATAGTAGCAATACCTCCCAATTTAACATATCGATCAACCAGTAAATAGGTATTCTCAGCTGGCGGTGCATAAACATCATTGAGTCCAATCATGTGCAATATGGGCACTTTAGCTTTAGCCAGTTTTTCGAGACTGTCAATTGGATTATTCATGTAAGCCTTAGCCTCTGCATCATCTTTAAAGCCATAGGCCTCTTTAATCAGTTTCCAATCATTTGGACTTCCCTTACTTGTTCCAAATCCTCCCGGCCAACTCTTGAAATCACATACGGGTGCTTCTCCATAAATACAACTTACTCTCCATGGATATTTTTTAGCAAAATTATAGACATATAATCCACCACGGCTGATACCCTCAAGCGCTACTTTTTCACTAAAATTAAGAACGTTGGTCAAATAAGTGTAATATTCATCCCAAACTTTTACAGCATTGGGACTTCCAATTAGTTCGTCGGTGTTGATATAAGTGACATAAAAACCATCTGAGAGCAAAGTGCTGTCAATATCAGAATGCCAATCCGGGAAACGGGCATTCCAGATCCAGGGTGAACCTGAAACAGGTTTTGCAGGACAAACCAAGCGACAGTTTCTACCGTTGAAATCAAAATCATACCGATCAAAACCATGCCATTTGCTCTTTTTCCCTTCAAAAGGTTTAATTACTTGTTGACCTTCTTTTTTTGAAAGAGTTGAAACATTGACAATCTGTGCTTGTATATATGAGGATGTACTAATGAGAATCAGCAACAGAATCGTAAAAAGAGTTTTCATGGAATATCTTAAGAATTATAATTAAAGAGAAATTATATTAAGCAAAAATACTATTAATCAAATACAGAGACAAGCAGTAAAAAAACATTATCCCAGATCCCTAAACAGACTATTTTAAACAATAATTAACTGACTTACAATACGCTATATGATTTAAATGAATGAATTACAAATATTAAACTATTTCATAGTTAATTGGAATATTATAAATAGTTTTGGCTAAATAACAATTGCTACAACCCACAAATTTACTAACCTGTATTTCAAACAATTATGAAATTAAACATTTTCAGAAGCTGCATCCTTATCGTACTTTGTATCTCTTTAGCCAGTTGGGGCGAAAAAGGGCATAGTAAAATTAATTCATCCAGTACTTCATTTTTTCCAAACAAGATCAAGAATTTGAAGGATTGGAATGCAGGACTTACTGAACATGCATCTGATCCTGACAAAGTAAGGAATGGTGACCGCTCTGAAGCAAACAGACACTTTATCGACATTGATAATTTTCCTGAATTTGTTGCCACACATAAAATCATCGAAGACCAGGATGCTGCAAAACAGGCATACACTTTTGCATTTATGGTAAAAAACGGGAGATTACCTTGGGCAACGGATTCAACATATAAGGCTTTGGTTCAGAATTTCAAGAAGAAAGAATGGAAAAATGCAATGTTAACAGCAGCATATTTAGGACATTATGTTGGTGATGGTCATATGCCATTGCATTTAACAAACAATTATGACGGAAAACTGACTTCACAAGCAGGCATTCATGCAAGATATGAATCAACAATGATTGCTAAGTATTTAACTGAAATCAACTATAAGAGTTCGAAAGTCAAAAAAATTAAAGATGTAAAGTCTTATATTTTCAAATATATCTACGACAACTATAAATACAAAGATTCATTGCTACTGGCTGATAACCTTGCTTATGCTGCAGCCGGAAAGGAATATTCAGATCTGTATTATCAAAACTTATGGAAAAGCACGAAGGGTTTCACTATTAAATTACTTGCCAGTTCTTCTAAATCTATGGCTGAATTAATTTACACGGCTTGGATTGAGGCAGGTAAGCCTAAAATCCCGTTACATGTTGCTTCACTTAATTAACATATAGTTAGTGAAAAGTCTGTTTAACCTGACAACATAAAAACTAATAAAGGGGGATGAAGTTATTTACTACTTCATCCCCCTTTTCATTGATAAAAATTTATAGTCAGAACAATTTACTTAAACAATAGACAAACTGCTAATGTGTGTGTTCCGGCATTAACACCTACTACAGGTGATATATTGTAATAATAAGCAGGTTCAATTCCTGTGAAGAATTCAACCTTTGCACCAAATAATTTTGCTCCCTCTATATTATTGGCATGGACAATACAGTATTTCCAGATTTCCCCATGTTCCTTTATTGCTTTTTCAACATACCGCAAAACCATCTTTTGATTTCCCTTCAGACTGTAAGCTTTATCCAAAATATCTGCAACACCGTTCTTCATCGAAATAACCGGTTTTACGTTTAACACTTTTGCGATAAATCCTTTTGCTTTACTGACACGACCACCTCTAACGAAATTCTTCATAGTGTGGGGATTCACAAATATAAGCGTCTTCTTTTTCCATTCTTCAAGTTTAACAACAAGTTCATCATGCGTCATACCGTCTTCAAGAGCTAAAGCCGCACGATACATCAAAAGTCCGAGTGTACCCGTCAAAGATTGACTGTCAATTACAGATATTTTTTTCCCCTGCTGTTTACTGATCTTATCTCCGGCAGTATAGCTATTTGAATAAGTACCACTTAATCCGGAAGAGGCATGAACAGCAATCACAGAATCATAATATGTAGACAGGAAATTATATTTATTGGTAATATCATTGATACTGGGCTGCGATGTTGTCGGGAAGTCAGGAGACTTATCCATCAGATCATAGAACTGTTCAGCGGAAATAGTAATTTTATCCAGATATTCGTTTCCATCCAACATCAGATTAAGGGACACAAAGTGGATCTGATGTTCATCCATGATCTCTTTAGGCAGATCACAGGTTGAGTCTGTCAGTAAAGCAATGGGATGTTTTCGGTTATAAACCACTTCATTCTGCATCACCATATCATCAACCTTCTGGCTTATGATTGCTCCCTGCTTTGCTATTTTCTCAAATACCTTTTCTGGATGATCAGTGTGAATATGAATCCTTACTTTATTTGGTGATCCTGCAACTACTATTGAATCACCCATATCCATAATCTGATCACGTATTTTATGTTTGTCCAGCTTTTCGCCGGAGAAAAAAGCTTCTGTGCAATACCTGAACGTGATCTCTTCATGAAGAATCTCATCAAAGGTTTCATCGTCTTCTACGACGAGCGAACCCATATCGGCCTTGATACCTGAAATAAGAAACTCCAGCATTCCTTCAAGAAACATCACAAATCCCTGTGCACCAGCGTCAACAACATTCATTTTAGTCAGAACTTTCAACTGACTCGTTGTCTTTATGAGTGCCTCTTTAGCTTTTTCGAGACCTGCAAGTAAAAATTTTATAAAATCTTCAGCACTATCTTTAATGAAATATAGAAATTCAGCCCAAGCTTTTATCACTGTAATCATAGTACCCTCAATGGGATTAGCGATGGCATCGTATGCATATTTGACAGAGTCGAGCATGATTTCAGCAAAAGTGCGGACATCAATCTTCTCTTTATCTTTCATACCATTGCTGATACCATATAGAAACTGGGCAAAGATAATCCCAGAGTTCCCTCTGGCACCAATTAGTGCAGCATCCGCTATAGATTCAGCGGTCCGGTCACAGTTTTGATGAGGTATTGTATTGTCAATAATAGAACGTAATGTTGAAGCAAGGTTGGTTCCGGTATCGCCATCCGGGACAGGAAAGACATTAATTTTATTGATGTGCTTTTGGTTTTCAATTATTTTCTTTGCACCTGATAGAAAACCATAATACCAGTTATTTCCGTCAATAAGTGTTAATTGTGTTGTTGTGTTCACTCTTTATTTTAATTAGTAAAACATCTCTTTGCTTTCTACCAGTTATGATTTAAGCTGGAAACAGTTACATTATTAACAAAATTATAACACAAAAATGTATTGTTTGTTCTTATTAGTTAGCAAAAATTAAACGTGCAAATTTACTATAAGTTTTAATCATTTAAACCATTTTAATAAAATTCATGTAATCTATCACCTCTTAAATTGCCTGAATAAAAAATAATTGTTAGATTATTTTTATGATGAGAATTCAGAATATTCAAACCACGATAGATTATTTTGAAAACAATAAAAATTCATAAATTGATATTTTTAAACAAAATTGGCGTTATCTTTGTTATCTAAAATATAAAATAAACCTTTTAAAGATATGAAAACATTAAAATCTATTTTATTAATTGCAGTTTTGTTTTTGGCTATGCCTTTCGTTTACAGCCAGGCGGAGAATCCTAATTCTCCCCAGATGAACTTTAAAAAAACAGTTCATGATTTTGGAACCATCAATGAAGGTGGAAATGGTATCTGTGATTTTTCTTTTACCAATACCGGTAAAGAACCTTTGATCATTGTCAGTGTTAAATCTTCATGTGGATGCACTATTCCTGAGTATCCTCAGAAACCTATCCTCCCCGGACAGACTGATGTTATTAAGGTTAAGTATGATACACAAAGACAAGGCCCAATTAACAGGACTGTTACCATTGAGAGTAATTCAAAGAATTCTCCGGTTGTATTAAGCATTATCGGTAATGTTGTCCCTAAGGACGCCAATACATTACCCGAAAAGAAATTAAATGCTCAGGCGGCTCCAGTTGCTAAACAAAACTAGAAACTGGTAGTACCTTTTTAACTTAAAGGGATTGACATTGAAGCACTAAAGTCTGTAATGACTTTAGTGCTTTTTTAATTGCATAAAAAAAGATTGAAAATAATTTATATAGATTTTATCTGTTTCCCTTTTTATACCTTTGCATGATAATTCGATTTATCATTCAATAAAAAAGCACAATAAAATGCCCCATATTTCATCCCGTGGTATAGAAATGCCCGCATCTCCAATTCGTAAACTTGTTCCTTATGCTGAAGCAGCAAAGAAAAGAGGTATTAAAGTTTATCATTTGAATATTGGTCAACCCGATATCAAAACACCTGAAGTTGCTATTCAGGCTATCCGTAATTTCGATTCCAAAGTAATTGAATACAGTCATTCTGCAGGTAATGAGACTTACCGCATAGCATTGGCAAACTATTACAAAGGAATCGGCATCGATGTAGATTTTACAGAAATCATGATTACTACAGGTGGTTCTGAAGCGATCATGTTTGCCTTTTTAAGTTGTCTGAATGCCGGTGATGAAGTAATTATTCCCGAACCTTTCTACACCAATTACAATGGCTTTGCAGTCTCAGCCGGAGTGAACATTGTACCTGTTCCTTCACACATTGAAAATGGTTTTGCACTGCCCCCAATGTCGGAATTTGAGAAAAAGATTGGTCCCCGCACAAAGGCAATCATGATCTGTAATCCGAACAATCCAACCGGATATCTTTATTCTAAAGAAGAACTCGAACAGCTTCGTGATATTGTAAAAAAACATGATCTGTTTCTTTTCTCCGATGAGGTTTACCGCGAATTTTGTTATGACGGCAACAAACATTTTTCTGTAATGGAACTCGAGGGCATTGAAAGCAATACAGTATTGCTGGATTCAGTTTCTAAACGTTACAGTGAATGTGGAGTCCGCATAGGTGCATTGATATCAAAGAATAAAGATGTCATGGCAACTGCCCTTAAATTCGGCCAGGCACGACTTAGCCCACCTTCTCTTGGACAGGTTGTAGGCGAAGCTTCATTAAATACACCTAAAGATTATTTTGTTGAAGTTTATAATGAATATATTGACCGTCGTAATACAGTCATCACAGAACTTAATAAAATCGAAGGTGTCTTTGCACCGATGCCCAAAGGAGCTTTCTATTCGGTTATCCAGCTACCCATTGACGACAGCGATAAATTTTGCCAGTGGTTACTTGAAGACTTCAACTTTGAAGGACAGACTGTTATGCTTGCACCTGCAACAGGGTTCTATGCTACACCGGGATTAGGAAAAAAAGAAGCCAGAATCGCATATGTATTAAAACATGAAGATTTGGTTAACGCTGTAAAATGCCTTGAAGAAGCATTGAAAGTGTATCCGGGAAGAATAAAATAATTAATTCTTAAATTATTAGGTTCTTTTGTAAGAAAATGTAGGGGCCGCCCTTGTGGCCGCCCATGGAAAACATAAAAAATCTTCATTACTCGTGGGCGGCCACAAGGGCGGCCCCTACATTTTCTGTGATTCTGCCCTGGAGACCCATATAGGGGACTCCCTACATTACCAATAATATCGTACAATAGAACCTTTATCTTTTAAGCAGGAATGAAATTATTAGAGTAAAGATTGATTTTTAGGGCTTTCTATAAATTAAAGCATTATTTCTATAACCAGCTTTATTCAAATACCAATCTTTAAATGTGGTTCCACTACTGATTGCCCATTCGGCAAAATGTAAATGAGCATTGATGATATCTGCTTTTTCTATCGGATAGTCGTAATGATCGGCAAAGCTGACTGCCCAGGGCATATTGTTTTTCAGGCGATAATATCTTCCGATCGCAGGATTACTGTCGTCATTACCGGTTCCAAACAAGCTCAGAACTGCAAGATTGGTTGGTGCCTGATCGGGTAAGTGTATCTCGTGACTTCTGATTCCATCTACAAAAATGAAGGGGTTATATGGAGCATAACCGACTGTTGATAACGCAAGGGGTGTTCTTAACGTTATTGTTATCAGTAATGTATCAGGATTAACCCATGGGATTCCTGGTGTTGTATTTACACCTGTACTATTTCCTGGGGAAGGCAAAAGGTTAAATCCATTGTCTGCCAATATGAAAACAGCTTTGTCTTGATTTCGTTCCAACCCGGTGGATGGATCAATGTTGATTGCGTTTGAAAGAGTTAACGGCAGACCTGTTCTTTTACTTTTAACGTCACATTTCAAAACTTGTGATGCAAGTACCGGCAGTTGAATTCCAAAACCATTTTTCAAACCGGCCCCCATCGCCCGTAAAGATACCTGTCCGTCGATTTCAACAATTTTATTGCTTGCATTTGAAATCTGATTAAAGTTGCAATCAATCACCATATCATTCATATCATAGTCACCGGTATATGGCCACAGGTCTTCAAATGCTATTGAACCATAGGTTCCTTTTGAAGGATAGTATGAAATATATGCTTTGTTGGGATCGTTTGGATAATCATCGAAATTATCAGGAACACCATCACCATCATAGTCTGAACCATCATAAACCACCAGTGGTACATGATCTTAACCACCAGTGGTACATGATCTTTATTTACATGTTCGATCGGTGATGCCGTTACATAAAAAACACAGTCGTTAAAATCATTATCGCACCCGCTCTCATCTGCTCTCCAGTCTTCAATTGTCAACAAGAATTTATTACGAGCTTTGTCGAAAAGGAATAGGAAATGTTTCTTCATGTTATCATTGGCCTCGGGATTGAATTTCCAATCGGAATACAATGTCCAATTGCCCGGAGTAATAGTGCTACCATTCCAACTGTTTGCAAAAAGAACCCACCCTATTGTAGTATTTGCCGGAAAAGATCCAGAAGCCATGGGCCCTTTTAACTTCACCTTATTACCCTGGTGTAAATCGCCACCACTTCCGGGAAATGAGCAGTTTGGAAATATGATATTCAACGAAGCAATTTCGGCAGCCGTAGTCGGTGGATGATCTGTCTGATAGTAGTAATAGCCTAATGTGTTGGTGAAACTGGCATTTTCACTGATAAATGTTACCCATACATCACTGATATCGGTCAAAATCAGATTAGATTGATTGGCATTATTCAACAATTCAGGATGCTTTATTCTCAAATCTACTCTTTCGGGCAACAAATTATTCAGTCCGGTTAATAATGTTGCTTCAACTATATCATTCGTGGGTTCCAGATAATTTGGAACACCATTTGAATTCCATGTACCGAGTGGATATTGGATATTCAAGGTTGAAATTGTCTTAAATTTTAATGCCGGGCCTGCATTTGCTGATTTTGTTACAGGATAGAATCCACCTAGTTTTAAATTAATCTGTCCCGATCTAATACTTACTTTTGTTTCACTGGGAAGTCCAATGAAGTCGGTGGCAACAACGAGAGAATCAAGGTAGTCAGGCATATTGTAGTTTAATGCTATTACACCATTCTGATCTGTGGATGCAGAAAGAATGGCTCTGCCACCAGCTAAACGATAATCTGTCAGTATATTGAACCTGACATTTGATAAAGGTACGTTTTGGTTGTCCAACGCTATTATTGTAATAGGGAGATCAGTAACAGTTGAGAATTTAAAACTGCGGTTTANTATCAAATCCGAACTTTTCTTTCCCGATGTTAATATAGGTTTTGATGAATCAGGTTCATGACTTTTACAACTTATAACTGAATAAATCAAAAAAACTATTGTCATTAAATACATTACAATTTTTCTCATGATTTTTATCTTTATAGTTCATTTGATAGTTTTTTCCTGATTTCATTTGGAAGAAAAGTAGTTACTCTGGCTGATACCGGAATTATAACACCACTTTCCATTACAATATAATTTTCTTTTGCATGTACAAATTTTTGTATGTAATGAATGTTCATGAGATAGGTTTTATGTGGTCTATAGAATTTTTTTTCAGTTAGTACTTCTTGTAGTTCTTTTAATGATTTAGTTACTAAAAATTCTTTTTGGGAATTCATCACTACAACAGAATGAGANCCTCTTGCATAGCAATATTCAATGTTTCGGGTATTCAACATTATAAAACCATTCTCAACTTCGAGTAAAATATTGGTTCCTGTAGATACAGGACAATTCTGAATACTAATCATTTCTTGCATTTTAAATAGTTTCTCTTCTTTTAAATGTTCATCGATGACTTTTTGTAAAATTTTCTCTAATTCTACAATATCTACAGGTTTTAAAAGATAACCAAAGGCTGATTTTCTCAATACATCAAGAGCATATTGCTGATTTGCAGTGTAGAAAATGATTTTGAAATTTGGAGTTTTAAATACGTTATAAATTTCTAAACCATTTCTTCCGGGTAAAATGATTTCAAGGAAAACGATATCCGGTTGAGTCTTTTTAATAATGCTAACTCCATCTAACAGGTTTAATGCTGTCCCAGCAATTTTAATTTTAATTGTGGAATGAATAGTCAATAATTCAACTAATAAATTTAAAGCAGATTTATCAGCATCTATAATTACAGCACTTAACATAAATTCTTTATTAATAAATTAATACTGTTATTTATCCTGTATCCTTTCTGAGACATTTTTTATTTGTAAATTATTAGTCCCAATAAATTTTACAGACCTTTATAACAAAAGTATTTATGGGTAAGAAAATAAACCTTATACACTTTTTTAACGTCCTGTTTTAGTGAATTAACGTAATAGTAATTCATTAAAATGTTTTCGCATGCTGTTCTCCTTATTAAAATTTGAATCATACATTATAAGCTGAACCATGTATCGAATTATATTTTTGAAATAGAATGTTGAGATCCGTTGAGTTTTTTATCTTTGTCGGATATAATGATTTCTTAAAAAATTAGCTATGCTGAAAGATGTTAGAATTGCCGTGATCGGCTTAGGATATGTGGGTTTACCGTTGGCAGTAGAATTTGGAAAGATATACCCTGTTGTGGGTTTTGATATAAGCGCACACAGGATTGCCGCATTAAAA
>JGI24140J50213_10000538_pt1 | contig 17513 bp, 19 predicted proteins | sample BarGraIncu00222A_FD_50213 | JGI IMG/M metagenome (IMG submission 50213)
GTCAGCGACGCGGTCATGCCCGGCAGATGGGCCGCGCCGCCGGCGCCGGCGATAATGATCTTGAAGCCGGCGGCCTTGGCGCCCTTGGCAAAGGCGAACAGGCGGTCCGGGGTGCGATGGGCGGAGACGATGTGTTTTTCGCTGGCGACGCCGAGCGCGGCCAGCGTTTCGGCGGCATGGCGCATGGTGTCCCAGTCCGACTGGCTTCCCATGATGATGGCTACGGACGCGGTCATGCGGTCAATTCTTTTCGGGAATCCAAAAACATAGGCCGGATTATAGGATTGGCCCAAGGTTCGGCAAGGCGTGGCAAGGGGTCTGGAATGGACTATCCTGTCTTGGTGAATTCCGGCAAGCCTCCTCTCAAGAATGCCCCATGAAGAAGAAAACAAGCTCGACCGCTTCAGGCACCTCAAAACGCCGTAAAAGCGGCGTCGCGGGGCGCAAGGCGGCCTCGCCGCGCGTCAGGCGGCGGAAGGCTCAGCCGGCGTCGCCTTCGCGGCTGCCGGTTGCGTCCAACGATGCCAAATCGACCCTTCGCCGGCTCAGGACCGAATTGGCGCAGGCGCAAAAGCGTATCGACGAATTGCAGGCGCATGCCGATACCGACTTCCTGCTGGNTATTCTCAACCGGCGCGGTTTCGAGCGCGAGCTCAATCGCTCGATCGCCTATATCAAGCGCTATCACGCCGGCGGCGCGCTGATCGTGCTCGACGTCGATCGCTTAAAGCCGATCAACGACGCGTTCGGGCATGCCGCCGGCGATCAGGTGCTGAAGGCGGTGGTGGCGGAACTGCAACGTCAGGTGCGCTCTTCCGACGTGATCGGCCGGCTGGGAGGCGATGAGTTTGCGCTGCTGTTGTGGCATCTCAGCGAAACCGACGCGCACGCCAAGGCGGCAGCGCTGGAACAAGCCATCGATCGGCTGACATTTGTGTTCCGCGGCCGTAGCGTCACGGCAGGCGTATCGGCCGGGGTCGCGCTGCTCGGCCCGCATGCCGAAGCCGGCAAGGCGCTGGAAGAAGCTGACAGTGCGATGTATGTGCGCAAGGCGCAACGCAGGCATGAAATCTGACGTGCAATGTGACTCCGCTCCGGACGGGTGCTAGGAGCCTTCGGAAGATGAGTGGTCTATCGGAGGGTGATCGTGACAATCAAACCTACGCCCTTTACGCTTCACATCCCCGACACCGACCTTGCCGACCTCCGCGATCGTCTTGCGCGTTCGCGCTTTCCCGATCAGGCGCCCGGCGAGGCATGGGCCTATGGCACCGATGTCGCTTATCTTCGCGAACTCACGGAATACTGGCGCGACGGGTTTGACTGGAGGGCGGAGGAAGCCGCACTCAACGCCTTTCCGCAATTCCGCGTCCCGCTCGACGACATCGACCTGCATTATCTGCACGTGCCCGGCGTCGGCCCCGACCCGATGCCGCTGCTCCTGCTGCACGGCTGGCCCGGCTCGGTGTTCGAATTTCTCGAGATCATTCCGCGCCTCACCGATCCCGCCCGCTTCGGAGGCGACGCGCGCGACGCCTTCACCGTGGTGGCGCCGTCCCTGCCGGGATACGGCCTGTCGTTTCGCCCCGGCCAAAAGCGGTTCGGCATTCCCGAAATCGCGGATTGTGTCGCGGCCCTGATGCATGACGTGCTCGGATATCGCCGTTTTGGGGCGCAGGGCGGCGACTGGGGCGCCGCGGTCACCAGCCGGCTCGGCTATGCGCACAAGGATCGGATGATCGGCATCCACGTCAATTTTATGATGGCCGCCAGCCGCGATCCTTCCGCCTTTCCCGATCCGACCGAGGAGGAGCGGCGTTATCTCGGCGAACTTGCCCATTGGACGCGTGAGGAGACCGGTTACCAGTGGATCCAGGGCACCCGCCCGCAGACGCTGGCCTTTGCGCTCACGGATTCGCCTGCCGGGCTCGCGGCATGGATCGTGGAGAAATTCCGCGCCTGGTCGGACTGCGGCGGTAACGTCGAGAGTGCGATCAGCCGCGACCGCATGCTCGCCGACATCTCGCTCTACTGGTTTACCGGGGCGATCGGCTCGTCGTTCTGGCCGTACTATGCCCGCCTGCACGGCTCAGCAGTCCTGCCCGCGGGAGATAATATCTCTGTACCCGCCGGCTACGTGCAATTCCCGCGCGAAATCCTCAGGCCGCCGCGCAGCGCGGCGGCGCGCGTATTCACCGACATTCGCCGCTGGACCGTCATGCCCAAAGGCGGACATTTCGCGGCGCTGGAACAGCCGGCATTGCTCGCCGATGAGGTGCGGGCCTTCTTCCGCGAATTGCGTTGATGCGAATTTTGAGACTATAGCGCGATGCGTTTTGGTTGAATCGGATCGCACTCTATCTTTTTTGTTTGAGCATGATCTCCGCGCAAACGCTTCGCGTTTGTCGCGAGGGAAAACCGGTACCCACTTTTCCGGATCATGCTCTATAGCCCGCTCAGATCATCCGGCACGTCGCCAAATTTTCTCAGCATCTGCGCGTCGCTGAATTCACCGATCAGCGGATCGCCGGTGCGGCTGAACGCGACCGCGCCGACGCAGCCGGCGGTCTTTGACAAGACTTCCGCGCGTCGCAGCGCTCCCGACGAACTCTGGCATTCTTCCGCAGCGCCCGCGACCGGCGAGCCGCTGTCGTCTCGCTGGAAGGGCAGTGCAACGTAATAGGTCACATCGGCCATGGTGTTGCTCCAGGTTGTGTCACTCCAGTTCGTTCGATCAGGCGGCATCGTCCTCGGCGCGCGGTAATCTTGCGCTATTGCCGTGTTGCGAGGTTGCCGCCTGCAGTTCCTGCAATTCCGCCTCCAGATACTCATTGGCCATGATCAGCGCCTTGATGGTGCTGCGCATGTTGCCGTCGCACATCGCGATCGCCTCGTCGCAGGCCCGCTCGTAACGGCTGACGTCGGACAGGCAAGCAGGTTCGGAGTTGGCAGGCTCGGATTTGGCAGGTTCGCTCATGGCAAAATTCCCGGACGGCTGGAGGGCAGGAACCAATGTTCCTATTTTGTTCTCATTGAGTCAAGCCTGTCCGACGAGCCGCGAATGCTTTTTTCACCCCGCCAATCTGAGACGCCTGGCTGGATTTATCGGTCACGGCTTTCGCAGCGTGAAGCGTTCTCCTGCGGCCATGCGATGACCCTTGCCCGGTGTTCTCGTTCGCGGAATTCGGTAACGCTGGAACTAAAACAAAATCGACGGCTTGTTGGTGTTCGCAGGGAGTGAGACGCATGGGTCTTGTCGAGTCCAAAGGACCCGTGGTGCTGATCGTCGAGGACGAGTTTCTGTTGCGAATGGACGCGGCCGATATCATCGCCGCCGCGGGGTTCGAGGTTGTCGAAGCCGAAAATGCCGATCAGGCGATTGAAATCCTGGAAGCGCGCCGCGACATCACGGTGGTCTTCACCGATATCCAGATGCCGGGTTCCATGGATGGGTTGAAGCTCGCCCGGGCGGTCAGGGGGCGCTGGCCGCCGATCAAGATTGTCGCAACTTCCGGCCACGTCAATGTGGGTGAATGCGATCTGCCCGAAGGCGGACGGTTTCTGTTGAAGCCCTACAGTCCGCTGCAGGTCACAGGCGTGCTGCGCGAATTGACCGGCGCCGCCTGAATCTGCGCATCCCTCAATCTACGCAATGATGTCCGGCGTGATCTGGTCTTCGATGAAGGCAATGCGGTCGCGCAGCTGCAGCTTGCGCTTCTTCAATCGTTGCAGCCGCAGCAAGTCCGGCGCGGGGGATTGATGCAGCGCATCGATCGCCGCGTCGAGATCGCGGTGCTCCTGCTGCAGCCGTGCGAGCTCAGATTGGAGTTCGCGCTCATCTTCGTCGGTCATGGGGTACGTTAACTGAAAACGCGATGAGATTGCGAATGGTTGCGAAGCCGTCCAAGGAATCGTCCAAGGAATATCGTCCCTGCCGGCCCCGTCTGCAAGCTGGTGTGGTGGCCTTGTGTCCTCATTCCCGCTTGCCGGTCTGCTACGAAAACGTCCTGAACCGCGATAAGCGTATCCGGCGAAAGCTGGCCGCACTTGATGCGGAGCGCGATATCGGCCGGAGTGAAGCACCCCGAAAAAACAGAGCCTCCCTCCGGTTTAGTCGGAACGGAAAAGGTCCTGAAATCATGGGTTTCTGGTATCACGCGATAATCAAATCGGCTCAGGGCGCGCGGCTGGTGGCTCGGATTCGGCACACCGGCCCGCGGTTCCATCCTCACGATTCGTTACATATGACGCCGAAATATGAGAGCGCGATTTTTGATATCCATCGACAGATTCGTGGGCTCGTGTACACTCGGCCGTCCGGATCGAATCTGAGGTTAAATTCCACCGAGGAGATTTCGAATGGCAATGCAGGCGCATCTTGTTGAACTAGAACGCAAACACAAGATTCTCGAAAACGAATTGCACGAAGCTCTAGTGCATCTTTCCACAGACGATCTGCAAATTGTCGAGTTGAAGCGCCGGAAATTGATGGTTAAGGACGAGATCGAGCGGTTGAAGCATACCGCGAGTGAGACCCTGCACTAACGGTCGGCAACGACCTCGCAAAAGCCTCGCATATCGAAGGCCTGGTCAAAGGCTTAGCAAATTAAAGGCCTCGCGAAGCACGGGCGTGGCAGATATTGCCGCTACACGTCAGCCAGATCGCCGACATGATCGGCGATCGCCAGCGACGACGTGAGGCCCGGCGATTCTATTCCGAACAGGTTGATCAGTCCGTCGACGCCATGGTCCCTTGGGCCCTGGATGAGGAAGTCCTGCACGGCCACCGCCGGCGGCACGATCTTGGGTCGAATTCCAGAATAGCTGGGCATCAGCGCGCCGTCCGGCAGCGTCGGCCAGTAGCGCCGGATCGCCGGGTAAAACCGTTCCGCCCGCGCCGGATCGACGGCGTAATCGATGGCATCGACCCATTCCACGTCAGGACCAAACCGGGCTTGCCCCGCCAGATCGAGGGTGAGGTGCACGCCGAGACCGCCGGGTTCAGGCACCGGATAGATCAGATGTGAAAACGGCGCCCGCGCATGACAACTGAAATAGTTTCCCTTGGCGAGATAGGCCGGCGGTATCAGGTCGATCGGCATGCCGTCGATGCCGCGCGCGACCGCGGGCGCGCCAAGCCCCGCTGCATTGACGAGAAGCCCGCATTCAAGGGTGATCGGCGCGTCACCGCCGACCTCGAGTTCGATCCGGCCCGCTGCCGCTCGGGCGCGCAGCAGCGGGGCGTGAAAGGCGCAGATCGCGCCCGCTTCTTCAGCGTCGCCTCGTAACGCCAGCATGAAGGCGTGGCTGTCGACAATACCGGTGGAAGGCGAGAGCAGGGCCGCGTCGCAGTTCAGCGAGGGCTCCAGTGCTCGGGCGGCCTCGGCGCTCAGGGTTTGCAGGTCGAGCACGCCATTGGCTTCGGCGTGAGCCCTGATCGATTGCAGCTTTGCCGTCTCCTTCGGCGTTGTCGCGACGATCAGCTTGCCGCAATTTCGATGCGGGACGCCGTGATCGCTGCAATATCGATAGAGGGCGCGCTTGCCGCTGACGCACATCCGCGCCATCAGGCTTCCTGCCGGATAATAGATGCCGGCGTGGATCACCTCGCTGTTGCGCGACGACGTAACGGTGCCGATTCCCTCGGTCGCTTCCAGGATGATGACCTCGCGGCCGGCCAGCGCCAGCTGGCGCGCCACCGCAAGACCGATCACGCCGGCACCGACCACGACGCACTCAACTTTTTCCATTTCGCAGTTCGAATCCGGGCTTGGCTTGCTGATTTTAGATCCGGCACAGGTGAACCGACCCCGCGTCCGGGATCAATCGCATTTGCGCCTTATCGCATTGTTCGGGACGATTTTTTCCCGGAAAGCGCCGGATTTTCCGCAAGCGGTTTCCGGTCCGGGTTCCTGTTAGAGAAGCATTAATCATGTCAGGGCAATTGCCGTAATTTAAGTCACATTTGCGCGTTGCACGGGTAGGCGTTTACCCGATCCAAACCCGTGAAGCCAGACACTCCGGCCCGGAAATCCGCGGGTGATTGATGGCTGGCAAGAATTGGCAGGCAGGCGGCAAAATTCTGGTTTCGACGCAGGCCCTTATTTGCCTGATCGCTACCGTTGTGCCGTTCGAGCAGGCCGCGGCCGTATCCGATAATTTTGCGCCCGCGAGCGATGTCGGCTTCGCTGACCCCCAGATGGTCTGGGAAGTGTTGATCGGCGGCATCGTGGTCTGCTCCTTTCTGGCAGCCGTCGCGTTGTGGATCCTTTCGGTATTGCGCAAGGTCAAGCGCTCGCAACTGCGCAGAAATGCATTTGTCAGTTCCGCCCTGAACAATCTCAATCAGGGCGTGGTGATGACGGATTCCCAAAGGCGGGTCGTGTTCTGCAACGATCGCTATCTCGAGATCTACGGCGTCACGCGTTCGGATATCCCCAGAAATACCACCGGTCCGCAACTGCTGGAGCTGGGGCGCGAGCGCGGGATGCACAATCTCAGCCCCGAGCATTTCTATGCAACCGCCAAATCGCCGGAAGGCCTTGTGACCGAACTGCCCGACGGGCGCGCAGTCCTGGTCCGGTATTTTGCACTTCCGAACGGCGGTTCGGTGACGACGCATGAGGATTGCAGCGAACAGCGCAAGCTGTCGAGGCAGCTCGCGTCGACCAAGCAGTTTCTGGAATCGGTGCTCGACAATGTTCCGGTATGTGTGGCTGCCAAGAGCATCGAGGACGGCCGCTATATTTTCGCCAACCGCGCGTTCGAGCGCTTCTCGCGCTTTTCCCGCGACAAGATCGTCGGCAAGCGCGCCGACGAGATTTTCCAGCCGGTGACCGCGGCCAGCATCGATGCGGCCGACCAGGCGGCGCTGGCTGCGCCCGACGGTCACTTCCGCAACGAATTCGCCGTCGAGCGCGGCACCGAGAAGCGCGTTCTGGCCAGTGTCCGCGTGATCGCGCGCAACGACAAGAACCAGCCTGAATTCCTGATCGCGCTGTTCGAGGATATCACCGACCGCACGTCGCTTTCCAAGGAGCTCGAAAATACCAAGAAGTTTCTTGAACTGGTCGTCGACAACATCCCGGTCTCGCTGATTGTCGAGCGCGTCAGCGACGGAAAATACCTTCTCGCCAATCGCGGCGCCGAGGCCATCCTCAACCGGCGCCGCGAGGACGCCACCGGATTGACGGCTGCGGATATTTTCAACCCGAGGGAAGCCAAGTTGATCGTCGCGCGCGACGAGGCGGCGATCAAGAAGCGCGGCCTGCTGACCGAGGAACATCCGATCAGCACCAAGGACGGGTTGCGGCTGTTCCTGACGCGCCGCATGACGGTGCTCGATGATGCCGGCGAGCCGCAATATCTGATCAAGACCCATGAGGACGTCACCGACCGCCGCCAGACCGAGTCGCGGATGGCGCATATGGCCTATCATGACGGCCTGACGGATTTACCGAACCGCGCGGCGTTCCTGCAGGCGCTCGCGCAGATGATCGAGGCCTGCGCCGGCACCGATGAGGAGTTCGCGGTGCTGTCGGTCGATCTCGACGGGCTGAAGGAAATCAACGATGTGTTCGGCCATGCGGTCGGCGACAAGCTGCTGATCGAGGTGGCGCGCCGCCTCGAGACGTCGTCGCGCGGCGGCGTCGTCGCTCGGCTCAGCGGCGACGAGTTCGGACTGATCATTGACGGCAAGCAACCGGCCGCCGGAAAGGCGCTGGCTGAACAGCTCGTCGAAGCGATGGCGGACGAGTTCGAGATCGACGGTCGATCGGTTCGTACCGGTATCACCACCGGCATCTCGGTATTCCCGCATAACGGCGCCGACGCCGCGGCGCTGCTTGCCAACGCCGGCGCGGCCCTGTTCCGCGCCAAGGCCAAATCGCGCGGCACGATCAGTGTCTTTGAACCGGAGATGGACCGGCAGATTCGCGATCGCCGCGCGCTGCATCAAGATCTCTCGCTCGCGGTCAAGAACGGCGAGCTGTCGCTGCATTATCAGCCGCAGGCGATGTTGCGCCATCGCGACGGCTTTCAGGAGATCATCGGTTTCGAGGCGTTGGCGCGGTGGATCCATCCCCAGCGCGGCTTCGTGCCGCCGAGCGAGTTCATTCCGCTGGCGGAGGAGAGCGGCTTGATCGTCGAGATGGGCGAGTGGATCCTGCGCGAGGCCTGCCGTGAAGCCGCGTCATGGCCGAAGCCGCTGCAGATCGCGGTCAACCTCTCGCCGGCGCAGTTCATGCGCGGTGACCTTGTCGGTCTGGTGCATTCGATCCTGTTTGAAACTGGCCTCGCCGCCGAGCGGCTGGAGCTGGAGATCACCGAGGGCGTGCTGATTGAGGACATGGACCGCGGTCTGGCGCTGCTGCGGCGGCTGAAGGCGCTCGGCGTGCAAATCGCCATGGACGATTTCGGCAGCGGATATTCCTCGCTGACCTATCTGCAGGCATTTCCCTTCGACAAGATCAAGATCGACCGGACCTTTGTGATGAACCTCGGCAGCAACTCGCAATCGGCGGCGATCATCCGTGCGGTGATCGGGCTCGGCTTTGGTCTCGACATTCCGATCATGGCGGAAGGCGTGGAGACCCAGGAGCAGCTCGACTTTCTGCGCAAGGCCAATTGCTGCCGGGTGCAGGGATACTTCATCGGCAAGCCTGCGCCGATCAAGCAGTATTCGGCGCTGGTCGGCCGCAGTGGGGGCAATACGATGGAGCCTACCCGCAAGACCGGCTAGGGGTTTTGGCCTTGACGCGTTTTCCGGATGCGAACCGGTGTCTGCCCCGAATCGCGTTCCGCATCGCGTGGGGGCAGGCTTTCGCCCGAAAACGCGCTAGACCTTTCGCATGGCGGATTATGATCTGGCGATCATCGGCGGCGGTCTGAACGGCGTCAGCATGGCGCGCGATGCCGCCGGCCGCGGTCTTCGGGTCATCCTGCTCGAGCAGGGCGACCTCGGCGCCGGCGCATCCGCAGCCTCGCCGCGGCTGATTCATGGCGATCTTGCGGTGCTGGAGCGCAGGGCCTTGCTTCGCGTCCGCGCGGCATGGGCCGAGCGCGACATCTGGCTGCGAACCGCGCCGCATCTGGTGCGCCCGACGCGCTTTGCGGTTCCATCGCATTCCGGCGAGCGTCCGCCATGGCTGCTGCGGTCGTGGCTCTTGCTGTATGACCGGCTCGCGCCATCCACGGGGCTGCCGGCCTCGGCGACGATCGATATCACCCACCATCCGGTCGGCAATGCGCTGAGGCGGCCGTTCGGCGCCGCGTTTGAATATTCCGGTGGCGTGGTGGACGATTCGCGGCTGGTGGTTCTCAACGCGGTGGATGCCGCGGAACGGGGGGCCGACATCCGCACCGGCGCGCGCTGCGTTCGTGCCGACCGGCTCGACGTCTGGCGGCTGGTGGCGATCGATCGCGGCCATCGCCGGGTGATCACGGCGGGGGCGCTGGCCAATGCCAGCGGCGCGTGGACCGCTACGGTCGCCGAAACCGTGCTGCGCCTGCCGCTGCCCGATCTCGGCGTCAGCCAGATCAGCCAGATCGTCGTCAGGCGGCTGTTCGATACCGACCACGTCTATGTCTTCCAGAACCATGACCGACGGCTGATTTTCGCCAGCCCCTATGAACGCGATTTCACGTTGATCGGCACCGTAACCCGCCCGTTCAAAGGCGATCCCGCCGTGGTGTCGGCGACCGCGGCCGATGCCGCCTATCTCTGCGACGCGGCCAATCGTTACTTTCGCGAACGGGTTGAGCCGTCGGATGTCGTCCGGACCATTTCCGGCGCCAACGCCGTGATCGATCCGGCCGGCCGGCGCGGCGCGAGGGATGGCTCGATGGCGTTCGACCGCCCGCGCGGCCAGGCGCCGCTGATAACGATTTTCGCCGGCGACATCACGACCGCGCGGCTGCGCGCGGAGCGGGCGGTCTCGAAGCTGACGCCGTTCTATCCGATGTCGCCGCGCTGGACCGCGCAAGCCGCATTGCCCGGCGGAGATTTTGCCTGGACGCGGTTTGACGCCGAGGTGGAAGGCGCGCGCGAGCGCTGGCGATTCCTCAACGAGGCTCAGGCGCAGCGTCTGATCGCCGCCTATGGCTCGCGTCTGGCGGCTGTCCTTGGCGATGCCAAAGACCGGGCCGATCTCGGCCAGGCGTTCGGACCGGAATTGACCGCGGCGGAGGTGCGCTATCTGATGGCAAAGGAATGGGCGCGTTTTCCCGACGATATTCTCTGGCGCCGCTCCAAACTTGGTCTGACCATGCCGCCCGGGGATCGCGACGCGCTGGCGGCATTCATGGCGGCAGCCGCTTGAGCCGACGCCGATCCGCCGCTAGCGTGCGGCGACGATGGGGCTTACTGGCATCATGGCTGAGGAAATATCCGCTCCCGCACCGCACGCCGCGTTCGACGTTCCCTTGCTGCGCTTCGACGCGGTGGTGAAGAAGTTCGGCGTGGTAAGGGCGGTGGATGGGGTATCGCTCGACATCTGGGCCGGCGAATTTTTCGCGCTGCTCGGCCCGAGCGGCTGCGGCAAGACCACGCTGTTGCGGATGCTGGCCGGCTTCGAGACGCCGGACGAGGGCCGGATCCTGCTTGAAGGCAACGACATCGCGCGGGTGCTGCCGCATCAGCGTCCGGTCAACATGATGTTCCAGAACTACGCGCTGTTTCCGCATCTTTCCGTGCGCGACAACATCGCGTTCGGCTTGAAGCGCGCGGGCATGCCGCGGCCCGAAATCGACGCCCGCGTCGCCGAGATGGTCGCGCTGGTCAAGCTCGAGGGCCTCGAGGAACGCCGGCCGGATCAGCTTTCGGGCGGCCAGAAGCAGCGCGTGGCGCTGGCGCGCTCGCTGGCGCGGCGGCCCCGGGTGTTGTTGCTCGACGAGCCCCTGGCCGCACTCGACAAGAAGCTGCGCGAAAGCACGCAAGCCGAATTGCTGGCGTTGCAGCGCCGGCTCGGCATGACCTTCATCATCGTCACCCACGATCAGGAAGAGGCGATGACGGTGGCCGACCGGATCGGCGTGATGGACCAGGGCCGCCTCGAACAGGTGGCGCGGCCGCGCGAGCTTTACGAGGCGCCCAATTCGCGCTGGATCGCCGAGTTCGTCGGCGACGTCAACATGTTCGAGGGACAGCTCGTCCCGGGCGAGGCCGGCCGCCTCGCGGTTGCGACGCGCGACGCCGGCACCATCATGGTCGCCGAGCCGCGCCAGCCGGTCACCAAGGCGATCGTCAGCGTCGCGATCCGCCCCGAAAAGATCAAACTGTCGCGGCGCGGCCCGGCCTCCGATGCGATCAACGCCCATGCCATCAACCGGCTGGAAGGGGTGGTGACCGATGTCAGCTATCTCGGCGGCCTCACCACCTACAAAGTGAAGCTCGACACCGGCGCGGTGCTGCGATCGTCGATGGCCAACACCGCGCGGCTCGATCTCGACGCCTACACCATGAGCCAGCGCGTGATAGCCTGGTTCACGCCCGACGATTGCGTGGTGCTGGAGCAATGAGCGCCCCGTCCATCTTCACCCGCCCGGCGCGGATCGCCGCGATCGCGCCTTATCTCTGGATGGTGCTGCTGTTCCTGGTGCCGTTCTTGTTCGTGCTCAAGATCAGCCTGTCGCAGACCGCGATCGCGCAGCCGCCCTATCTGCCGGTGTTCGATCTGACGCTGGGCTTTGCGGCGATCAAGGCGGCGTTTGCGAGCCTGTCGCTGGATAATTTCAGGCTGCTGTTGTCAGACAGTCTTTATCTCTCATCCTATCTGCGCAGCCTCGTGGTGGCCGGGGTTTCGACCGCGATCCTGCTGCTGATCGGCTATCCCATCGCCTACGGCATGGCGCGGCTGCCGCAGCGCTGGCAGAGCATGGCGATGATGCTGGTGATCGTGCCGTTCTGGACCTCGTTTTTGATCCGCATCTATGCCTGGATCAACATCCTGCAGCATGACGGCCTGCTCAACAAAACATTGCTGGGCTTGCACCTGATCTCGGCGCCGCTGGTGTGGCTCTCCACCGACAGCGCGATGGTTCTCGGCATCGTCTATTCTTATTTGCCGTTCATGATCCTGCCGCTCTATGCGACGCTCGCCAGGATGGAGCCGGCGCTGCTGGAAGCGGCGAGCGATCTCGGCGCCTCGCCGCTGGCTGCGTTCTGGCTGGTGACGTTTCCCTTGTCGTTGCCGGGTGTCGGCGCAGGCTGTTTGCTGTGCTTCATTCCGATCGTCGGCGAATTCGTGATCCCGGACCTTTTGGCGGGATCGAATTCGATGATGATCGGCCAAACGCTGTGGCTGGAATTTTTCACCAACCGCGACTGGCCGGTCGCCTCCGCCGCCGCGGTGGTGCTGCTGGCGCTGCTGCTGGCGCCGCTCGCGCTCTACGACCGCCTGCAACGCCGCCAGCTCGAAAGCGCGCGATGATGGTGATGATGCGTCATGGCACGAGGCAGCGAGCTTCCGCTTCCTTCTCCCTCCCCCCTTGCGGGGGAGGGTTGGGGAGGGGGGTACTCCAGCCGCAGCGCTCGTGGCTTACCCTCCTCCCTGACCCTCCCCCGCAAGGGGGGAGGGAACAGAGACGCAGCCGCACTCCGCCACAAAAGTCCCGCCGATGCGTACGCTGACGCGACTCTCGCGCTTCAACGTTGCCTCGCTCGCGCTCGGCCTCGCGTTTCTCTATCTGCCGATCGTGATCCTGGTGATCTATTCGTTCAACGCCTCGCGGCTGGTCACGGTGTGGGGCGGCTGGTCGCTGCGCTGGTACGGCGAGTTTCTTGGAGATCGCGCCATGCTGGAGGCCGCCTGGATGAGTTTTCGGGTGGCGGCCATGTCTGCCACGCTGGCGACGCTGCTCGGCACGCTCGCCGCGGTGGCGCTGTCGCGCGGCGAGCGCTTCCGTGGCCGCACGCTGTTTTCCGGCATGCTCTATGCGCCGCTGGTGATGCCCGAAGTGATCACCGGGCTCTCGTTGTTATTGTTGTTCGTGGCGCTGAACGCCGAGCGCGGCTTCTGGACCGTGACCATGGCGCATACCACACTGACCATGTGCTTCGTCGCCGTGGTGGTGCAGTCGCGGCTCGGCCCGCTCGATCGCAGCCTGGAAGAGGCGGCGATGGACCTCGGCTGCGATCCGGCGCGGGCATTTCTCGCCGTGACGCTGCCGCTGATCCTTCCCGCGATTGCCGCGGGCTGGATGCTGGCGTTCACGCTGTCGCTGGACGATCTGGTGATCGCGAGCTTCACCACCGGCCCCGGTTCGGAGACGCTGCCGATCCGGATCTATTCGGAGGTGCGGCTCGGCGTGAAGCCGGAGATCAACGCGATCTGTACGCTGGTGGTCGGCCTGATCGCTGTTATCATCGTGCTGGCGTCGTTTGCCTCGAAGCTGTCGAGCACCCGAGGCGAAAGCGCCGCGCCGTTGTAGGGCTCCGGCATTCGTGGTCCTGATTCAAATTTCAAACAGCAAGCAAAAAGCAAACTGTCATTCCGGGGCGCGAGCGAAGCGAGCGAGCCCGGAATCCATAACCCCTGCAGGGAGTATGGATTCCGGGCCTNCGCCAAGATGGCGCATCCCGGAATGACGCAGATAAATTTCATGGACGCGGATAGATTTCATGACAGCCAACATCAAGACACACCTTCGCATTCCCGCGACGCATTGCGCCCGAGTCTTTGCATCAATCGCTCGCCCAAGGAGGGCGTGGGGAATGCCGGGTGCTCGCCGCACCCGCAGCCTCGTGCGCAAAGTGTAGGTAGCACACGAGTTAGTCACCACGGTCGCGCCGAGATCACCCGGCATTCCCGCACGCGATGGTTTTAACAGCTTATTTCGCGCTCTCCCCGGTGATCGGGCTTGTTTGTCACCGTCGCCTCGCAGACACCTCTGCGAGACTTGACGCCGGCGTCGAGGCGTCAGGACCACACGACTTCGCCGTCCGCTTCGCGCCGTTCGCCTAAGGCGCATCCACGTCCACCGCATCCCTGCCCAACGTTCGTGACGATGGCGAAACGCCCCTCCAAAGGGCCGGGATGGCGAGGGATGTAGAAGTGATTTGCGTCAAAAGAGAACTGGAATATTTTTAGCGGGGGGACTGGACGACCCAAATCACCTTGATCCGGCTCGACAAATTCGCCGTTGCGCGCAGGCGCTGAAAGGCAAAATCCCCGATACTTTCGAGTTGCCTCTGCCGGCGAGTTACCGCCGTCGGCGTCGCGCCACGCGCACGCCGACCAGAAAGGCGATTCCCAAGGCTGCCAGCGGCGCCCGCCGCGTCCAGCGGCCAAGCATATCCAGCGGCATACCCGGTTCCTGCAGAACCTCGATTGCCTCGTTGACCGTCCGGCTTACCGCCCGAAAGATCTGCGCCGCGACATCGACGAACGAATCGACGGGTTTGTCAGCCGCGGCTGCGCGTTCGTCCAGTTCGTTCAATGCGTCCAGCAGCTCGCCCATGTCGGAACTCCTCGCCATCATCCGAACCAATGAGCGCGGCGAGCAAATGTTCCAGCTTCACGGCGATTTACGAAGGGTTCCAGCAGCAAGGTTCCCTTCTCTCAGTCGAACCTTGACGGAACGAATGAGCGAGCCTCGCATTCTCCCACCATCAACTCTCTGGAGGATGGACATGAGAAAATCTTTGCTTGTTGCCGCCGTTATCGGTGCCGTTGCGTCGCCCGCGTTTGCGGAGGAAGTTGGCGTTCGCGTCGGACCGGTCGGAGCTGGCGTCACCGTTGGCGAAACCCGCGATCATGACCGCGATCGCGATCGGGATCACACCACAGTCATCAAGGAGCGTGAACCGCGCGATAGGACGACCGTGATCAAGAAAGAAGATGAGGACGGTAATCGCAGCAAGACCATCATTCATCACGACAACTAATCGCACGACAACTGACAGTCAGAGGGGCCTCGACATTGTCGGGGCCCTTTTTGCTTCGNGCGCTTTGGAGTGAGGGCGGGCTGCATCCGAGATCGTCATTGCGAGCGAAGCGAAGCAATCCATGGAGTTAGACTGGATTGNTTCGTCACTTCGCTCCTCGCAATGACGTGGCGAGTTCGTCGCATCCCGAACAGCACCTCACGCCGCCGATAGCCGCACCTGAAACTTGCTGCCGGTCGCCTCGGCATAGCGCAGCAGCGTCTTGGTGCTTGGAAGCGTATGACCTTTTTCCAGCCGGGCGATCGTGGATTGGCTGGTGCCCATCCGGGCTGCGAGTTCGGCCTGGGAGAGGCCCGCGCGCAGGCGAGCCCTGAGCAATTCGGCGGCAATCTCGAACTCCGGCGCCAGCGCGTCATACTCGGCCTTGACCCTGGGGTTGGCGAGCAGGCGGGCTTTCAGCTTGTCGAACTGGATGGTCATGTGATTCCCTTTGCGCGCCGCAGGGCAAGTTCGATCTCGGCCCGCGGCGTTTTTTGTGTCTTCTTTACAAATGCGCGGACCACGACGACCCTGCGGCCGATCGCCGTGAGCAGGACCGTAAGGCGCAGACTGCTCGGACCTTTGGATTCAGGAAACCGCAAATTTTTGAATAAAGGCCTTGTCTGAAAATCGGACATAATGTATATATGTGTCCGATATTCAGACGGAGATTCAAGTGGCAACTTTACTGAAGGTCTCACCCGCGGCCGTTTTCCCTGCGGCCGANGTTGAAGCGTGCATAAGGGATGCCTTGGCCGATCAAGCCGCCGACCAAGCTTTGCTGCGTCCGGGCCGGGCAACTACGGCCACCCCGGTTGCCCCCCGATCCTGGGAGCCCGAGATCGATTCACTGGTCGTCGTTGAAGTGATCTGCGCTATCGAGGAATTGCTCGGAGTTACACTTCCGGCAACGTTCGCTCCGAAGGGGGGCTATGTCAGTGTTGATGAATGCGTCAACGACCTCGTGTCGGAGGCGCAGACGACTTGGAGAGCGACAACCAAAGAGAATGAAAACCGATGAACAACGATCGCGTGAGTTTTTCGCAACCAACCTCCGATGCTAACCGTCAAGCGCTTGGCGAACGCCTAAAGGAAGCGCGCGAATATGTCGGCCTCAAGCAAGATGACGTCGCAAAGAAACTTGGCATTCCTAGAAGTGCACTTTCCAATATTGAGGCCGGAAGCAGAAAAGTAGATGCTATTGAGTTAGCACAATTGGCGAAACTCTATCAACGGCCTGTGGCTTGGTTCACGGGTGACGATCCAAGCGGCGCGGCCGACAAAATTTCAGACGAAGTGGCCCATGTTGCGCGCGCGGCAGCATCGCTATCGCTACAGGACCGGCAGGAACTGGCCCGATTTGCCGATTTTCTAAAATCACGCGCCCGCACCAAGGCAGGATCAGATGGTCGATAATCGCGCAGCAATTCTAACTGGTGCCAAGGCTGCACATACGCTGCATCGTGATCTTGGCATAAAAGAGCAGATCGAGCGATCCGGTGGTGGTCGCATCGACGTGTTCGGCGCAATAGCCAAGCTCGGTGCGACGCTGATGTTTCAGCCGCTCGACAAACTCCTCGGGGCGTATCTTCCGGGTGAGGAACTTGGTGTACTCATCACGACCAAGCGTCCGCTTCCAGTACAGCGATTCACTGGGGCTCACGAACTTGGTCATCTTTATATGCAACACGAACCCAGTGTTGACGACGAAAACATTTTGCGCCGGTCCCCCTTCTCTACTAGCGGGCGACTTAGTCGCCAGGAGCGCGAGGCAGATGCCTTCGCATCCATGTTTCTAGCGCCGGCGTGGTTGCTTGCCCTGACTCTCGAACGGCAGCAATGGACCGCGCTCGTCCTAAGCAATCCGCAATATGTATATCAATTGTCGCTTCGGATTGGCACCAGCTACCGTGCCACCTGCCATGCTTTGGAGCGCCACAAAGTCATTACGCGCGATCAGTGTTCGCGCTTGATCGATGTCGAGCCCAAGGAGATCAAGAAACAACTTCTGACCGAATACGAACCTCCGGACTGGCGATCAGATGTCTGGCTTCTGACTGAACACGATCAAAATGCCCTCATTGAAGGCGGTCGCAACGACTTGTTCGTCGTGCGCCTTCGTGAGAACAGCGGCGCAGGTTATCTTTGGAATTTCGATCAACTTCGCGAGGCTGGCTTTGCGCTGGTCGAGGATGATCGAGAACGGGAAAACGATGAGGCTATAGGAGGTGTGCTAACACGCAAGGTGACCGCGCGATCGGAGGACCGCGCACAAGGGCAAATCATCTTGCAGGAGACCCGACCGTGGCTGGCAGAAGCACCGTTGCACGAGCTGTTGCTACGCTACGATCTGCGGGGCCCAGAAAGTCCGGGCATGTGGGAGCCCGAACTCAGGCGGGTGCTCCAGGCGGCCTAGCTAATGATCAAAGCCATTGTTGATCTTCGCGCGAGTTTCGGGCCGGCGCGGGATCAGAACCCACGCCCGACCTGTGTGGCTTTCGCCGCAAGCGATGCACATGCCGCTGCTCGCCCGGGATGGGAACCGCTATCGGCAGAATGGGCGTATTATTACGCGTTGAAGCGAGATCGC
>JGI24140J50213_10000539_pt1 | contig 17512 bp, 13 predicted proteins | sample BarGraIncu00222A_FD_50213 | JGI IMG/M metagenome (IMG submission 50213)
GCTTCACGGTCGCCGGCGCCTTCGTCGGCGCGAGCAACAAGAGCGTCTGGGGCGACGTCAACAAGACGCGCTTCATCGTCACGCTGGGCAAGACCATGTAGTCGCCGCCGGCGCGTCGGCAACGCCGCGCCGGTGCCGCCTTTGTTCATTTTTCTTTGGAGGGAGTGCGTCCATGAAGATGGTGACTGCGATCGTCAAGCCGTTCAAGCTCGACGAAGTGCGTGAGGCCCTGAGCGCCATCGGCGTCCAAGGGGTCACGGTGACAGAAGTCAAGGGTTTCGGCCGGCAGAAAGGACATACCGAGCTCTATCGGGGCGCCGAGTACGTCGTCGATTTCCTGCCCAAGGTGAAGATCGAGGCCGCCGTCGATGACGCGATCGTCGACCGCGTCATCGAGGCGATCGAAGCGGCGGCGCGCACCGGCAAGATCGGTGACGGCAAAGTCTTCATCTCGAACCTCGATCAGGTTGTCCGCATCCGAACCGGCGAGACCGGCAAGGACGCGCTTTGAACGCGGCCGGGAAAGAACAACACATCATGAAAAAGCTTCTCCTCGCTTTCGTCTTCGGCCTGTCCGCGCTCGCCTTCGGGCCGGGCGCCTTCGCGCAGGCTGCCTCGGACGCCGCGCCCGCGCCCGCCGCCGCCTCGGCGGCCATGGCGGCGCCCGCACCGATGGCTGCCGCGTCTCCGGCGGCCGACGCCGCGTCGGCCGCTGCCGCCGCGGCATCGGCGCCCGTGCCGAACAAGGGCGACGTCGCCTGGATGATCGTCGCCACGGCGCTCGTCATCATGATGTCGGTGCCGGCGCTGGCGCTCTTCTACGGCGGCCTGGTCCGCAGCAAGAACATGCTGTCGGTGCTGATGCAGGTCTTCGTCACCTTCTCGATGATCGTCGTGCTGTGGTGCCTGTATGGCTACAGCCTCGCTTTCAGCGAGGGCAACATGTTTATCGGCGGCTTTGACCGATTGTTCATGAAAGGGCTGTTCGATCCGGCGACGCAGAACTTGACAAACACCGGGACGTTCAGCAAGGGCGTCGCCCTGCCCGAGCTCATCTACCTCGCGTTCCAAGCGACGTTCGCGGCCATCACCTGCTGCCTCATCGTCGGTGCGTTCGCCGAGCGGATGAAGTTCTCGGCGGTGCTCGTCTTCATGGCGCTGTGGTTCACATTCAGCTATTGCCCGATCGCGCACATGGTCTGGTTCTTTCCCGGCCCGGATGCGTTCACGAGCAAGGCCGTTGTCGACGCCACCACCGCTAAGGGCGGCATGATCTGGCAGTGGGGTGCGCTCGACTTCGCTGGCGGTACGGTCGTGCACATCAACTCTGCTGTCGCCGGCCTGGTGGGCGCGTTCATGGTCGGCAAGCGGATCGGCTACGGCCGCGAGGCCTTTACGCCGCACTCCGTCACTCTGACGATGGTCGGCGCGGCGCTGCTGTGGGTCGGCTGGTTCGGCTTCAACGCCGGCTCGGCGCTCGAGGCCAACGGCACGGCGGTGCTCGCCTTCATCAACACTTTCTCGGCCACGGCTGCGGCGGTGCTGGCCTGGTGCGTCGGCGAAGTGCTCTTCAAGGGCGGCAAGGCGTCGATGGTCGGCGCGGCCTCCGGCGCCGTGGCCGGCCTGGTGGCGATCACTCCGGCCTGCGGCAACGTCGGCCTGATGGGCGCGCTGGTGGTTGGCTTCGCCGCCGGCTTCGCCTGCCTGTGGGGCGTATCGGGTCTGAAGAAGCTGCTCGGCGCCGACGACTCGCTCGATGTCTTCGGCGTGCACGGGGTCGGCGGCATCGTCGGTGCACTGCTCACGGGAGTATTCAACACGCAGCTGCTCGGCGGCCCGGGCCAGGTGACCGACTGGGTGACGATGACGGTCGGCTCGGTGCCGATCCTCGACCAGGTCTGGATCCAGTTCAAGGCGATCTGCGTGACCATCGTCTGGTCGGGCGTCGTCGCGTTGATCGCCTACAAGATCGTCGACATGACGATCGGACTGCGCGTCACCGAGGAAGACGAGCGCGAGGGCCTCGACATCACGTCGCACGGCGAAACCGCTTATCACATCTGAGGTCGATTCACCTGACCGGGGGCCGCCGCGAGGCGGCCCTTTTTCTTGCCCGATGGGGAAGCGCTTGCGCCGCTGGTCGGGCGCCCCATATGCCTAGAATCGTCGCTTCCCCGCCCGCCTGACCGCCGCGCAACCGGCCCCAGCATGGTTCCCCACCTCATCACCGCGCTCACCGGCCCGATCAACGAGCTCGAGCAACGCATTCTCGAATCGCTGCCGGCGATCGAGCGGTGGTTCCGCCTCGAGTGGATGGAGCACACGCCGCCGTTCTACACCTCGGTCGACCTGCGCAACGCCGGCTTCAAGTTGGCGCCGGTCGATACGAACCTCTTTCCCGGCGGCTTCAACAACCTGACGACCGAGATGCTGCCGCTCGCCGTGCAGGCGGCGATGGCGGCGATCGAGAAGATCTGCCCGGAAGCGAAGAACCTGCTCCTCATCCCCGAGAAGCACACGCGCAATTCGTTCTACCTGATGAACGTGCAGCGGCTGATGGAGATCTTCCACCAGGCGGGCCTGAACGTGCGCCTGGGAACGCTCGACGACACGATCACCGCACCGACGCAAGTGCCGTTGCCCGACGGCAGCTCGCTCACCGTCGAGCCGCTGGTGCGCACGCGTGGCCGCCTGGGCCTCAAGGATTTCGACCCCTGCACGATCCTGCTCAACAACGACCTGTCCGCGGGCATTCCGAAGATCCTCGAGAACCTGCACGAGCAGTACCTGCTGCCGCCGCTGCACGCCGGCTGGGCGATCCGGAGAAAGACGAACCACTTCGCCGCCTACGAGGAAGTGGCGAAGAAGTTCGCCAAGCTCCTCGGCATGGACCCCTGGCTCATCAATCCGATGTTCGCGCGCTGCGGCGAGGTGAACTTCAGCGAAAAGGACGGTGCCGGCCTCGAGTGCCTGACGAGCAACGCCGAGACGCTGCTCGGCAAGATCCGCCGCAAGTACAAGGAATACGGGATCCAGGAAAAGCCCTTCATCATCGTCAAGGCCGACGCCGGCACCTACGGCATGGGCATCATGACGGTGCGCGACCCGAAGGAGCTGGCCGACCTGAACCGGCGTTCGCGCAACAAGATGAGCGTCATCAAGGACGGCCAGGAGGTGAGCGAGGTCATCCTCCAGGAGGGCGTGCCGACCTACGAGCGCGTCAACGATTCGGTTGCCGAGCCGGTCGTCTACATGATCGACCGCTACGTCGTCGGCGGCTTCTATCGCGTCAACCCGGAGCGCGGCAACGACGAGAACCTGAACTCGCCCGGAGCGAGCTTCGTTCCGCTCGCCTTCGCCGGCTCGAACCAGCTGCCCAAGCCCGGCTCGAAGCCCGGAGCGAGCGCGCCGAACCGCTTCTACATGTACGGGGTGATCGCCCGCCTGGCTATGGTCGCGGCGAGCTACGAGCTCGAAGCGACCGACCCCGACGCCGAGATCTACGAGTAGCAGCTCCCGTTCCCGGGTGCGTGCCGCTCGATCGCGCAGGCACAATGTCGCTCGCCGTGGCCTGCCGTCGGCTTTCCATGTGACCCAGACCCGCACCGCTTCCGGCACGGCCGCGCTGACGCTCGGCGCTATCGGCGTCGTCTACGGTGACATCGGCACCAGCCCGCTCTATGCCCTGAAGCAGGTGTTCGCGCACGGTCACGTGCCCCTGGTGCCGGGCAACGTCTACGGCGTTCTCTCGCTCGTCTTCTGGACCATCACGGTCATCGTCTCGATCAAGTACGTGGCCCTGATCCTGCGTGCCGACAACAACGGCGAAGGCGGCCTGATCGCCATGCTGGCGCTGGCTTCGCAAGCCGTGAAGGATCGGCCGGAGCTGCGCCGGCGCCTGCTCTTCGTCGGCATCTTCGGCACGTCGATCTTCTTCGGCGATGGCGTGATCACGCCGGCGATCTCGGTGCTCGGAGCGGTCGAGGGCCTGCAGGTGGCCGCCCCTGCCCTGCATACCTGGATCGTGCCGATCTCGCTCGGCATCCTGGCGCTTCTGTTCATGTTTCAGCGCCACGGCACCGAACGCGTCGGCAGTCTGTTCGGGCCGGTGATGGCGGCCTGGTTCGTCGTCATCGCCATCCTGGGCCTCATGCACATCGGTGACAACGCGGCCATCCTGAAGGCGCTCTCGCCGCACTACGCCTTGCTCTTCCTGGTCCGCCAGCCGGCAGTGGCGTTCATCGCTCTCGGTGCGGTCGTGCTCTGCGTCACCGGCGCAGAAGCGCTCTACGCCGACATGGGCCACTTCGGCAAGCGGCCGATCCGCCTGGCCTGGTTCGGCGCGGCGATGCCGGCGCTCGTCGTCAACTATTTCGGCCAGGGCGCGATGCTGCTGGCCGATCCGTCCAAGGTCGGCAATCCCTTCTTCGAGATGGCGCCGACCTGGGCGCTCTACCCGCTGATCGCGCTTGCCACTTGCGCGGCGGTGATCGCTTCGCAGGCACTCATCACCGCCGCGTTCTCGGTGACCAAGCAGGCGATCCAGCTCGGCTACCTTCCGCGTCTGCGCATCCTGCACACGTCGGTGCTCGAAACCGGGCAGGTCTACGTGCCGTTCATCAACTGGGGGCTGTTTTGCGGCGTCGTCGTCGCCGTCGCTCTTTTCGGTTCGAGCGACGCCCTTGGCGCGGCCTACGGCATCACGGTGACGATCGACATGCTGATCACGACGACGATGACGTTCTTCGTCGTCCGCTACGGCTGGAAGTATCCGTGGCCGATCGTCTTCGCCGCGACCGGCTTCTTCTTCCTGATCGATTTCACCTACCTGTCGGCCAACATCGTCAAGGTCATCGAGGGCGGCTGGTTCCCGCTTCTCATCGGCGCCATGATGTTCACGCTGATGATGACGTGGAAGCAGGGCCGCCGGCTGATGTCGGAGAGCCTGCGCGCCGACGCGATCGATCTGAAGAGCTTCCTCGAATCGGTCTTCATCAGCCCGCCGATACGCGTTCCCGGCACCGCCGTCTTCCTGGTCAGCGACCAGGGGCTGACGCCGAATGCCCTGCTGCACAACCTCAAGCACAACAAGGTGATGCACGAGCGCAATCTCTTCGTCACCGTGCGCCACCACGAAGTCCCCTGGATCGCCAAGGCGGAGCGCTGCGACATCGAGCCGCTCGAGCACGACTGCTGGCAGGTGACGCTGCACTTCGGCTTCAAGGACGAGCCCGACGTGCCGCAGGCGCTCGAGCGCCTGCGCGCCAGCGGCTGCACCGTCGACGACATGGACACGTCGTATTTCCTGTCGCGCGACATCGTCATCCCGACGTTGGGAGGCGGCATGGCCGACTGGCGCGAGAAGCTCTTTGCCGGCATGCATCGCAACGCGTCGGCGGCGGCCGATTACCTGCGCTTGCCGACCAATCGCGTCGTCGAGCTCGGCTCAAAGCTCGAGATATGAAGCCCGATGGCGCCTTGCCGCTGTCGCGGCTGCGCTGCCCCCCGAGGGGGCCGAGTGCCGCGGCTCCGTGCCGGCCTGCGCCGGCATGGACGGCACGAGGAGGCGTTGTGTCTCGCAACGCCGCGGCCTGCAAGGCCGGCCGGGCTTGGGAACGGCCCGGCGCCCGGCCGGTTCGCGCTTGAGCCAATCGCGACTCGGCGATATCTCGCTCTCGGCCGTGACGGCCGGCTTTGTCGCCGTGCTCGTCGGCTTCACGAGCTCGGTGGCGATCGTCTTCCAGGCAGCGCAGTCGCTCGGCGCGACACCGGCCCAGGCGGCGTCGTGGATGTGGGCGCTCGGCTGGGGCATGGGCCTGGCGACGCTGCTGCCCTCGCTGTGGCTGCGCAAGCCCGTGATGATCGCCTGGAGCACGCCCGGCGCGGCGGTGCTCGCCATTGCCGGCGCGGGCGGCGGCTTCGGCATGCCGGAAGCGACCGGCGCATTCATCGTCTGCGCACTGCTCATCATCGCCGCCGGCGCGACGGGAAGCTTCGAGCGCGTCATGGATCGCATTCCGATGCCGCTGGCCGGTGCGCTGCTGGCCGGCGTGCTCGCCCGCTTCGGACTCGACGCGTTCTCCGCGCTGCAGTCGTCGCTCGGCCTCGTCCTCGCCATGCTCGCCGCCTACCTGCTCGGGCGTAGGGCGTGGCCGCGCTACGCGGTGGTCGGCGTGCTGGCAACCGGGATCGGCTACGCCGCCGCATCCGGGCAGCTGCGACCCGCCGCGCTGCAGTGGGCGTTGACGAAGCCGGTCTTGACCGTCCCCGAGTTCAGCTGGCGCGCGACCGTGAGCCTGGCCCTGCCGCTCTTCATCGTCACGATGGCGTCGCAGAACCTGCCCGGCGTCGCCGCGATCCGCGCCGCCGGCTATCGCCTGCCGATCTCCAGGCTCATCACCCTGACTGGAGTCGCGACGCTCGTCCTCGCTCCGTTCGGCGCCTTCGCCCTCAACTTCGCGGCGATCACCGCGGCGATCTGCATGGGCCGCGAAGCCCACGCCGACCCCGACCGGCGCTGGGTCGCGGCGGCGGCGTGCGGCGCGATCTATTGCGCGATCGGTGTCTACGGCGCCGCCGTCGCCGGACTGCTCGCCGCGTTTCCGCGCGAGCTCGTCGTCGCCGTCGCCGGCCTGGCCCTCCTCGGCACGATCGGCGGCGGCCTGGCTGCCGCGCTGCAGGACGAGGCGTACCGCGAGGCGGCGCTCGTCACCTTCCTCGTCACCCTGTCGGGGCTGAGCCTGGGCGGCGTCGGTTCGGCCCTCTGGGGCGTCGTTGCCGGCGCGCTCACGCTCTTTGTGCAACAGTGGCGGCCCCGCTTCGCCAAACGGCGCGGGCCTTCGCCATGAGACTTCTCTTCGTCGCCGACCCGCTCGAAAGCTTCAACGTCAAGAAGGACTCGACCTTCGTCATGATGCGCGAGGCCGCCAGCCGCGGCCACGCGCTCTTCGCCTGCGAGCCGCAGGATCTGCTCTGGGAGCGCGGCGCGAAGGTGGCGACCCATGTCCGGGAGATCGCCTTGACCGGCGACACGCTAGCCTGGTTCACGGAAGCCGAAGTCCCGGCGGGCCGGACGCGCGCGCGCGCGGCGCTCGCCGATTTCGGCGCCGTCCTGATGAGGAAGGACCCGCCCTTCGACGCCGAGTACTTCTACGCCACGCATCTGCTCGAGCAGGCCGAGCGCGAAGGGGCGCGCGTCTTCAACAAGCCGCAGGCCTTGCGCCACCACCCGGAAAAGCTCGCGATCCTCGAGTTCCCGCAGTTCATCGCCCCGACGCTGGTGACGCGCGATCCCGACGAGCTCAAGCGCTTCCACGCCGAGCATGGAGACGTGATCCTGAAGCCGCTCGACGGCATGGGCGGCGCCGGCATCTTTCGCGTCGCCGCCGACGGCATGAACCTCGGCTCCATCGTCGAGACGCTCAACGCCCGCGGCGCGCATACCGTCATGGCGCAGCGCTATCTTCCCGACATCGTTCGCGGCGGCGACAAGCGCGTCCTCGTCATCGCCGGCGAGCCGGTGCCGTTCGTGCTGGCGCGCATTCCGCAGGGCAACGAGATCCGCGGCAACCTGGCCGCCGGCGGCAAGGGCGTCGCGCAACCGATCTCGGCGCGCGACCGCGAGATCGCCGAGCACATCGGGCCCCTGCTTGCGGCGCGCGGCCTGCTCCTGATCGGTCTCGACGTCATCGGCGACAGCCTCACAGAAATCAACGTGACGAGCCCGACGTGCTTTCGGGAGATCACCGACCAGTCGGGCTTCGACGTGGCCAAGGTCTTCATCGACGCACTCGAGTCGGCGCTGAGCTGAGCTCGGGGCTCCGGTCATGGCGGTCCTTTCGCTCTCGGGCGCGCATCTCGCCTACGGCCACGTCGCCCTGCTCGACGGCGCCGCACTTTCGCTCGAGGCGGGCGAGCGGCTCGGCCTGATCGGCCGCAACGGCACCGGCAAGTCGTCGCTGCTCAAGGTCGTCGCCGGCCTCGAGAAGCTCGACGACGGCCTGCTCCAGTTGACGCAGGGCCTGCGCATCCGCTACGTGGCGCAGGAGCCGATCCTCGCTGCCGAAGCGTCGGTCTTCGCTACGGTCGGCGAGGGCGTCGCCGAGGCGCGCGGCGTGCGCGAGCGCTACGAGGCGCACGCGTCGGGCGACGACCTCGACGCGCTGCAGACGCGGATCGAGACGCTCGATGCGTGGAACTGGGAGCAGCGCGTCGAGACGACGCTGGCGCGCCTGCATCTCGACGGCGCGCGGCGCATCGGCGAGCTGTCCGGCGGAACCTTGAAGCGCGTCGCGCTGGCGCAGGCGCTGGTCGCCGTTCCCGACGTGCTGCTGCTCGACGAGCCAACCAACCATCTCGATCTCGACTCGATCGCCTGGCTCGAGGAGTTCCTCAAGGGCTTTCGCGGCAGCGTCGTCGTCGTCAGCCACGATCGGGCCTTTCTCGACGCGGTGGCGACGCGAATCGTCGAGCTCGATCGCGGCGTCCTGCGCAGTTATCCGGGAAACTTCGCCGCCTATGAGGCGCGCAAGGTCGAGCAGCTCGCCTCGGAAGCGCTGGCCCAGGCGCGTGCCGACAAGCTCCTCGCGCAGGAGGAAGTGTGGGTGCGTAAGGGCGTGGAGGCGCGGCGCACGCGCAGCGTCGGCCGCGTCGCCCGGCTCGAGGCGCTGCGCCAGGCGCGCGCGGCGCGGCGCGAGACGCTCGGCCGCGTTCGCCTCGAAGCCGACTCGGGCGTGCCGAGCGGCAAGATAGTCGCGGAGCTGAAGAACGTCTCGATGCGCTTCGGCGACAAGCTGATCGTCAAGGACTTCTCGGCGACGATCCTGCGCGGCGACAAGGTCGGCCTGATCGGGCCGAACGGCAGCGGCAAGACGACCTTGCTCAAGCTCATCCTCGGCGACCTGCAGCCGACCTCCGGCACCGTCCGGCAAGGCACGCGCATCGAGGTCGCCTACTACGACCAGATGCGCAGCGCCCTCGACCTCGACGCGACGCTCGCCGACAGCGTCAGCCCGGGCAGCGAATGGGTCGAGACGGCGAGCGGCAAGAAGCACGTGATGAGCTACCTCGCCGACTTCCTGTTCTCGCCGGCGCGGGCGCACTCGCCGCTGTCGACGCTGTCGGGCGGCGAGCGCAACCGCGTCATGCTGGCGCGCCTGCTCGCCCTGCCGGCCAACGTGCTCGTCCTCGACGAGCCGACCAACGATCTCGACATCGACACGCTCGAGCTGCTCGAGGAGCTGCTACAGAGCTACGCCGGAACGGTCTTCCTGGTCAGCCACGACCGGCGCTTTCTCGACAACGTCGTGACGAGCACGATCGCCTGGGAAGGCGACCAGGCGCCGGGCCTGTGGCGCGAGTACGAAGGCGGCTACGAGGACTGGCAGACGCAGCGCGCGCGCTCGATCGGCTTGCGCGAGGCCGGGCGCAGCGGCGGCACCGTCGCCAAGCCCGCGGCGCCGGCGCGTGCGCCTGCGGCCGCAAGCGCGGCCGCGCCCGCGAAGCCGCGCAAGCGCAGCTACAAGGAGCAGCGCGAGTGGGACGAGCTGCCGGTCCGCATCGAGGCGCTCGAAGCCGAGCAGAAGGATCTCGCCGCGCTCATGGCGAGCGCCGATTTCTATGCCGGCGATCCGGTCCGCGTCGAGGCGGCGCAGATGCGCTACACGCAGATCGACGACGAGCTGCTGCAGGCGCTCGAGCGCTGGGAAGCGCTCGCCTCGCGCTGAGCGCGGCCTCGACGCGACCTCTGACCGAACCGAATCAGAGCCTGCTGCGCTCGGCGGCGAGCGCTTTCCAGAAGCGCGCGTCCTGCGAGGTCGCGAAGTTGATTCGCATCAGCGTCGTCGGCCGGGGCTCGGCGTGGAACAGGGCGCCCGGCGCGATCAGCCAGTCGTCGAGCAGGGCGCGCGCGAGGCGCTCGGTGTCGATGCCGGCATCGACCCAGCCGAACAGCCCGCGCGGCTCGGCGACGAAGCGGCAGCCGTGCGTCTCGGCGAGTCGCACGGTGCGCGCCCGCGCCGCCGCGAGGCGCTGCACGACGCGCTCGGCGTGGCGGCGCAGCCACCCCTGCTCGAGGCAATGGGCGAGCGCCAGCTCGCCGCTAGCCGGCGTCGTCAGCGTCGAGAGCAGCTTGGTGTCGACGAAGCGATCGACCAGCGCGGCCGGCGCGGCGAGGTAGCCGACGCGCCAGCCCGGGGCCAGGATCTTCGAGAAGCCCGAGACGTAGATCGTCCGCTCGAGCGCGTCGAGCGCGGCCAGGCGCGGCGCGTGCGCCGGCGCCAGGTGCGAGTAGGTGTCGTCCTCGACGATGCGAAAGTCGTGCTCCTGCGCGAGGCGCAAGACGTGGTGCGCGGCGCTCAACCCGAGCGACGCGCCGGTCGGGTTGTGCAGCACCGAGACGGTGACGTACAGGCGCGGCTGCTCGGCGGGCTTTTGCGCTTCGACGAGGCGGCGCATCGCCGCGACGTCGGGCCCGTCGGCGCCGCGCGGCACCGGCAGGACGCGCATGCCGAGCGCGGCGAGCCGGGCGTACTCGACCGACCAGCCGGGCTCGTCGACGAGAACGCTGTCGCCGCTGCGCAGGAGCGTCCGCGTCACGATGTCGAGGGCGTGCGTCGCGCCCATCGTCGTGACAATCTGCCCGGCGCTCGCGGCGATGCCCAGATCGGCGAGCTTCAATGCCAGCGCCTCGCGCAGGCGCGGCTCGCCGGCCGGATCGCCGTATTGCAGCGCCGTCGCTGCGCCTTGCCGGCTCGACGTCGCCCGGCGCATCGCCGCCGCCAGCATCGGCGCGTCGAGCCACTCCGCGGGCAAGGTTCCGAGCCCCGGCATCGGCCGTCCGCCCGGGACCTGGAACATGCCGCGGATCAGCGCCGTCGCGCTGTTCGGCAGCGGCGGGCGCGCCGGCGAGGGCTGCGGCGCGCTCGCTGCCGCGCGTTCCGCCGATGCGTCGTTCGCACCGCCGCGGACGAAGAAGCCGCGGTGCGGGCGCGCCTCGACGAGGCCGCGCGCGAGCAGCTGGTCGTAGGCGCCGACGACGGTCGCCGGGCTCACCTCATGGCGGCGCGCGCACTCGCGTACCGACGGCAGGCGCACGCCGGGGGCGAGCAGCCGCTGCCGGATCAGCTCGGCGTAGCGCCCGGTCAGCTGCTCGGCGAGCGTCATGTCGGAGCGGCGCGAGAGCGCGGGCCCGGCCGAGGCGACGGGCAGCGGCTGCGTCGCACGAGCCGGGCGCCGTGCCGGTGCTGGAGACGATACAGCGAGGCGTGTCATGCGGCGAAGTGTACTGGTCGTGTGTCGATCGCTCGCCTACACTGAGCAAAAGCGAATCACGATGCCGGCCGCTTCCTCTTCCATCGACGGGCACGAGACGCGCGGCCTCGTGCTCGGCTTCGTCGGCGTCGTCATCTTCGCCTTGACGGTGCCGATGACTCGACTGGCAGTCGGCGGCGCCGGCGAACCACAGCTGTCGCCGCTCTTCGTCGCCGCCGGTCGCGCCGCGTTCGCTGCCTTGCTCGCCAGCGCCACGCTGCTCGCGCTGCGCGCCCCTCGGCCGTGCCGCGAGGACCGGGTGGCGATCCTCGTCTCGGCCCTCGGCACGGTGGTCGGCTTTCCTCTCCTCCTGGGCTTCGCACTGCGCCATGTCGACGCGGTGCACGCGGCAGTCGTCACCGGCGTGCTGCCGCTGGCGACGGCGGTCGCCGCCGCGGTCTCGTTCCGGCAGCGGCCTTCGCCGGGCTTCTGGCTCTGCGCCGCGCTCGGTTGCGCGCTGGTCCTCGCTTTCGCGGCATGGCGAGGCGAAGGCGCGCTGGGCCTCGGCGACGCCCTGCTGCTCGGCGCGGTCGCTAGCGCCGCGATCGGCTACGTTGCGGGGGCGCGCCTGGCGATGCGGATGCCGGCAGAGCACGTCATCTGCTGGGTGCTCGTCGCGAGTTGGCCGCTGACGCTTCCGGCAACGCTCGTGAGCTGGCCGGCGCACACGGCGAGCTGGGCCGCGTGGGGCGGCTTCGCCTACGTCACGGTCTTCTCGATGTGGCTGGGCTTCTTCGCCTGGTACCGCGGCCTGGCGATCGGCGGCACGGTGCGGGTCAGCCAGGTGCAGCTGGTGCAGCCGTTCCTGGCGATGCTCTTTGCCGTGCCGCTGCTTGGCGAGAGGATCGATGCGACGACGCTCGCCTTCGCGCTCGCCGTCGTCGCGACGGTCATCGTCGGCCGCGCCATGCCGGTGGCGCGTTCGCCCGTCGCGTCGCCCGCGCCCGCCGCGTGCGGGGTGCGCTCATGAACGCGCGGCGAGCCGCCGGCCCCTGGCACCTCGCCGCGCGAACGGCGCGGATGAATCCTTCGGTGATCCGCGAGATCCTCAAGCTCACCGATCGGCCGGGAATCATCTCGCTGGCCGGCGGGCTACCGTCGCCCGAGACCTTTCCCGCCGAGGCGATGCGCGTCGCCGCGGATCGGGTGCTGCGCGAGAGCCCGCGCGAGGCGCTGCAGTACGCGGCGAGCGAAGGCTACACGCCGCTGCGCGAATGGGTCGCCACCGAGATGGCCGGACAAGGCCTGCGCGTCGACGCCTCGCAGGTCCTCATCACGACCGGCTCGCAGCAGGGGCTCGATCTCGTCGCCAGGGCGCTCGTCGATGCCGGCAGCCGCGTCGTCGTCGAGTCGCCGACCTATCTCGGGGCGCTCCAGGCGTTCAGCGCCTACGAGCCCGAGTTCACGCCGATCGCGTGCGACGGCGAAGGCCCGCTGCCCGAGGCTTTGGGACGCGACGGAGCCGGCGCGCGCTTCGTCTACGTGCTGCCGAACTTCCAGAACCCGAGCGGCCGCTCGATCGGCGCGGTGAGGCGCGCCGAGATCGCGCGCTGCGCCGAGGCGATCGGCCTGCCCATCGTCGAGGACAACCCGTACGGCGAGCTGTGGTTCGACGCGCCGCCGGCGGCGCCGATCGCCGCGCGCTGGCCCGAAGGAACGATCTACCTTGGGAGTTTTTCGAAGGTGCTCGCGCCGGGACTGCGCCTCGGCTACGCGATCGCGCCACCGGCCGTCTACGCCGAGTTGCTGCAAGGCAAGCAGGCGGCCGACCTGCACACGCCCGGCTTCAACCAGCGCCTGGTTCACGAAGTGATCCGCGACGGCTTCCTGAAGGAGCACGTGCCGACGATCCGCGCTCGCTACAAGGCGCAGCGCGACGCGATGCAGGCTGCGCTTCTCGCCCACCTGCCGACGGCGGGACCGCGCGCGTGCCGCTGGAGCGTGCCGGGCGGCGGCATGTTCTTCTGGGTCGAGTTACCTGCCGGAATCGACGCCGAGGCGTTGCTGCCGCGCGCCGTCGAGCGCGGCGTCGCTTTTGTTCCCGGCACACCCTTCTTCGCCGGCGCGGCGCGAGCCAACACGATGCGCCTGTCGTACGTGACGGTGCCGCCCGAGGCGATCGAACGCGGCGTTCGCGCCCTCGCCGCGGCTCTGGAGACGATGCCATGACGAGCTTCGCGTTCAGCCAGGTCGACGTCTTTACCGACCGGCCGCTGCTCGGCAACCCGCTGGCCGTCGTGCACGGCGCCGATGCGCTCGACGAGGCGCGCATGCAGGCCTTGGCGCGCTGGACGAACCTGAGCGAGACGAGCTTCCTTCTGGCGCCGACCGATCCCGGCGCCGACTACCAAGTGCGCATCTTCACGCCCGGCGGCGAGCTGCCTTTCGCCGGCCATCCGACGCTCGGCAGCTGCCACGCCTGGCTCGAACGCGGCGGCGTGCCGCGCGTCGCGGGCGAAGTGGTGCAGCAATGCGGCGTCGGCCGCGTTCGCATTCGCCGCGAGGCGGGCCGCACCGCCTTCGCCGCGCCGCCGCTGCGCCGGGCGAGCGTCGATGCGGCCCAGCTCGATCGCATCGTCAGTGCGCTCGGCGTGCCGCGCGAAGCGATCCATGCCACGCAGTCGCTCGACAACGGGCCGCTCTGGATCGGCTTCCTCCTCGATCGTGCCGAGACGGTGCTCGCCCTCGAGCCCGACCACGTCGCGCTGCGCACGCTCGCCAAGGTCGGAGTCATCGCGCCGCGTCCCGGCGACCCCGAATGCGGCTTCGAAGTGCGCGCCTTCGCGGCATCGGCCGGCGTCACCGAAGACCCGGTCACCGGCAGCCTCAACGCCGGCCTGGCGGAGTGGCTGATCGGCGCCGGTCTCGCGCCCGAACGCTATGTCGTCGCGCAAGGCGAGCGCGTCGGCCGGCGCGGCCGCGTCCACGTCGCGCGCGAAGACGGCACGGTCTGGATCGGCGGGAGCAGCGTGACCTGCGTGCGCGGCGAGCTGAGCCTGTGACGGCGGAGCGCGGCGCCCGTTCCGCGCGCATCGCGCCCGATCACCTGGTCGTCGCCGCGCGCACGCTCGACGAAGGCGCGGCGTGGTGCGAAGCGACGCTGGGCGTCGTCCCCGCGCCGGGCGGTAAGCACCCGCTGATGGCAACGCACAACCGGCTGCTCGCGATCGGCTCGGCGCGCTTCCCGCGGACGTATCTCGAGATCATCGCCATCGATCCGCAGGCGCCGGTGCCGCAAAGACCGCGCTGGTTCGACCTCGACGCGGCGGAACTGCTCCGGACGATCGCCGTGGCGCCACGCCTGGTCCACTGGGTCGCCCGGACCGCCGACATCGAGGCGAGCGCCGCTGCCTTGCGCAGCGCCGGCTTCGATCAGGGCGCAGTTACCGCGGCCGAGCGGATGACGCCGCGCGGCCTCCTGCGCTGGCGCATCACGGTGCGCGACGACGGCGGCCGAGCCGCGCGAGGCGCTGTGCCGCTCCTCATCGAATGGGGCGACGAGCACCCCAGCGACGCCCTGCCGGAAAGCGCGGTGCGGCTCGAGGCGATCGCCGTCGGCGGCATCGCCGCGCCACTCGCCGCGCTTCTCGGTGTCGACGTGGCGGCGCCGGCCGAACGGTCGCCCGCGTCGCCGCTCTGCGCGATCCTCGATACGCCGCGCGGCCGGGTCGAATTGCGCGCGCCCGACGCCTCCTAGCAAGGGACGCGCTGAACGCGCCGCGCCCCGGCTTCGGCGCCCTGCTCAGGCGCGGCGCAGGCTCCAGGCGCGCATCAAGCGCTTCCACGCCGCCTCGCGCTGCGGGTCGGCGGCACGCGTCAACGCTGCATAGCGGCGCACGACGACCCAGGCCGCGGCGGCGAAGAACGTGGCGAGCGTGCTGCCTAGAACGATCATCGCGCGCGACGGCTTCGACTTGTGGTCGGGCGGCAAGGCGATGTCGACCTGCTGCAGCGCCGGGCCTTCCTTCGCTTCGTCGAGCTTGGCGATCTCGTACTGGCGCACCATGCTTTCGAGCAGCGTTTCCTGCAGCTTCACCTCGCGGCGGGCACGAATGTAGTCGACCGCGGCCTCCGGGATCTTGCCGACCGGCATGTCGACGGCGCTGCCGCTCGTGCCGCCTTGCGTCGATTCCATTCGCGCGAGCTCGGAACGCAACGCCTGCAGCTCCGAGTTGAGGCGCTGGACGTCGGGGTTCTGCTCCGTCGCCGAGGTGCGCAGCACCTTCAGCTGCACCTCGCGCTCGGTGATCTGGGCCCGCAGGAGCGCCGCGCCGTTGATGAGGGCCTCGGCCTGCTTGTCGAGGACGATCACCCCCGACTTCTCCTGCACTCCCTGCAAGGCCTTCTCGGCCTTGATCAGGTCTTCCTTCGTGTCCTTCAGCTGCTTTTCGAAGAAGACGCGGCGCAGCTGCGCCTCGGACACGGCGAGCCGCCCGAGCAGCTTCGTCACCTCGGCTTCGTGGGCGTTCGCCAGGTCGGCGGCGAACTGCGCGTTCCGGTCGTCGACTTCGACGCTGATGATGCCGCTCTTCTTGTCCGACGCGACACGGATGTACTTGGGAAGCACCAGGCGCAGCGCCTCGAAGCTGTCGACGTCGTAGTGCGACTTCAGGTTGAAGCGCTGGTCGAGCGCGCGCTCGACGCTGTCGCTCCTTAGCAGCGCCACATAGAGCTCGTCGGGCGACTTCGGCGCCAGCCCGCCGGCCAGGCCGCCGAGCGAGCCGAGCGCGGCCAGGGCCGCGGCCGAGCCGCTTTGCTGTTGCGATCCGGGCGCCAGAAGCGTCGTTCGCGCCGTGTAGATCGGAGGCAGTACGAGGGCGACGACGAGGGACAGAATCGCCGCCGCGAGCGTCACGGCACCGATCAGCGCCTTAGCGTCTCCGAGCCAGGTGAGGACGTCGGTCACGCCGACGGCGGGTCCGTCGTCGGCGCCATCGGCGGCATCGAAGGGGGCTTGCGCGGCGGCGAGCGGGGTGGTCGATTCGGCGCTCAGCATGATCAGAGCGAATGGATCGCCGCGATGCCGAGGCCGAACTGCCCGAAGATGAGCGAGATGTCCTTCAGGTTGCGAACGAACGCCCGGCCCCAGGTCTCGAAGTCGAGCTGGTTCGGAACGATCAGCGCGTCGCCCGGCTGCATCGGCTGCGACTCCAGGCTGTTTCGGCCGAAGAAGCCGCGCTTGTCGGTCGCGTGGTTGACCGTCCCGTCGGCGCGCAGGATGAACATGTTGGAGGTGTCCGCCGCTTCGTCGGCGCCGGCCAGACGCAGGTAGTCGCCGGCGGTCCGCCCCGGCTTCCAGATGAAGGCGTTGTTGTTGACGACGGCGCCGGCGACGGTGACGAAGCCCGGCCGCGGCGGAACGACGATGCGGTCGCCGTGCTCGAGCGGCAGATCGGGAAGCGCATCGAGGGTGCGGATGTCGGGCGTCAGCTCGAGTGCGATGCGGCCGTTCGGCTGCAGGCGCGACAGGCGTGCCAGCTGCGCCTGCGTCGCCGCGTTGCTCACTGCCGTCGCCGTTTGTGCGCTGACGTCGTCGCGCCGGTTCGCCGCGTCGCGTGCCGTCTGGATCGCCGACAGCGATTCGAGCCGGGCGATCGCGGCCGTGAGGTTCTCGCGCTGGCGCGCACGCGTCTCCTCGCGGCTGAACTCGAGCCCGTAGACATAGGCCTGCGCCGTGAAGCCGCCGGCGCGCTGCAGCAGGCTGCGCAGCGTATCGCCGGGCTGGAGCTGATAGACGCCCGGCGCATTGATCTCGCCCTCGAGGGAGACCAGGCGCGTCTGCCGTGACACCGGAACGCGTACGTCCTTCTGGCTGTACACGGTGACGACGTCGCCCGGGGCGAGGGCGATGTTGTTCGCCTCGTCCTTCTGCAGGATCGCCTTGCCGAGATCGAAGGCAATCACCTGCGTGCTCAGATCGGGATTGAGTCGCTCGATCGTCGCGTAGTCCCAGTTCAGCTCGTCGAACAGCGCCGCGGGCGTGCGTCGTGCCCGGGCGACGGCGGCGCGATCCTGGGCGCGCACGTCGCGCTCGGTCGTCCCGGAATTCTGCGTGGCCGGGGCCGTGTCGGCGCCGGCGCGGTCCCCGCCTTGCGCCGTCAGACGCGCCGCCCGCGATGCGTCGGCGTTCGCGTTCGGCTCCGTGCCGGTGCCGGCCCGCGCGCCGCCCGCTTCGTCGTCTTCGATCACCTGCACGAGCAGG
>JGI24140J50213_10000541_pt1 | contig 17447 bp, 13 predicted proteins | sample BarGraIncu00222A_FD_50213 | JGI IMG/M metagenome (IMG submission 50213)
AGTATGGAGTAGAAGGTTGCTGAGGAGAAAATTATAAAGTTGACTGTTGTGCATAAATTTACAATAACACTGCAAAAATAGTCAGAAATTTATTTCAAAAACAATTATCACAAAAAAAACTTTTCAAAACAGAAGCGTACCTTTGAATTCTTAAAAGAAAATACCATGATAGAACTTGTTTTTGCAACAAATAACAGGCATAAGTTAAATGAATTGAGTAAGTTAGCAGGTGAAGAATTTCATTTACTCAGCCTAAAAGATATAAATTGTTTTGATGATATTCCTGAAACTGCTGATACACTCGAAGGTAATGCTGCAATAAAGGCACAATTTGTTTGGGAAAAGTTTGGAATAAACTGTTTTGCTGACGATACTGGACTTGAAGTTGATGCTTTAAATGGTCAACCGGGTGTCTATTCTGCCAGATATGCAGGAGAAGATCAGAATTCGGAAGCAAATTTATCAAAAGTATTGGAAGAACTGACTGGCAATGCAAATCGTAAGGCACGATTCAGAACAGTGATCTGTTTAATTATTGATGGCAAAGAATACTATTTTGAAGGTATAGTAAATGGAAATCTTCTTTCGGATCGGCAAGGTAAAGAGGGGTTTGGTTATGATCCTATTTTTGTACCTGTTGGCTATGATAAGACTTTTGCTGAGATGGATATGGAAGTGAAAAATAAAATTAGTCACCGCGGGATTGCGACGGAAAAGTTGATTGCTTTTTTGAAAAGTTATTCAAACAAATAATGAAAAAGGATGGCCAATTGGACATCCTTTTTTATTACAAAAATGATTTAAAAAATAGTTACTTTTTGAGCGTTCTTATGTAGACAACGGAACTCCAGATCTCTTCTTCTGTAAGTTTTGCCTTGTAAGAAGGCATATCTTCTCTACCGGTTTTGGTTTTCCAGAAGAGTTCTCCATCTGTTTCACCCTGAAATGCTGCAGTTGTGAAATCACCTGAAGGAGTGTCGAGAGTTTTAGCTTTTGGACCATCACCCAACCCTTTTTTCCCATGACAAGATGCACATTTCGCATCATAGACCTCTTTGCCATCAGCAATTGTTGATGCTGAAGATTTTAGAGGATTTGCTTTGCTTTTAAATTCAGCAGGTACGGGCCAAGGCTTGTTTTTCGCTTGGGCAAATGTTGCCATTGGCAGGAATGCCAAAGCTAAACAAGCTAAGGCGATTCGTGATTTAATTGTCTCCATCATAGGTTTTAGATTTGAAAATTATTTTTTTGAAATTAGTTATACCTTCAATGAAGGCAAGGTATAAGTGGATAACGAGGAAAACCGAGATCATGAAAGCAGCTGAGAGATGAATGAAATCACAGATTTGGTAAACTAAAATGCTTTTATCATCAATCAGTAATCTTTCAATATTGTACATGACAAACCCTGTTATTACCATTAATGGTAAGAAGATATACATTGTTGACCAGTAAGCCATTTGTTGCAACGGGTTAAACTTCCGGGTCTTATCTTCTTTAAAAGGTTTGTGTTCACCCTTGAACATACCATAAGCATAATATCTGAGTTGTATGATTGATTCCTTGAATACTTTCATCTTTGGCCAATAGTAGCTGCCATTATTGGTTAGACCATTTGCCAGTATGAAAAATATCCAGCTTATGATCAGTGCGATACCACAAAAATTGTGAATGTATATAACTGTTCCGAGGGATATTAAGATTTTTTCGGGTTGAGCATATTGCATCATAAGTCCGGTAATGACCAATGTCAAACACAGTATACCGTTTACAGAATGCCAGAAACGAAGCCAAGACGGATATGATTGATTGAGTTTATCCATTTTTATGATGTTTACGATAACGGAGTAAGAAAAACATGTGAATAAATATGACAATCAATACGAAGATAAACAGGATGGTGCTGATAATATTTAACGTTATGCTCCGGTTTGCTCCCATTATGAATGCATAATCCATAATCCTGTTATTAGAGAATTTCAAAAAGCCTGCATTTACATTTCTTGATCTGAATAAGTTTTTTGAAAGCATACTCTTTTGTGAATGACATTCGACACACTCCCTGACAGACTTCGAAGCTGGCAATATATTATGAGAAGTAAAACTATCCGGACTCATTGCTGTATGACAATCAATACAACGAATGTTTTTTAAATGCAGCTCCGGATGTATCAACCAGTCATGACTTTTCAAAAGACTGATCTGGGTTTTGTCAGATACTCTCTTAAAATTAACAGGACTGTTATGACATTCCAGACATGTTGAATTACTCAAAGTAATTTCAGCTTTAATATCCAGCGAATCGGATTTTGCTGTTATAAAAGAATGGGGATTGTGGCATTTCCAACAATTGAATGTGTTCCCCATTGCTTTGGCATGAATGCTTTTATTATATCCACCCACTATTGAATCGAGATGATATTTCTTGAATTTTTTCTTTCCTGCGTGACAATCAATACACGAATAAATAGTATCAAATTTTAATGCAGATGGATGGGGCACGGTGCTGTATCCTTCAGCATGGCAGTCAATACATTTTAAACTGCCGTGTATTGCCTTTTCGAACTTCTTTTCAGGAACCACACGAGAAGCACCCATTGGCAGTCTGAGGTGTTTCTTCGCATCTGTGGAAAATGAAGTATAAACTGCTTGTCCATGGCATTTGATACATGGAGCATTTTCAGGAATGGCAGGATTATTTCTCACCTTTTGTCCGGAAACAGACACTGCAGTAATAAATAAACAAAATAATATTAATCCATTTTTAATCATCAGAATCTAACTGTAATGTTTAACCCGACAAGAATCCCATTGTTACTAAAGCTATTGGTGTTATAGGCTAACCCATATTGATTCACCAAATAGTCAGAGTTTGTTACAAATACCTGGAAAGTGTGTGTTGGACTTCCGATTTCAAGACCAAAAGACATATTCGGTTTGGGTTTAAAAATTGTTGAATCTTTGGATGAAAGAACAGGAAGATCATATCCGGCGATTATATTCATCTTCTTTGTGATTTTGAGTCGACCGGCAAATGATAAATTGTAATTAGTATTATTATAGCCAGGATTTACAGCATTGAAATTAGACATCGAAGGTGCTAACAGAAATGAAAAATTATCAGAGAACTTTCTAGCCAGAATTATTTGATTGAAAAAGGATAGCCTGTGAATATATTTATACGTTTCGGGAGGGCCAAAGTTGTCTTTTGTTCTGGCATCCAATACAACATTTCCATAATAGGTTAATGAAAATGGCATACTTCCCGAACGGGTTTGTTTCAAAATGGCCAACTTCCAGTTTAAATCCTGAAGTTTAGAGTATCGGGTTGTACCTATTCCAATTGTCAGGTCTTTGGTAATGCCATAATTCAATCCAAGACGGACATTTGATGAGGAGTAAATACCCCATAAATCCTGGATACCATTTTTTATTGTACCAAAACGGTGTTGAATAACAAATTCAAGAGCCCCTGGTAAAGCGGTTCTTACTGTCTGTTGATCAAATATTAACCCGTTTCCAAAAATATCTTTTACCGGTCGGTTGTCTTTTTGCGTTTTTGTCGTATCCTGTGCGTTAACCACTAAAGTGGACAGTATTAAAAAGAATACTGTTGCAAGTTTTTTGAATTGGTTCATTCGTTTAGGATTTTAAGTTTTAAATTCATATTTCGAAAACAAATTTAGTGATAACCAGACACCATTTTTAGTTTAATACAAATGATACTTGATTATTAGTCACTTTTAGGCTTTAATATATGAATGCAGTTAATTTGTTTTTTGTTTATTATAATAACTTTAATTTTCAAAAAATATTTCAGAACATAATATTGTGAATTTGTTCGAAAAATTATGTATTAGTTAAAGTATTTTAAATTGATGGAATTTACTGTGTTAAATTAATTGTTTAAAGATCCGGTTTTCATCCAGTTAATGATTTTATTTGTATTTGCAGTTGAAATGCTGCCTGATCCCGGATGACCATTTGAAAGCTTAGAATAAATTTTGCTGGAAGAATAGGTTGCAACATTTACATACCCTTTATTTACAAGATTTGTGTAATAGGTAGACGCAACTGATGATGGAGTCCACCCATGTGAATGACAATTTTCACATTGATTAAGAACAGGGATAACATCTTTTGAAAAAGATAATGTAACAACAACGGGAGGTATTACTACCGCTGGAGTTGAATTAGGTGGAGTTGTAGTAGGTGGAGTTGTAACAGGAGGTGTCGTTACTGGTGGAGTTGTAGTAGGTGGGGTTGTAACAGGAGATTTTACTTTAGTGGAATCAGCAGGAGTGACAACACTTATTGGATTTATAGTAGGATCTTGGAGTGAAACTTTTTCGCATGCACTCAATAATGCTACTGCACATATGAAACTTAATATGACTTTCTTCATTTTTTATAGATTTTAGATTGCTAAAGTATTACAATTATTTGCTGAATCAGGTAATGGAATACTTTAATTAACAAAAATTATAATATATATGATGAAAGAAAATTATGTGTACTTTTTAGTATGTGTCAGATAATCAGAAATTAATAATTATAAAAATGAGTGAAATCAAATTCTATAATTACGATTTATTTAGATTTAAAATATGATATTTATGTGTATTGGTGCTACAATGTGAGGAATAATGGTTCAATTTCTCATTTATTTTCATTTAATGTAAAGGGCATCCCACATATTGGAATGCCCTTGAAAAAACATGTATTCTTAATTTTAAGTCTAATAACTTGTTTAGCAGAAAGAACTCATCGGAGGACATGTGCAAAATAAATTACGGTCACCATAGGCATCATCTAATCGCCCTACTGAAGGCCAGAATTTATCGTCATGATCCATCGGGAAAGCAGCACGTTGTCTACTGTATGGACGTGTCCATTCATCAGCAGTCACGACTTTAGCAGTGTGCGGTGCAAATTTTAATACATTATTGCCTTTCTCCGCTTTGCCTTCTTCGATCTCACGGATCTCGTTGCGTATTGAAATCATGGCCTTGATCAGACGATCAATTTCACTCAGTGGCTCACTCTCAGTAGGTTCAATCATCAGTGTACCATGAACGGGAAATGCTACTGTCGGTGCATGGAAGCCATAATCCATCAGGCGCTTTGCAATGTCGCTGACACTCACATCTGCACTCAGACTGAAAACATTACAATCAAGAATCATTTCATGGGCACAACGTCCATTCTTTCCGGTATAGAGAATCTTGTAATCATCTGACAAACTGCTCATGATGTAATTTGCATTCAGAATTGCATATTCTGTTGCACTTTTTAAACCTTCTCCACCCATCAGTAAAACGTATGCATAAGAAATCGGAAGGACGAAAGCACTGCCGAATGGAGCAGCAGCTACAGCCGTAATTGCTTTAGATCCACCTGTTTTGATGACTGAGTGGCCTGGAAGGAACTGGGCAAGATGAGCTGCTACACCTATCGGGCCAATGCCGGGACCACCACCACCATGAGGGATGGCAAATGTTTTATGAAGATTCAGATGACAGACATCAGCACCAATTGTACCCGGATTGGTCAAACCAACCTGGGCATTCATATTGGCTCCATCCATATAAACCTGACCACCATGCTTGTGAATGATGTCGACAACTTCAAGGATTCCTTCTTCAAAAACCCCATGTGTAGAAGGATAGGTAACCATTAATGCAGCCAGGTCATCTTTGTGAAGTTCAGCTTTTGCCTGTAGATCGGCAAGGTCAATGTTTCCATTCGCATCACATTTAACCACAATGATTTCCATTCCTGCCATTGCGGCACTGGCAGGGTTAGTGCCATGAGCAGACGAAGGAATCAGACAGACTTTACGGTGTCCTTCACCACGGCTGATATGATATTGACGAATAACCATCAATCCTGAATATTCACCGGCAGCACCTGAATTAGGTTGGAATGAGATTGCAGCAAACCCTGTGATCTCGCAAAACAACCTGTTCATTTCTTCAATGATAAAGTGATAACCTTCTGCCTGATCGACAGGAACAAAAGGATGGATTGCTCCAAATTCAGGCCAACTCAGATGGAATAGTTCAACGGCAGCATTCAGTTTCATGGTACATGAACCCAGTGGAATCATAGCACGGTTGAGAGAAAGATCTTTTTCTTCCAGTTTCTTGATATAGCGCATCATCTCAGTTTCCGAGTGATTGCGGCTAAATACAGGATGCGTCAGATAAGGACTCTTGCGTTGTAATGAAGCAGGGATTGTTGTGATCAATTCACATTCGGCTGGATTACAAACAAATGTTTTAAAGGTTTTATTATTTGCAAGTGCACAAATCTCAAGAATAGTATTGATATCAGTTAGTGAGGTTGTCTCATCGATACTGATTCCAAAAGTGTTACCATTGATATACCTGAAGTTCATTTCAGCCAACAATGTTTCTTTGTGAATAGTTTCAAGAACATTTACTGATGGAGCTTCAATTGTTAAAGTGTCAAAACAATATTTATTTTGAACTTTGTATCCGTATTTCGCTATTTCATTGGACAATACACCCGTAAGAATATTGATATGACGTGCTATTTTCCGGATCCCTTTAGGTCCATGATAGACAGCATACATCCCTGCCATTATAGCCAGTAATGCCTGCGCAGTACAGATATTCGAAGTTGCTTTTTCTCTTTTGATATGTTGTTCACGGGTCTGGAGCGCCATACGCAATGCTGGATTGCCTTGTGCATCAATAGAAACTCCAATAATACGACCCGGCATATTGCGTTTGAATTCATCACGGGTAGCAAGGAATCCTGCATGAGGTCCGCCGAAACCCATTGGAACACCAAAACGTTGTGAAGATCCGGTTACGATATCGGCTCCCCATTCAGCTGGTGGAGCAAGCAGGGCAAGGCTCAGCAAATCTACTGTAACAGCAACAAGTGCATTTACAGCATGCGCCTTTTCAACAAAGACTGTGTAGTCTTTGACATCACCCATGAGGTTAGGATACTGAACGACTGCTCCGAAAAACTTATCTGTAAATATGATATCATCGGCTTTGCCAAAAACCAGTTCAATTCCGAGAGGAGCAGACCGGGTCCTTAATACATCAATGGTCTGAGGAAAAATATCATTGTCAACAAAAAATATGTTTGCACCATTCTTGACTGCATGCCTTGAACGGGCATTAAAGGCCATGATCATCGCTTCAGAAACCGAAGTTGCTTCATCCAGCAAAGAACAGTTCGACATTGGCATCCCTGTTAAATCTGATACCATGGTTTGGAAAGTAAGCAGCGCTTCCAGACGGCCCTGAGAAATCTCGGCCTGATATGGAGTGTAGCTGGTATACCATCCTGCATTTTCCAGAATGTTGCGGGTAATCACACCGGGAGTGATGGTATTGTAATAACCCATTCCAATATAACTCTTGAAAATCTTGTTTTTTGCCCCCAATGCTTTGATGTGTTGGAGGTATTCGTATTCATTTAATCCAACCGGTAAATCAAGTGGCTTTTTTAGTCTGATAGCTGCCGGAATTGTCTCATCAATCAATTGTCCGAGTGATGAAACGCCGATTTTCTTTAACATTAAATCAACCTCTTCTGGTTGTGGTCCGAGGTGACGCTCAACAAAATTGTTGGTTATCATTTGGTTATATTTTATAAATTGGAAGTTATTTAATTAGTTGGCTATCTGGCAAAGTTATAAATCTTATTCTTTTAATCCTGATTTTAAAGAGATTTGTTCAAGGAAAAACTGATCATCCATTTAAAATCATTTCTTGCCTAAAAAGAGAATGCCCGGACGAGGGCCGGGCATTCAATGCTTAAGTAATTAGAGCTCAAGGTCAGTGTTATGCAACTCGACCCATGGCAATCCGTGAATATTCAGTTCAGCCATGAATGGATCGGGATCAAATTCTTCGACATTAAAGACACCCGGTTTTTTCCAAAGTCCTTTCATATACATCATGGCGCCAATCATTGCAGGAACACCCGTTGTGTAACTTACACCCTGTGTGCCGGTTTCCTTATAAGCCACTTCATGACTGCAATTGTTATAGACATAATATGTTGTAATCTTTCCGTCTTTGATACCTTTAATACGGCAACCGATTGAAGTCCAGCCTGTGTAGTTTTCACCCAGGTCACCGGGGTTTGGCAATACAGCTTTCAAAAATTGGATCGGTACGATTTCCTGACCATTATATATGATCGGTTCAATACTTGCCATTCCTATATTCTGAATCACCCGCAAGTGAGTCAGATATTCCTGTCCAAAAGTCATCCAGAAACGGGCACGTTTCAGTGTAGGATAATGTTTTACAAGAGATTCCAACTCCTCGTGATAAATGACATATGATTCTTTAGGACCTATTTCAGGATAGTTTAATGGTTTATGAACTTCATGTGGTTCAGTTTCAATCCATTTGCCATCTTCCCAGAATTTTCCCTTTTGTGTAACCTCGCGGATATTGATTTCGGGGTTAAAATTGGTTGCGAAGGCCTTGTGATGATCTCCTGCATTACAGTCAACGATATCCAGATACTGGATCTCATCAAAATGATGTTTGGCAGCATAAGCTGTATAGACACTCGTTACGCCCGGATCAAAACCGCAACCCAGGATTGCGGTCAATCCTGCTTTTTTGAATCTGTCATGATAAGCCCACTGCCAGCCATAGGCATATTTTGCCTCATCTTTTGGCTCATAGTTAGCCGTATCCATATAGCTGACACCGGCTTCAAGACATGCATCCATGATTACCAAATCCTGATAAGGAAGGGCAACATTAATAACCAGTTCAGGTTTGAATGACTTGATTAATTTAACCAGTTCCGGAACATTTTCAGCATCAATTGACGCAGTTTTAATGCGATCACTGCCAATAGCACGTGCAATCTCATCACATTTTGACTTGGTACGGCTGGCTAATAATATCTCAGAAAAGACATCAGGATTAGCTGCCACTTTATGTGCAACCACGGTTCCTACTCCGCCAGCACCAATGATTAATACTTTTCCCATTTTCAAAATAAGGATTTATTTATCAGTGTGTTAAAACAACAATATAGGATAGGATCTTTTAATAATTGTAAAAGACTTTTCGCGGCAAAGTTAATCATTTATCGTGTTTTTTTATCTGATTTTTAAGTTCTTCATTAATCTGACAGATACATGTTTAACTTTGCAGAGTCAAAGAGATGTATAATGGATAAAACGAAGTTCAACCCAAATGCTGCGGCAGCGGCAAATGGAAACTATTTTGGAATGCCTTTTCAGGTAGATGAAGCCCCAATTGTCATTATTTCAGTGCCATGGGATGTGACGACATCTTATCGTCCCGGAACATCAAAAGCACCTGAAGCCATTATAACAGCCTCTTCACAACTCGATTTCTATGATTTTGATGTACAGGAAGCATGGAAAATCGGGATTGGAACTTTACCAATTGATGAAGAAATTAAAACATTAAATAGTCAAATGCGCCCTTTGGCAGAACATGTGATAGCTCATCTCGAAAGTGGAGGAGATCCTGCTGAAGTGGATAAAGATCTTGCCGAAGTCAATAATGCCTCTGCAATACTGAATGAAAAGATTTATAAGACAACAACTGAATTACTGAAAAAGAAAAAACTGGTGGGATTGGTAGGGGGGGAGCATAGCGTCCCTTTTGGATTTATCCAGGCATTGACAGCGTTTCATAGAGATTTCGGTGTTCTTCAGATTGATGCCCATGCAGATTTACGGGAAGCCTTTGAAGGATTTACTTATTCACATGCTTCAATCATGTTTAATGTATTAAAGCTTAATGGGATCAAAAGATTGATTCAGGTTGGGGTTCGCGACGAATGTGAAGATGAAATCAACCTTGTGGCGTCAAATGACAAGATCATCCAATTCGATGATTATCTGATGGCTGCTGCCGAATTTGAAGGAAAATCATGGGGAAAACAATGTGTTGAAATCATCAGTAAACTCCCGGAAAGCATTTATATAAGTTTTGATATCGATGGGTTGGCTCCTGAGTTATGCCCCAATACCGGAACACCAGTACCGGGGGGATTAAGCTTTCAGAAAGCTGTTTACTTATTGCGCAAAGTAGTCGAATCAGGTAGAAAAATTATTGGGTTTGATGTTTCTGAAGTAGCACCCGGCATTGATGAGTGGGATGCCAACGTAGGAGCAAGGATTATTTACAAACTGTGCAACCTGATGTATCTGTCAAACAGTGGAGAATTCATTAAAAGTTAGTTTCAGGCCTTTTATTTGATTTCACATTTAAATGGTGGAATATTCCATTTTATTAACATATATTTAGCAAATATTTTAACCTCCTTCAAAATGACTATCCGGATTAAAAAATGGGTTGGTCTTTTATTTATTCTTCTGGCATATAATGCATCCGGACAGGAATATAATTTTGAACACCTTACATCTGATATGGGGCTTTCACAGGGTAACGTGAGTTCAATTACCCGTGATGACAAAGGTTTTTTATGGATAGGTACTGAAAATGGGCTCAATAGATTCGATGGTTACTCATTTACCAAATATCATCATAAACCCAATGACCCATTCTCATTGTCAAATGATTGGGTTTTTTGTGTAAAAGTAGATCCCAATAACAGATTATGGGTCACAACCAGGAATGGTTTTCACTTGTACGACAGAGTTAATGACCGGTTTATACATTATAAATTTCAAGGCAAAGCTGCTTATTTAAACGATCTTTTCATTTATGATTTTATATTTGAGTCTACCTCTTCGATTTGGATATATACCAATACAGGATTAATAAAATACAATCTTATCACAAATACAATCGAAAACAGATTAGAGGGTTTTACTGATAGTCAATTATTAAATGGGCTTGACGTCAAGGTTATAAATTGGGATTCAAAGAGAAACATCTGGCTTGTTGGAAATGGTGGAGTTTTCAAAATCGATTTTTTATTAAAAAAGGTGATCAAAGTATTACTGCATGATGTTCATGGAAATATTGTACAGATAGGTTCAAGGGATTTTTATGAAGACAGAAATGGCAACTTCTGGATCGCTACTTCAGGACAAGGAGTGTTTATTTTGGATAAAGAATATCGTACTATTCATAGAGTAAATACAAAAAACAGTAACCTTTCCAATGATGATCTGAACTTTATCAAAGCTGATTCCGATAATAATATCTGGATCGGGACTAACAACGGGCTGAGTGTATTGGTAGCTAAAAATGTAAAAGTAAACGATTTTGTATTTAATAATCTGACTCATAAATATTACGATAATAAATCATTATTAAGCGATATTGTCACAACATTTTATCAGGAAAAAGAAGGTCGGATAATGATTGGAAGCCGATTTGGCGGAGTTGATTATTATGATAAACAAATCAAACAATTCAATCATCTGTTTTTGCAACCAGGTTCATCAAAGTCATTGAGTCACAATACCTCAACCAGTATCATTGAAAATAAGAATGGTGAGGTTTTTATTGGTACAGATGGAGGCGGAATTGATGTCTTCTCAAAAGATCGTAAAACCGTTACCCCTTTTTCGAAATATGTAACCTTTGGGCAATTAACTAATAAAAAAGTATTAGCCCTTACATTCGATTCAAAAGGAAGATTGTTTGTAGGGATGTGGGGTGGTGGCATTGATGTTTTCGATTTTAAATCACGCATTAAAACACACTTCAAAAAGGGAAACGGAATTACAGACCTGACTTCAAATAATATTTTTTCTCTGTTGGCAGATAAACATGACAATGTTTGGGTTGGTACTTTTCAGTCTGGTGTCAACAGAATAGATCCATCGTTAAAAAAAATTATCCGTTTTACCAATGTTAAAACAAGAGATAACAACATCAATTTTTCTGTAAACCGGTTTTATGAAGATCTTAATGGGAATATCTGGATGGCAATTGATCCCGAAGGAATATATAAATTTGATTACCTGACGGGAAAAATAGAAGCATTCCTGAGTTTTCAGGAGACCCAAAAAACATTGGGTTCTATCTCTCTCTTAAGTTTATATGAAGACTCCAAAGGTAGATTTTGGGTTGGAACCAGGGGAAGAGGATTATTCCTTTATGACCGTGCAAAAAACAAATTAATCACATTGAATATCAAAAATGAAATTAATAACGATGATATTTTTGGAATTCTTGAAGATGAATTCAAAAATATCTGGGTGAGTACTAACAATGGTATTTTTAAGATTATTGTCAAAGAAAATTCCAAAGAATTGACTTTTAACACCAGAAATTTTGATGTTTTTGATGGTTTGCAAGCCAATCAGTTTAACCTGTGGGCTGCATTCAAAAGCTCCGAAGGTGAAATATTCTTTGGAGGAATCAATGGGGTCAATTATTTCAAGCCTCAGGAAATTGTAAATAATAACCGTAAACCGGAGGTTATTTTTACTGGATTATCTGTTTTCAATATTTTAATGCGTCCAAACACTAAGGATTCTCCCTTGAAAACGGATATTTCAGAATCTAAAAAAATTGTGCTTAATTCTGAACAGTCGCTATTCTCAATAGAATTCGTAGCAATGAATTTTACCCAGGCCCAAAAGAATCAATATAAATGCAAGCTTGAAGGGTTTGAGACTAACTGGCGTTATCTTGGTTCAGAACGAAAGGTTACCTATACAAACCTTGACCCGGGTACATATGTGTTAAAAGTGTTGGCTTCAAATAACGATGGTTTATGGAATGATAAACCGGCTACTTTAACCATTGTTATTTTACCTCCATGGTGGAGAAAAACATGGTTTTTATTGTTAATGATATTGTTTTTAGTTCTTTTTATAGCCTTTATTTTTCGTTTACGTTTGAGCCGTTTGGAAAAACACAATGCTGAACTTGAAGAAAAAGTAAACTTAAGGACTGAAGAGATCACAATGCAGTCTGCTAATCTTGAAACAATCAACAATGAACTGACGAAATCGAATACCACCAAAAATCGCTTGTTTTCAATTATCGCTCACGACCTGCGGAGTCCTTTTAATGGTTTAATGGGCCTTTCTAATTATCTGAAAGATTATTATCATGAACTTGATGACCATCAGCGGCAGGAAATAATTGCTAAACTTGAAAATTCATCAAAGAATATCTACGACTTACTTTCTAATCTTTTGCTTTGGTCAATGGCTCAAAAAGATAAACTGAAACTCTATCCCGAACCGGTTAGCCTTTTACAAGTTATAGAACATGCAATCATGGCATTAAAAGGAAATATTGACGAAAAGCATATAATTCTTAATAATGATCTTTCTGATATTACTATAATTGCAGATAATAATCAGATTCAGGCAATTGCTCGGAATCTTCTCTCTAATGCAATTAAATACAGTCATGAAGGAGGTCTGATTTCAATCAGTTGCCTTGAAACATTAACTGATATGATCGAGATAAAAGTTGCGGATCAGGGTATTGGGATGTCTGAAGATATAAAAAATCATCTGTTTGAATCAGGTCATTTTCAATCACAACCCGGTACCAAAGATGAAAAAGGTACCGGATTGGGATTGACCATCATATATGATTTTGTAACACTTCATAAAGGCAGTATTCAGGTTGACAGTAAACCCGGAATGGGAACAACGTTTGTTATCTTACTTCCGAAACAATCAATGCAATAAACTTAATATTGCATCATAGCCATATCCCAGAGCGATTGATCCTGCGAGTATAAAGAAGATATACAATAAGATAGCTTTTCTTTTCATGATGATATTCAATCCACCGATAACTCCAAGACTGGTTGCGGGACCGGAAATCATAAAAGCAAGCAATGTGCCGTCGCTGGCTCCGGCTTCTCTTAAAACGGATAAAAGTGGGACTACCGTTGCATCTGAGATGTAAAGTGGCAAACCTATCAGGCTGGCCAGTGGAACTGAGTAAAAATGATCACCCGAAAAAAGTGCAATGACCCATGCATCCGGAACGTAAGTCTTGAGCAAATAGGCAATGGCAACAAACAGAATAAACAGAGGAAGCACTTTTTTAATACCCAGATCGATAAAGGAGTTGATGATCTCCTTTACTTTTAACTTTTCAATCAGTGATGGTTTTGCTTCGAGTGTTGCAGTGCAACAATTATTATTGTCTTTAGAAATAGATTTTACGCTCACATTACAGCAATCATAATTGTCAATGGCTAAAGGTTTTGGTGCAAGACTATTGCAGCAACTCTTTACAGGTTCTTCTTTTTTAATCCAAAGCTGATCTTCGAGCAACCGCGTGTTTTTTTCAATCCAATGTGTTGCAAAGCCACAAACCAACCCCAGTATAATGGAAGCTGCCGTCAGAGCAATGGCGAATTTTATTCCCATAAACCCGGAGAGCAAAACAAAAGTATCAGGACTCATCAATGGTGACGAGACCAGAAAAGCCATGATTGGGCCCCAGGGAAGGGCAGTTGTCAACAACGACAAAACAACTGCCATGGTTCCACAGGCACACAAAGGAGTGACCGCTCCGATAGTGACACTGCCGGGTATCATCCACTGTGGGCGTTTCAAAAAGAGTACCTTTAATTTTTCGGGTTTGTTGTAAACCGCTAGTAGCACGGCTATAAAAATACTGATGAACAGATAAAGTCCATCGTAATAGAGGGTGTTAAAAATGTAACTGAATAATCCGCTTAAAAATGAAACGATAGTTGAAAACATGATTAGATCTCCTTTTGCTTTAATGATTAATTGATGATGCAAAATTGGAGATACCTCAAACGATTTCTCTTGACCTAAGTCAAGAAATGCTGGGGATGAGATTTTTATTTGTAGGGATGAATTTGAAAGGCTGGAAATCTTTGGAAATACATTTATTTAATAGCACTTCCACTGTAGATGAATTAAAAATTCTGTTTTAACCAGATTCCAAAAAACCGGTCATAAACCTGAAATACTTTTTTCCCCTGTGTCACCAAATCTTTTTCTGTTAAATATTTAAGCGCCGATTGAACAGAACTAGGTGTATGAAGATTGTATTTTCGTATAAAATCCCCGGAAGTAACTGCAGAAGCTTTTTCTTCTCTGGCAATGGCAATTAAGATTTCTTTCTGTTTTTCGGGAAGACGGGACAATATTTCCTGATAAGTAAATTCCTGTGTTGCAATAATATTTGTTAAAGCCTCATTAAACATCAACAAATTGCAAATCTTGTCAGTCGATGTTAAAGAATAAAGTTCATTAAACATAATTTGTAGATACCAGGTATGGCCTTCAAACTTTTCATAAACCTCATCTATTATATCAGGATCAACCATTTTATTGTTGGTTTCAAAATGCATCAAAACAAATGATTTATACTTGTCAAGAGCGATGGAATCAAGATGCATCATGCTGACACTTTGGTAGAAAGGCCTGGTCGGACTTTGGAATATATTTGACATGATGTGATGTTGGCTTCCTGCAAAAATGAACCATGTGTTTTGACAATGCTGAATCAAAGTTCTCAAAGTCGCTTCCACATTTGTTTCGGCATAATGTGCAATCTGTTGAAACTCATCAATAGCAACAATACATGGTTTATTGGCCTGTTCAAGATATCGAAATATTTCCTCCAAAGTGCTGTTAGCCTCTTGAATATCTCCTAATCCTAGTTCGAATGACGGTTCACCTGTGTCGCGGTTTAGTTTAAATCCACCACGTAAAGAGGTGATAATTGAAAAAAACTGATCCAGAAATTTTCTTCCTTTAGGTTTCAATTCTTCAAAGATCTCTTTGCCAAGAGCAAACACAAATTCACGGGTACTACCAGTAGCGTAGATATCGATAAAAAATGTATGATAATGATTTTGTATTTCACTATCATGGAAAAAGTGTTTAATCAGTCCTGTCTTCCCCATTCTTCGGGTTGAAGTAATTGCAACATTACGACCGTTAGTAATATTATGTTTCAGCTGTTTGCACTCTTCTTCCCTATCACAAAAATAATAAGGGGATAAATAACCTCTGATCACAAATGGATTTTTAGATGCCATATTATTACGATTATAATTATTGCAAATATAATAATTATAATCGTAATAATTACAAAAGGGATAAATATTTATTCTTGATTAAACTTGCTTGTGACACAAGAGTTTTCTCATGAAACGGGTCAAGAAATGCGGGAAACGAGTTTTTTTCTTAAACGGCTGAGCGTTTCGGGTTGAATTCCCAGATACGAAGCAATGAATTGAAGGGGAACACGGTTGACGATGCCGGGATTTTCTTTGAGCAAAAGTTGATATTTTTCGATGGCGGGAAGTTTACTGTTGCGCCACTCATTTTTCTGCATGAACATCAGTTCCTTTTCGGTAATGATTCGTCCGACTTTTTGCCAGAAAGTTGAAACAGTATAGAGATATTGAAGATCGTGATAGGAGATGGTCAGTAAAACAACATCATCCAGGGCCTGTGTGCTTGTATTGGATGGAGTTTGGGTGATAAAGCTGACTGTGGAAGTGGCAAATGTATTTGTGCCACACAAACAAACTGTGGCTTCTTCCCCATCAGCATTGGAATACGCCCTAACCAATCCCGAAACCATAAATGCAAAATGGGAGCAAGTTTTGTTTTCTTCAACAAAATGCTCACCTTTCTTCAATTCTCGAATCGCAAAATAGGGCAAAGCCAGATCGAACTCATCAACATTAAAAGTTGTGATGTTTTTCAGATAATTTCTGAACAAATTGATGGCTTCTTCTATCTGCATTTTTGAATAATAATTTTAAAGACCTTATTAACAAGAACAAATTTACAAAATTATTCTCTATAGCTGTTAAATTGGGCAGGAAATAAGGTAAGACATTTTGAAATATTTGTCATGAAAAAAATCATTTCAGCCAAAAAATAATTACCTTTATATCTCAGTTGAAGATTGAAAAATCGGAAAATAATTTTTAAAGGAAATCTGGCAGGTTGCATAATCAGTTTCATCTTCAATTATTATTTAGAAAATTCTCAAAATATTCTCAAAAAATTCTTTGATTATTCCTTGAATACTCCCCTAATATTTCCATATGACTTAAATCAATGTCATTTCAGACTCATATTAAAGCCATATTGAAGCCATGTCGATCTCATATTACAATAGTTGGGACCAATATGGCTTCAATATGGCTTCGATATGGCTTTGATATGGCTATTATGAAAGTCATATGGAAATATTAGAGGAATATTCTGAGGATAATCCGGGATATAAGGAGAAATATTTTAAGGATTATTGAAACAGCAAGGAATTATTGTTTCTATTGCTTTTGTAAAAATACAAAAAAAACAAAGTATAATTGTGAAAACAGNACAATATTTTGTTAGAAAAAAAATCAATTCATTAAAATGTAAAGAACAGGTTTTTATATTTCAATCTGTGATCATCCCGAATTAAAAATGTTCGTGTAGCTTTGCATATTCAAAACAACGCCTGAATGAAAGAGATTCCAGAACATATTCCCTGTGGCTTTTCAATACCAACTGCAAA